>Ga0105044_10010146_pt1 | contig 12872 bp, 14 predicted proteins | sample MAT01_FD_78092 | JGI IMG/M metagenome (GOLD analysis project Ga0105044, IMG submission 78092) | Freshwater microbial communities from Lake Fryxell liftoff mats and glacier meltwater in Antarctica - MAT-01 | ecosystem: Environmental > Aquatic > Freshwater > Ice > Liftoff microbial mat | place...
CGGCCGGGATTCGTCGGCAGCGTGCGCGATCTCTTCGCCCGGCGTTACCGCGAACTGAAAGCAGTGCAGGAGGTCTCGCTGACCATCGGCCGTGGCGAGATCATCGGCTACATCGGTCCCAATGGCGCCGGTAAAAGCACCACCATCAAGATGCTCACCGGCATCCTGGTGCCGACCGCCGGCACCATCCGCGTCAACGGCTTCGATCCGCACCGCGAACGCAGCCGCTACGTGCGCACGGTCGGCGCGGTGTTCGGCCAACGCAGCCAACTGTGGTGGGATCTGGCGGTGGGTGAGAGCTTCGAGCTGCTGCGCCACCTCTACGACGTGTCGCCCACGGATTACGCGGCGCGCCTCAAACGTTTCGACGAGGTGCTGGAGCTGAAGGAGTTCCTGCGCACCCCGGTGCGCAAGCTGTCGCTCGGCCAACGCATGAAAGCTGACCTGGCGGCGAGTCTGCTGCACAATCCACCGGTGTTGTTCCTTGACGAACCGACGGTCGGCGTCGATGTGGTAACCAAGACTCGCCTGCGCGCGTTCCTGCGCGAGCTCAACCGCGAACAGGGCACCACCATTCTGTTGACCACCCACGACATGCAGGACATCGAAGCGTTGTCCTCACGCGTGGTCGTCATCGACCACGGCCGCATCATGCACGATGGCGGTCTGGAAGCGTTGAAGTCGAAGTACGGCGCGCGCAAACGCCTGCTGCTGACGCTGCGCGAGGCGGTCAACCTCGCGACCATCACCACCCTGCCAACCGCTGGCGTCACCTGGAGCCAGAGCAGCCCGGTGGAACTGGTCGCCGCGGTCGAGGCCGGCCAAGACAGCGCCGCGCTACTGCAACAGTGCTTCACCCTGCTGCCAGTGGCGGATGTACGCATCGAAGAACCGAGCATCGAACAGGTGGTGGCGGCGCTGTACGGCGGGCGCGCCGGGTAGCGCCGGGTAGCGACGGCTTCCTCGTGGCACCGGCGTCTTGCCAATGCGGGAAAGCGAATATCCCGCGAAGATCAAATTCGATTAAACCGCCACGACGCCACGGAGAGCAATCGAGGCCAGGGCCCGGACAACATCTCATGGATTGATTGACGCCATATGGGGATAGTGGAAAACAGAACCGTCTACTGCATATTGCAGTGATCTTGTGATGGTTGCATTGCTGGCGCTGTTGTAAGTTATGCTGCTTGAAAACGAGACATACCTCATGAACACATTGCTCACATCCTCACGTCACCAGCTTCCGTGGTCAGAGCCATTGCAGCGCACTGAGTTGACGACACTGCAACTCAATTTGGGGAGATTTTGCAATCTCGCTTGTACCCATTGTCACGTCGAAGCTGGCCCCAAACGAACGGAGATGATGCCGCTCGACGTGCGTGAGCGGGTGATTGCTTGGATCCGGGCGTATCGCCCGGCGGTGGTCGATCTGACCGGTGGTGCACCAGAACTGATCCCTGGATTCCGCGAGTTGGTGCAGGCTGCCCGAGCAGTTGGCAGCCAGGTCATCGATCGCTGCAATCTCGCCGTATTGGATGAGCCTGGGCAAGAAGACCTGATCGAATTCCTAGTGGAAAATGAGGTCACGGTAGTGGCGAGTATGCCGTGTTATTTGTCGGACAATGTCGATCGTCAACGTGGACGTGGAACCTATGACCGTTCAATCCGCGGTCTGCAGCGACTCAATGCCGCAGGGTGCGGTCGTGATGGCCAACTGCCGCTGTATCTGGTCTACAATCCTGGTGGTGCGTCGCTGCCGCCACCGCAAAACGCTCTGGAACGGGACTACCGCACGCGCTTGAAAGATGATTGGGGCATAACTTTCACTGGGTTGTGGTGTCTGGCGAATGTCCCCATCACGCGGTTCCGTGCCTTTCTAGAACGCAGCGGTAAATTAGCGGACTACGAAGAACTTCTATGGCAGAGTTATAATCCAGCGACGTTGGCTGGCGTGATGTGCCGTTCGACCGTGAGTGTCGATCATCGTGGCCAGGTGTACGATTGTGATTTCAATCTCGCGCTCGGCCTCGACATGGGTGATGTGGCGGGAAACTCAACTACGCCACGTCATTTGTGGGATATCACGCCTACGCTCTTGTCAGGAAAAACTATCGCGACGGGCTCTCATTGTCTGGCTTGTACCGCTGGATGTGGGTCCAGTTGCACCGGCGCCGTCGTTCCAGTGCCAACGCCATGAACATCACTGCCGCAATCGGCGACCAACGCTTCACGGCGTTGGTGATTTTGGCACGGGCACCTGAATTGGGCTTGGTCAAAACCAGACTGGCAGCCGATCTGGGTGCCGAACGGACTTTGGCAGTTTACCGGCACCTGTTGGCGATGGTGGCCGGCCTTGCAGCGCAGTGGTCAGGACCGGTCACGCTGGAGACCACCGGCGCAGAATCGGCTTGGCTGGGTTGTGGTTTGGAGCATTTGCCACGGCGAGTTCAGCCTGCTGGTGGGCTTGGAACACGGATTCGCGCGGGCTTGGAGCACGGCTTGCAGCTCGCGCCACAAGCGTTGATCATCGGAACGGATTGCCCTGCGTTACGTCTATCGCATTTACACGACGTGGCTGCTGGCCTACAGACCCAGACCGTTGCCTTCGGTCCAGCTGAAGACGGCGGGTATTGGAGCGTGGGCGTAAGCACTGCTGCGGTCATTCCGCTGGTGACAGCCGAGGAATTGCCGTGGTCAGAGGCCAGTTTGTTAGCGGTATCGCGGCAGCGTCTCGCTGCGGCTGGTATTGGTTATTATCTTGGACCAACGCTTGCTGATTGTGATACCGTTACCGATTTTCAGCAGGCCATAGCTGCAGGAGTGCTCAATGCGATACCTGAGTAATTTGCCCGTGGCCAACCTATGAAACGGGGTTGGTTACGGTGGGTGATGGCGTGCGTGGTATTGGCAGCGGGGATTACGTTCTTCGCGGTTGGAGGTACACAGTGGCTGTCATTCGAGTCGTTGAAAGAACAGCAGGATTGGTTGCGTATACAGGTTGACGAACGACCGCTGGTGACCATCGGCTCCTTCATACTGGTTTATGTCCTGGTCACCGCGTTGTCGTTGCCGGGCTCAGCGATCATGACCTTGGCGGCAGGGGCATCATTCGGACTGTGGTGGGGGACCGTCATCGCGTCGGTGTCGAGTATCACCGGTGCGACCTTGGCCTTTCTGTCCAGTCGCTACGTCTTGCGAGAGTGGGTGAAAAGTCATTTCTCTGGGCGACTGCGTCGTATAGATGAGGGAGTCAAACGAGATGGCGCCTGGTATTTGTTGACCTTGCGACTGATCGCGGTGATCCCATTTTTTATTATCAACCTGTCGATGGGGTTGACGAGCATTCGTTTGCTGACCTATGTATGGGCGAGTTGGGTCGGGATGTTGGCTGGCAAGGTGGTGTTTGTAAACGCAGGTACCCGTCTGGGTGAACTGACCTCCCTGAGTGGTATTCTGTCGCCAGTGGTGTTGGGCTCGTTCGTCCTGCTGGCGATTATCCCATGGGTGGCGCGTAGTGGCATGGGCTGGTGGCGTCGCCGACAAGCCTTTGCCGGTCATCGTCCGCCAAAGAAATTCGCTTACGATCTGATTGTCATCGGCGGTGGCTCTGCTGGATTGGTGGCATCGGCCATTGCTTCGGCCGTCCGCGCGCGTGTTGCCTTGGTCGAACGTGCAGACATGGGTGGCGAATGCCTAAATACCGGCTGCGTGCCATCGAAAGCGCTCATTCGCTGTGCTCGCGCGGCCGCAGAAGCCAAGTCAGCAGTGACCTACGGCATTCATCACGGCGATGTGACGGTCGATTTTGCTGCCGTGATGGCCTATGTACGTGGGGCCATCACTGCGATCGCACCACACGACAGCGAAGAACGGTTTCGTGGTTTGGGCGTCGAAGTGGTGCGCGGCGATGCCGTGGTCAGCGATCCATGGACGGTCGTCGTCGGCGAACAGCGTCTCACCGCCCGCGCCATCATCGTCGCGACAGGTGCATCGCCGACGGTGCCCAAGATCCCTGGGCTTGCTGAGTCGGATCCCCTTACCAGTGATTCGGTCTGGGGATTAACGGCCTTGCCTGCTCGTTTGGCCATTATCGGCGGTGGTCCCATCGGCTGTGAACTGGGACAAGCGTTCGCGCGTCTGGGTTCGCACGTTACGATCATCCATGCGGGTTCCCATCTGCTTGAGCGTGAAGACGACGACATTGCCGCCCTCATCGGCACGGCCCTGTCTGCGGATGGTGTGCGGTTGGTGCTCGGGCAGCGGGCAGAACGAGTTGAACGGAGTGATACGGGATGGTGTGTCGTTGCTGGTGACCAACGTGTTGCCTGCGATCGCATCTTGGTGGCATTGGGCCGAGTGCCGCGCATCAGCGGATTTGGTCTCGATCAGCTTGGTGTGCGCCTGACAAAATCCGGTGCGCCAGAAACCGATGTCTGTCTGCGGACCACTATCCCCAGCATCTTTGCGTGCGGCGATGTTACCGGTCGTCAGCAGTTCACGCATGCGGCTGCTCAACAAGCCTGGGCTGCGACTGCGACAGCGTTAGCCGATCCCATCAAGTCATTCCCGTATGATGACCAGGTGTTGCCGTGGGTTACCTACACCGCACCGGAATGTGCGCGCGTCGGCCTGTCAGAACGGCAGGCCACTGAACAACACGTCGACGTAGAGGTCACGCGTTACCATCTTGCGGGGCTGGATCGTGCCATCACCGAAGGTGCCACCACCGGCATGGTGAAGATCTGCAGTGCACCCGGCAGCGGTAAAATTCTTGGGGTCGCCATTGTTGGAGCCCATGCGGGTGAGACGATCGCCGAGTTTACGTTGGCGATGAAGCGTGGGCTTAAGCTCAAAGATTTAATCAGTACCGTGCATGCCTATCCAACCTGGGCAGAAGCAGCACGTAATGCCGCCTTGGCGCATCAACGAGCCCATGTCCCACAACGTGTGATTGCGCTGCTGGGACGGTATTTTACCTGGCGTCGCCAACGCCGCCTGGGGTGGTTGCTCGCGGTCACCATGATCCCGCTCATTGCCGGTGGTGTGGCAGTATGGTGGTTCGTGATGTGAGGCGTGAGGTAACGCCGATGGCGACCGTGCGCTTACGTCGTCGGTCAGCGAAAACTGGCCATGAAGCGCCGATCGATGGTGTCTTTCAGCCACCAGGCGAGTCGACCACGCCACCACCACGTACCCCACAGCGCGAGGCCCATCCCGGCCCCAAGATTCACGATCGACAGCCACCGCGTTTGTGGGCGGTAGGATATGAGTGGTCGGTTCCACGCCGCCGCGATTAAATTATGTCCCAAACAAGCGGCCTGCCGCACGGCTACCACGCCTAAACGCGGCAGGTGTTGTGATTCCATGTGGGCACAATCTCCAGCCGCAAAAATATTCGCATGACCAGTCACAGCCAAGGTTGAGGTGATCTGAATCGCACCGTCGGCGGATAATGGCAGGCCACTGCGCTGCCCCAGACTGACGGGTTGGAGACCGGTCGCCTGTAACACCACGTCGCAGTTTATCACGAAACCATCGGCACCACGAACCTGCTGCTGATCGATGGCGGTAATTGTTACGCAGTGGACCCTGACGCCACGCTGTTGTGCCAACGCCATGACCCTTGCGCGGGCGGGCGTTGGCAGCATCGCCAGATGGTGCTTCGCACACCAATGGACCTCGCCGCGAGAACCGACCAGGGTAGCGGCACTCAGCGCAATCTCGCCTCCGCTCATGCCACCGCCGACCACCACGATGCGGCAACGCTGACCAGCCCGGATCAGCGTTTCGCAGCGGCGACGGGCATGGTCCAATCCGACGAGCGGCTTGGCCTGGATGGCGTGATCTTGCGCACCGCTGACCGTGGCCATCGCGGTTCCACTGCCGATATCGATCGACAACACGTCATAGTGCAGGCGAGTGCCATCCTCATGGACCACGTGCTGGGCTGCGTGATCTATCACCTGCACGTGTCCTGGAATGAACGTTGCACCAACATGTCGGCAGAATGCGGCGACATCGATGCAGTTGGCGCCGATCGCATACGCACCACCCAGGACGCCGGTCGCCATACCTGAATACCACGTAGTTGGTTCGCTGATCAACGTTACCTGACAACCGGCTGCCAGTAATCGTCGGGTCTGTCGTAGTAAGGGTAAATGCGCGTGGCCACCGCCAATCAGCATCAGGTGTGGTCGGCTCATCACAGGTTCTGCCAGAAATGGGCTAAGCGTAGCTGTTGGTGATGCATGGTGACGGAGAAAAATCCATGGCGACGATAAGCACGACACGACACCGCCACGGGTACGCGGGCTTGAACAAAGGTACCGACCTGCGCCAGACGCCGGCCCAGATTACTGGAATCGTAGGGGCCGACGTTGCGAAATCCGGCAGCCAGGGCGGTGCGGCGATGGAAGAACGGCAGCTGATCCATGTAGGCACCGCGCGTCCACGTGGTCCGGATAGTGGCCCACGTATCCAACCAGCGGTGCAGTGGAGCACGATTGCTGGCATGACGGGTCAGGCAGCCAGCAACAGGACGCGAGACGAGCAGGTGCTGTTGTAATCGTGCAAGCGCTGTGCTCGTAAGCCTGGCGTCTACTGGCAGACATAAAACCCAGGTGCCGTGGGATGCAGCCAATCCATGATTCAATTGTACATGGCGTCCGCCGCGGCACCGCAACAGCCTGCTCACCACCGCATGGTTGTGGGCGATGCTCATCGTATCGTCATGACTGTCGCCATCGACGACGACGACTTCCGGACAGCTGGGAAGCCGCTGCAGATGAGCGAGAAAACCAGATAACGCTGCTGCTTCGTTGCGGACAGGGACCAGCAACGACAGCAGCGGTGGGGTCAGACGGTCAGATGCATGGCGTGCTGAATCATCTGGCGATCGCAACGGAATGTGCTCGCCGCAGAGGGTAGTGGGATGATCCATTATTCACTTGGCGAATCGTTGGCTGCTCAATGAAAAGGTCCACGACTAGAACCGGGCGATTCCACTGGCGGTGTTCTTCACGCGTTTGAACTCATCGGCGGTGGTTGGTTGGTTGGTTGGTTGGTCCACCTGGTAGGTGTTCATTTCTCGACCGCATCGGCAAAGGCCGAACGCACCCGGTCGATGTTCCCCAGGAGGATCTGCGACATCAGTTTGAACGCCTGCTGCTCGGACAGCTCACATTCGCGCGCCGGACAGAGCTCGGCCTCATAGCCCTGATCCGCCCATTCCTCCCAGGTGGCAAGGCCACCACGAGCGATGCTCAGCACGTACATCGGGCCCTCGTCATGCCCCGAGCGCAGGGCGATGCCGCCGTGGTTGCTGACATCGGCGTCGGTCATCGCAGGCAGCGGTTCCTGGTACACCTCGGCAATCGCCTCCGTCAGTTGGGCCGCTTTCGGCGTGCTGATCTCGGCACCAGAACCGGTGAGCAGAAACGTCCACGCCTTGGTCATGTCATCCACTCCCGCTGGGATTCAGCGCCAGCGAATACCGTGGGAACTACGCGGCGTCCAGGTGGAGGAAAAAACTTCGCGTCACCGACTAGCGGTAGTGCGGCCGGATCGGCTAATGATGCGCCGCCCCACCGCCGATGCTCACGACCACCGCCATGCGTTGCAGCCGGCTCGGCTGTATGCGCAAAGCCTGCGGGTGATCGCCGCAAATCACCGGGAGGTCTCGCCGGAGCTGCGTGAGCAACGCACCTGCCATACCTTCTGGGCGTTCTACCCTGCCCCAGGTGGGCGGATGCCGCCGGAGTTCGCCACGCGGTGACCGTGCGGTGGCAGGCCTTGCCACGCCACACTCAGGTCCAGGCTTCCCGCCAATGGCTCCGCCCGCCCCCTATTCCCACTCCGACGTCCACCAACTCATCAGCCTCGCCCTGCGTGAGGACCTGCGCGAAGGTGGCGACATCACCTGCCGCGCGCTGGTGCCGCCGCAGGCACGGCTTGATGGCGTAGTGCGCGCCAAGGCCGCGGGCGTGGTCTGCGGGCTGCCGTTGTTCCAACTGGTGTTCGATCAACTCGCCGCCGACATGCCGGGATGCGAGGTGAAGGTCAGCGAGGCCGTCGCCGATGGCACGCGCGTCAATCCGGGCGACATCGTGCTGCGCTGCCGTGGTATCGCTTCGACCATGCTCATCGGTGAACGCACCGCGCTCAATCTTTGCCAACGGCTGTCCGGCACCGCGACCATGGCCGCGCGTTATGTCGCCGAAGTGGCCGGCACGCGCGCGCAGGTGTTCGACACGCGCAAGACCACCCCTGGAATGCGTCTGCTGGAAAAACACGCAGTCAGTAGCGGCGGCGCGCGCAATCACCGCATCGGGCTCTATGACCAAGTGCTGATCAAGGACAACCACATCGCGCTGATGCCACCGGGTCCACTCGGCAGCGGTCCGGCAGAGGCGGTACGTCGTGCGCGTGAGACCACTGGCAATGAAACGCTGATCGAAGTGGAAATTGAAAAACTCGACGACCTCGAACCGGTGATCGCCGCCGGTGCCGACATCGTGCTGCTCGATAACATGGCACCGGCACTGATGCGCGAGGCGGTCGGTCGTCGCGATCGCGCTCAGGGAAAACGTCGCGTCGAACTCGAAGCCAGCGGCGGCATCACGTTGGAAACCATCCGCGCTGTCGCCGAGACCGGCGTCGAACGCATCTCCACCGGCGCGCTGACCCATTCGGTGCATGCGCTCGACTTGTCGATGCGCACCGCGCTCATCGCCAACGCGTGAGCCCATGACGACGTCCTGGTGCAGTCGGCCCGGTCCGGCGATCACACCGTTGCAGGCGTTGGCGCGGGTCGCCGAGGCCAGCGACATCGCCTGTCTGATCGGCGAGCAGTCTGCCGCGTTGGTGTGGTCGCATGGCAGCGTCCCAATGCCCGCGCTGACGTCCGAGCACTGGCTGCACGGCATCGCCACAGCTGGCGAAAACATCGCGCGCATGCGCAACGTGCCATCACCATCGCTGCACGGTTGGGGCCAGACCTGGGGCGAGGTGCCGCCCGAGTCGGCGTTCATCCAACTCGACTACGAATTCCCGAAGGCCCTGCCGCGCGTGCTGTTTGCACCTCACCTGGCCCGTTGGGATGCCGCCGGTCGCTGCACCCTGGTCGGCTTCGATGCCGATCTGCTCACGCACATGGCGGACGAGCTTTCCCATGATTCCGTTGCTGATCACACCGTGGCGCTCGCCAGCCCTCTGACACCGACGTGGGACGCCGCGGGCCATACCACCAGAGTAGAGCGCGTGCGGAAATGGATCGCTGCTGGCGATTGTTACCAAGCGAATCTCGCCGTGCCTTTCCGGGCTCACCTGCGTCCTGGTCGCCATCGCGACGTTGCTGCGTTCCGTCAGTTGATGCACGCCAGCCCCGCGCCGTTCGCCGGTTTCTTCCGCAGTCCAGACCGTCCAAGCGTCATCAGCCACAGCCCGGAATGTTTCCTCGCCCAGCGTGGACGGGGCCTTGTCAGCGTGCCGATCAAAGGCACTCGCCGTCGTGAAGCCGGCAACGAGACGGCGGTGCGCAACGAACTCGCCCACGCACCGAAGGACGCCGCCGAACTGGCGATGATCGTCGACCTGGTGCGCAACGACCTTGGCCGAGTCGCGCTGCCCGGCTCGGTGCGCGTGGCCGATGCCGGTCACCTCATCGATCTGTCCTACGTCCACCACCGCGCCGCGCGCATCACCGCGACGTTGCGCGACGGCCTGACTCTGGCGGATGCGGTACTCGCGGCGTTTCCCGCTGGCTCGATCACCGGTGCGCCGAAGCTGCGCGCCATGCAGATCCTGCGCGAACTCGAAGGCACACCGCGTGGCGCGTATTGCGGCGCGTTCGGCTGGATCGGCGCGCACGGCGGCGATCTCGCGGTGGCGATCCGCACCGCCAGCATCAGTGGCGACGACCTGACGTTCCACGCCGGCGGCGGCATCGTGTGGGATTCCGATCCCGCTTCCGAATGGGACGAAGTCCAAGCCAAGGTCAGCGGCTTCGCGCGGGCGATGGGGGCGATGCCGTGAATGGAAATCGGGAGATCGAACCGCCACGACGCCACGATGCCACGGAATGGCAGGGACAGATTCCGTGGCACGGGCGTCTCGCCCGTGATCGTGGCACCTTGATCACGGGCGAGACGCCCGTGCCACGGACGACACCTTGCCTGCTGCCGTCCCTTGGCGTCTTGGCGTCTTGGCGGCCAATTCTGCTTGGCCTGCTGATCGTTCTGACATTCACCGCCTGCACCGACCAACCCCGCCAAGAGCCGAAACCAAAACCAACAATAGCCACCGCCACCACCAGCGCGCGCCCGACGACGCACAACGAAGATGAGAACGCCCGCTGGGTGATCTTCGGCGGCGACGTCAAAGGTCCTTCACCGGCATCGCTGATCGAAGCTCGCGAGATGGACGACATCCGCGGCCTGATGGATGACGGGCTCTACGACCAAGCGCGCACGCGACTGACCGCGCTGCTCCACGCCGGCTGTCTGCATCCACAAGCCTTTCTGCTGCGCGCGCAGCTGCACTACCAACAAGGCGAGTTGGAAGAAACCATCCCGTGGTGCAATCGCGCTCTGGAAACCAGCAGTTGGTGGATCGAACCGCGCCTGTTGTTGGCGCAGACCTATATGCGCCTCAAACGCCTGGGCGCGGCCGAGAACGTGCTCGGTGATCTCGACCGCCTCGCCCCGAAATTGCCGTGGGGCCCGTTCGGCACCGGCAGCATCGCGGCGATGCGCGGCGATTTTCCCCGCGCGACCGTGTTGCTCGACGAAGCCCTGCGCCGTGATCCCGACCACGTCTCCAGCCTGCGCCTGCGCGCGCGTCTGGCGGCGGTGAACAAAGAACCGGAACTGGAGGAACGTCTACTCGGCCGTTACCTCGCGCAGGTACCGGACTCGCAAGGCGCCTACCAACGCCTGGGCGAACTCGCGCTGGCCGCCAACCGCCTGGAGGACGCCCGCCGCGCCTTCCTGCAATCCTACGAACTGCGCCCGCTGCCCGAGACCGCCCGCCGACTCGCTGAACTTGCAGGGCGCCGCGGCGACGCCGCCGAAGCCCAGGCATGGCAGGAACGCGCCGGGACGGCGGCGCCTGCCAAGGACAAGCCGATCACGACTGATCAGTGATGGCTCGCGTGCGAGGTGCGAGGTACGGGGTGCGAGGCGCTACCTGGCCGGTCCATGCGGAATCCGGGCCGCCTGGGATGGCCGCCCCGACCCTTGACCATCGGGGTCCGAAGCCATGATCCCGCCCCTCACAACTAGACCTACTGGGGTGTCGTCTAACGGTAGGACTGCAGACTCTGACTCTGCCTGTCGGGGTTCGAATCCCTGCACCCCAACCATAAACCCCGTCGTAGGTTACCCTTACGACGGTGTTTTCTTTTGAGCCCACCAGGAGCCCATAAACCGGTGTTTATCCGGTTACGGGATGGCGTTGACCGCTTCGACCAGACGGCGGATGTCCACGAAGTTGTACCCCACATGGACGCCGACGCTCCCTGGCGGCGTTCAGCGCCCCGCATACGATCTTCCATACAGCATGCTGCTCACTTCTACCGTCTCGACCGAGGCTGCTGGCGATGCGCTGGGCCTGCGTCCCGCCGCCGTCCGCGAGCGCATCAAGTCTGGTGAACTTACGGCGGCGATGATTGGCCGTCGGTGGCGAGTCGGCATTTCATCTATCAATCTTCTTTTGTCGGGCGCTGAAATCGCTCGACCAATTTCAACATGTCGTCAGCTCAAAGCAGAAAACAAAAACGACCTGCCGTCTCCCCTCGCACCTGAGGTACAGCCCGAACCAATTTCACCCTTCAGCCCAATCGATCTCAGCCAGATCAACCGCTTCCGACTTGAGCTTTCACACCCTGACCATGAGGTCCGTGCCGCAGCCCGATTTCAGCTCGCGATGTTCCAGGAGCGCGCTGACGAGCAGGCGGCCTGGAAAGATCGGCCAGCTCCACTGCCGGTGCCGTCACCAGAGGTGATGGCGAATCTGTTCTAAAATTGAGACGAGAGTCTGAACAGAAGTCTAGAATATCATGAACCACCCGAGCCGGCCGGCGCTCAGTGTTTCAGTCTCCGCCTTGTGCTCATCATTGATGGGTGCAGGCCGTGATTTTCCACACTGCATCCTTTGTAGGGTTTGACACTGCTTGGCGCACCCTATCGTGCCCACATGCCAACCCATCCCGAGTTTCTGCATGTCAGCGATGCCGCCAAGTGCCTTGGCGTCACCGTGGGCACTGTCCGCAACTGGATCAAGGCCAGCAAGCTGCGGGCAAAGCGGCATCCGGTGAACCGTTACCGCATGATCCTGAAGTCGGACATCATGGCCCTTGCCCGTGAGATTCAGGCACCGCCGAAGATGGCCCTCTCGTCAGGCCAACGCGCGCCCAAGATGCATCGCGCGTGACGCCTCTTACCCACGCCCTTGTCTGCGCCACGTTGCCGGTTGAGAGTGCTCGCGCGTTGGTTGAACAGCTTGGCCTGACAGGCAAGACCCGCAGTCGCGATGATCTCTTAGCTACGCTGGTAGCCAGCCCGGCGGCGTCACTGCCGGTGCTGCTTGAGCTGCTGCCGCGTGCTGACCTCAAGGCATTGTGCCGGGTTTGCGGGGTCGATGACAGCGGCAAGGAGAAGGCCCTCATCGTCGCTCGCTTGCTGGCGACTGCTGGTCGTCCGACTCCGATCGCTGTTGTTCCTGCCGTCCGCCCGGTCGGTGGTGGTGCCAAGCCGCTGCCCGTCCCTGAACCCAAGAAGCCCCGACCCATGGCCACTGGTGATATTTCCTGGATCACGAACTTCATCTGGGGCATCGCTGACGACTGCCTGCGCGATCTCTATGTGCGCGGCAAG
>Ga0105044_10010149_pt1 | contig 12869 bp, 11 predicted proteins | sample MAT01_FD_78092 | JGI IMG/M metagenome (GOLD analysis project Ga0105044, IMG submission 78092) | Freshwater microbial communities from Lake Fryxell liftoff mats and glacier meltwater in Antarctica - MAT-01 | ecosystem: Environmental > Aquatic > Freshwater > Ice > Liftoff microbial mat | place...
CTACAGTCCCTTCTTCATCTGTAAGTAAAACCAATATTTTATCGCCGGGTTGATATTTCATAAAGAGTGCATGCGGTTTATTGTAATTCCCCAATCAGATCAGAGTATTTAAAACTATGTTTAAATAACAAAGATACATTTCTGTAGTGCTGTAAAACCCTAAAACCATTTTTAAATACTACACACCCTTCTATTTTTTTTAAAAGATGTTAACATGAATGCCCGGCAATGTATTTTTTTGATACATTTATACATTAATACCAAAACTACACCAGCTAACCCTACCTAATATGATAAAGTCGTTTTTAATTGCCACTGTATTTGTAACATCTTCCTTTAATTTAATTGCTCAAAGAGAATTAAAAAACCCTTTGATCAATAGCAAAGATGTAATTTCCAGAGGTGTTACACTGCACGATGCCGGTAAGTTTAAAGAAGCTATTACTGAATATCAAAAAGTACCTGTAAGTGATACCAACTATGCTGATGTTTTGCATGAAATAGTATTAAGTTACTATGCCGACAGTAATTTTGTTGCCGCAGAAAAATTGGTAAAAAAGGGATTGGAACGTTTTCCAGCAAAAAAAGTGGCGTTGATGAGGCTGCTTGCCGACATTTATGATGATACAAAACGTATTGATGAAGCGATTGTAGTGTACGACTCCATCCTTGCCATGAACAAATATGACTACCTGACCTATTTTAATAAAGGCATTTGCTTGTACAGACAGGAAAAAATTGATGAGGCATCTTCGAATTTCCAAAAGACAGTCATGCTGAACCCCTACTATTCCTCAGCACATTATTTTCTGGGCCAGATTGCCCTTATGAAAGGAAATTTAACCGAAGCCATGATGAGTTTAACCACCAGCCTTTTTGTAAACCCTAACAACAAATATTACCAGAAAGCAGTTGGCTATTTATCATCTATTTCAAAAGTTACCACAACCATAGATGATTACCTGAAAAATTACAAACCTTCTGGCGCCAATAATTTTGAAATGGTGCAGGACATAATTGTAAGCAAAATTGCATTGGACAAAAACTACAAACTTAAGGCCGATCTGGAAGACCAGGTTGTAAGACAGTTACAGGTTTTATTTGAAAAACTGGAATTTAACGAGGCCGATAAAGGTTTTTACATGCAGTATTATGTACCGTTTTTTAAATCAATATGGAATGATAAAAAATTTGAGCCGTTTATTTTTTACATATTCAGCGAGGTTAACATTGACAAGGTGAAGAATTATGTAAAAAAAGAGAAAAAAGATATTGAAAAAATGAACGAGCAGTTGTATGCATATTTCAACAACATACGTAAAACACAGGAGCTGATTGCATCAAAAAGAGATGCTACGTTGATGAAATACTACATAAAAGATTACCTGGTAATTGGCAAGGGTGAGTTTATGCAAAATGAAAAGGGCGAAGAGACATTCGTTGGACCCTGGGAATTTTATCACAAAAACGGAAAATTAAAATCGAAGGGGGTGTTTGATAAAACAGGTGGACGCTCTGGTATTTGGTCTTATTTTTATGAAGATGGTGGTGTAAAAGAAACAAGCCTTTATGAGCTGGATAAAGCCAACGGCAAGAGTGAAAGCTGGTACGAAAACGGAATAAGGTATTCATTATCGGATTATAAAGATGATGCCATTGATGGTATTGAATACCTCTATTTTTATAATGGAAATCTGCAGTCTATTGTTACTTATAAAAAAGGTAAAAAAGATGGTGCTGCCAAATACTACACTGTAAATGGAGCATTAAGCAATACCTATACTTATGCCAACGATCAAAAGCAAGGATCAGGATCGGCTTATTATGAAAGCGGCAAAATATATTCAAAAACAAATTACAGCAATGGTGAATCAACCGGCGAATATGTTGAATACCATGAAAACGGGAAAGTGCTAAAATCCGGAAATTTTGAAGCCGGTAAAAGTAGTGGCCCCTGGAAATGGTTTTACGACGGCGGGCAGCCCGAGTATACCGGTATTTATATAAATGGAGAACTGGATGGAGAATATCTCTCCTATTACAAAAATGGAAAACTGGAAAGCAGATCGTTTTATAAAAAAGGAGAAGTTGACGGCAAGCGGGAAGAATATGATGAGGATGAAATCCTATCCTGCGAAACTGTTTTTGAAAAAGGCAGGTTCAGGGATATTAAATTCCTGGATAAAAAGGGAAACATTATCAGTAACACATCAAGCCGTAAAGGAAATGCTAATATTACTTTTTACAATGCCGATGGAAGCAAGACCAAGGAAAGCTATTTTACCAAAGAAGGCCTGCAGGATGGAAAAGGAATTTATTACTTTAAGAACGGGAAGATACAGTCTGAAGTAATGTATAAAGAAGGTTTGCAGGAAGGTAAAAAATTAATTTACTACCCCAATGGTAAATTAAAAGAAGAGGGCAGTTTTTTAAAAGATGAGCCAAATGGTTATTTTATAACCTATTATGTTAATGGTGCTGTTTTGGAAGAAGGCTGGTATGTGGATGGTAAAAAACAGGGGACTTTTTTATATTACGACCAGTTAGGTAATTTAACCAGCAAACTGTATTTTCTGAATGATGATGTACATGGTGTTGCTGAATATTATACCGCTGATGGAAAGCCGAACTACACAGAGTTTTATGATAACGCCTGGTTTAAAAAAGTAGAGCAGATGGATACCTTGGGCAATATATTTTCATCTTCGGAGCTGGCTAAAGGAGCAGGAACGGTTTTATTTAAACATTATAATGGCAAGCCTTATTTTGAAAGTAATTACAATCACTACAAACTAAACGGCCAGTATAAAACTTTCAATGGAGATGGTTCGGTTTCCAGTATTGCTTATTATAAAAACGGAGATCTGGATAGCACTTTTAAATCCTGGTACAGCAATGGCAAACCACGCATGGAAGTTAACTATGTAAATACAGAGCGTTCCGGCACCTGGAACTACTATTACCGCAACGGTACGCTCTCTGAAACTGAAATGTATGAAAACGGTAAACTTAATGGAAAAGATCTACAATACAACGAGTCTGGTATGATCATAAGAGAGTATGATTTTAAAAACGGTATGGTAGATGGTGCTGTAAAATATTATGGCGAGAACAAACAGCTTGCTTTGGTTTTATATTTTACCAAAGACGAATTAACCGGCTACAGCTACGAAGATAAAACGGGCAACCTGGTTTCGGTAATACCCATTAAATACGGCACAGGCAGCATAGCAGCCTATTATAAAAACGGCAGCAAAAGTGCAGAGTTAACCTACAACGAGAGCCTGCAGGAAGGAAAAAGGATTCTGTATTTCAGTAATGGAAAAGAATACGTAAACAGCAGCAGCGTAAACGGCAGTGATGATGGCGTTAAAAAAGTGTATTACCCCAGCGGTAAAATCATGCGGGAAGAAAATTATATAAATGGCAGCCTGCATGGCCTCAGCAGTTATTATACCGAGAATGGCAGCCTCATTTCTGAACTTAATTATTATAATAATGAATTTCACGGAGTGTGCAAATATTACGAAGCGGGTAAATTAACAGAAACGCTGGTTTATCATTATGATATGCTGGAATCAAAAAAATAAATTCATTCATGACTATAAAATTTTCCCGAATTCAAATTTTGCTTACAGGTATTTTAATGTGCGTATCATTTTTTTTAAAAGCACAAACACTGGATGAAATGCAGAAACTGTATCCGGGTAAAACAGCTGTATTCTCCAACGTTAACAGAAATGTAGAGATCTCTTATAGCAAAGGTTTTCCGGTGGCAAAAGCCACCGAGGTATCAGAAATGTTTATCCTGGATGATAAAGCAAACGGCATGTACAATAAGGACAAGGTGTATCACAGCAGTTTTAACGAGCTTAAAAAAGTAGAGGCTTATACAACTGCACCCGATGGCAATGGCACCAAAAAGATGAAGGTGAGTGAGTTTAAAACACAATCTTCATCAAGCAGGGAAATTTTTTATGATGATTCTAAGGAAACAAGTTTCGATTATCCAAAAGTTGCCAAAGGCAGTATTACACATGTTGAAACCGAGCATTTTAACAAAGACATCCATTTTATTTCACCTTTTTATTTCAGCAGTTACCTGCCGGTAGCGAATGCAACATTCAGCCTTAGTTTTCCCGAAGACATGGATGTTAAGTATATCATTAAAAATGACGACAAAAAAAACATCACCGTTACGGAAAGTAAAAAAGGCAAAAAGAAAAAGATTGAATTTAGCGCAACCGGGATAAAAGAATATGAGTATTTCCCGGATGCGGTATCGCCTGCTTACTATGCACAACATGTTATCGTATATGTATCACAATATAAAAATGAGGATAATAATATTGTACCGGTTTACAAAACCGTAAATGAACTATACAACTGGAACGCCGGTTTTTTAAAAGATATCAATACCACAACAAGTGAACTGATTAAAAAGGTTTCGGACAGTATCTGCAAGGGCAAAACCAGCGACTGGCAAAAGGCTCAGGCTATTTACTGGTGGGTACAAAACCACATTAAATATGTAGCTTTTGAAGCAGGGCTCGAAGGTTTTGTGCCACGCCAGGCTACTGATGTATGCAGCAAAAGATACGGCGATTGTAAAGATATGGCCAGCCTTTTAACGGCCCTATTAACCACAAGCGGCTTAAAGGCCTATTTTACGTGGATAGGTACACGCAGTATTCCATACACATACAACGAAGTACCGTTGCCTATCACAGACAACCATATGATCAGTGCAGTAAAGATTGATGGTAAATGGATTTTTTTAGATGCTACCGACCCGAATTGCATTTTTGGTTTTCCTACCAGCGGCATACAAAACAAACAGGCACTGATAGGTATAAGTCCCGAAAAATTTGAACTGGTTACCGTACCCGTTGTTGAACCTGCTAAAAACATCATCATCGACAGTACCTTTTTAACCATTGACAAAAAACTATTAAAAGGCTTTGCCTCGGTAGATTACCTTGGTTATTACGGCAGCGATGTTTACAGCAACCTTATGTTTAACAAAGGCGATGATGAACGGGTGTATGCCCGCCGCAGAATGGCTAAAGGAAGCAATAAGTTCATTATGAAGGATTACAAAATAACTTTTCCAGACACATTAAATAAAACGGCCAATATCAAATCTAATTTTGAAATACCCGATTATGCCAAATCTATCGACGATGAAATATACATAAACCTGAACCTGGAGAAACTGTTTAATTATACCCCAGTTGATACAGCAAAAAGAAAAATAGCCATTGAAAATGATTACCTGTCAAATATCAGGCAGGTGCATATTTTAAAGATACCGGATGGCTACGTGATGGAACATTTACCGCAAAACGTTTCTGTGTCTAACAGCGTGGTGGATTTTTCTATTGAATATAAACAGGCGGAAGACGAGGTTATTGCCACGCAACTCTATGTTATTAAAAAACTGTTTATTGAAGTAGCCGATTTTACTGAATGGAACGCAGCAATCACAAAAATAGCGCCTGCCTACAAAGAAGAAATTGTACTTAAGAAAAAATAATTTCTAAAAAAAACAAACTATGAAACTAAAGCATATTTACCTGGCGGCCTGCCTGTTGGTAAGTTCCCTTGGCTTAAAAGCACAAATGGCGGGGTTATACAGCAGTTCATTTACCTGGACAGAAAAACCAGTGCTGCATACAATGCCCGAAAAATTTAAAGATGCCAGCGCTGTTTACCTGCGTGATGACCGTATTTATGAATATAAGTTTGAGGACAAGAAATTGGTACAGTACAATCATGTTTATAAACTTATTAAGGTAGCCGACGATAAGGGTATTGAAATTTTCAATAAGATCTATATACCGGTTTACGGAAATTCAGAAGTAAATAATTTAAAGGCCAGGGTTATCAACTCATCCGGACAGGTAATAAATGTTCCATCTGAAAAGATAAAAGATGAAATGTATGAAGGCAGCCGGTATCGATTTTTTGCCATGGAAGGACTTGATAAAGGGTCTGAAATTGAATATACCTATGTTACCAAAAAGAATTCTACATTTTTCGGGTCCGAAACCTTTCAAAGTGCTACAACCCCCTATGCCAGGGTTAATATTTCTTTGGTGGTACCCAAGCATCTTAAATTTGAAGCCATGGGCTTTAATGGTATAACTGTATTAGCAGACAGTGTAATTAATGAAAGCCTTGTTACCGCTGCCTATTCTGACAACATACCTCAACTGGACGATGAAAAATATGGTTTACCATCGCCACACCTGCAGCGCCTTGATTATAAATTAAGTTATAACCTCAGCAACAATAACACTGTAAGGTTAAATACCTGGAACGAAATGGCAAGGAATGTACACAAAAACCTTACAACCCTTACTGATAAAGAAAAGAAGGCTGTCAACAAATTTGTAAATGCTGCAAATATTCCAGAGGGCGCCAATGAAGAAACCGTTATTGAGTTGCTGGAAGATTACATGAAAAACAAGATCAATATCGATGAGAAACTGGTAAGCGAAAATGCTGAGAATATTGAAGCAATCATTAAATCGGGCAACACCAACGATTATGGAGCCGGCAGGCTTATGATTGCCATGCTGGAAGCTAAAGCTGTACGTTATCAGGCAGTTTTTCCTTCGGTAAGAAACCAATTGCCGCTTGTAGAAGAACTGGAAAACTGGAACCGCATCGAGGAAATGTTGCTGTTCTTTCCGGCAACAAAAAAATTCCTGCAACCCAATTCTGTTATCCTGCGTTACCCTTTTGTAGATGCATATTGGGCAGCAACAAGAGGATTATTTTTAAAAACAACCACTATCGGAGATGTAACCACAGCCATTGCCAAATTTGATACCATACCTATGATCCCATTTGACCAGCATGCACACAATATGGAAGTGTCTGCTAAATTGGATGCCACGGGTGATTCATTAATAATTGAAAGCAAACAAATATTGAAAGGTTATGGAGCCAGTGCTTACCGGCCAATATGGGCTTACTTAACGCCCGATAAACAACAGGATGCCCTCAAAGAAATCATCAGTGCTGTTGCTAAAAGTGAAAACATACAAAACATCAAAGCAGAAAATACCGCTTTCACCGATTTTTGGGATAATAAGCCACTGGTTATCAGCGGAACCATACATACGGCACAATTACTGGATAAAGCAGGAAATAAACTGCTTTTTAAAATTGGAGAATTAATTGGCCCACAGGAACAGATGTACCAGGAAAAACCAAGGCAATTACCGGCTGAAATGCAGTACCCACATGTATTGTATCGTAAACTACAGTTTCAGATCCCCGACGGATATACCGTAAAAAATCTGAAAGAACTGAATATTGATATACAGGAGAAAAAAGGGAACCTAATGACCCTGGGCTTTACAAGCAACTACACTTTAAACGGCAATAACCTGTTAGTGGAGGTAATGGAAACCTATCGTGATTTAAAATATCCCTTAAGTGAATTTGAGACGTTTAAAAAAGTTATTAATGCTGCCGCCGATTTCAATAAAATTGTATTGGTATTGGAGAAGAAATAAGTTGCTATAAATTTAAAAACTGCATCAGAAATGATGCAGTTTTTTTTATTAATATTTTGAAGGACCTTATTCTTCTTCAGTAGCCAGCTTACTTTTTTTATACCCATATAAAAAGTAAATGATTATCCCCAGTACCAGCCAGCCAATAAACCATACCCAGTTACTCTTGCTCATACCGGTAAGCAGGTACATACAGGTAATTACGCCCATTAAAGGTATAAGCGAATACTTCTTAATAAATGCAAACACAGCCAGCAGTATGGCGCTTATCCAAAAGATGATTAGTGAAATATTGGTGATTGCCATATCCATGAAAGTTTTTTTGCCTGCTGCATAATCCGCATCTGCGCTGTAATCAAAATTAAACATACCAGAAAAATAAGTTTTTGATAGCATCCAGGCACCGATGATTGAACCTGCAACTATTAATGGAAAGATAAACTGCCCGTTTATATAGGGCAGGTGAAACCGCCCGGCTACTTTTTGTTTTACAGGAATCAATAACACGCCACCACAAACCAATACAAAAGCAAACAGCGTTGCAATACTGGTAAAGTCCAGCACAAAGGTTTTATCAGTAAAAAGAATGGGAACACCAACTACCAAACCAGTAACAATAGTTGCAAAGGAAGGCGTTTTGAATTTTGGATGAATCTTCTGAAACACAGGCGGAAGCAAACCATCCCGGCTCATACTCATCCAGATACGTGGTTGCCCCATTTGAAACACCAATAAAACACTCGTCATGGCTACAACGGCAACAACAGCAACTAAAAACTGCATCCAGCCAACATTCAGGTTCTGTGGTTCAAAAATAAATGCAAGCGGGTCTCCTACTCCATCAAAAGTTCTGTAATTGGCTGCGCCGGTTAAAACAAGGGTTAATAAAATATAGATGATGGTGCAGATTACCAACGATAAAATCATACCTCTTGGCAAATCCCGTTGGGGATTCTTACTTTCTTCTGCCAACACACTCACAGCATCAAAGCCAATATAGGCAAAGAAAACACTGGCTACGGCCATCATAACACCACTAAAGCCATTAGGCATGAATGATTTTACTCCTTCATCATCAGGTGGCGTCCAGTTGGCTGTTAATCCGTTTGAAAAAACAAGATACCCACCAACAATAATGATAAGCGCCACTACCAATATTTTCAAAATAACCATCACGTTACTGAAATTGCGGCTCTCTTTTATACCACGAAAAACTAAGTAAGTAATGAGGAAGTTAATGACCAATGCAGGAAGATCCAATATCATTCTCAATCCGCCAACAACAGGTGCATTATTCCAGGCTGCCAATTCATCGGCATTGGTGCTGCCACGCTCAATGGCGTGCTTGGCTTCCATATAACTGGTACATAAATATTCGGGGATATGGATATTCATTTTACCCATCAGGGACGTAAAATAATCGCTCCAGCTATAGGCAACGTAAATATTACCAATAGAGTATTCCATGATAAGAGCCCAGCCGATAACCCAGGCAAACAGTTCTCCAAAACTGGCATAGGCATAGGTATAAGCGCTGCCTGCAACAGGTATGCGGCTGGCAAATTCAGAATAGCACAATGCAGTGAAAGCACAGGCAATACCGGTGATTACAAATAAAACAACAACACCCGGCCCGCCATGGAACACTGCATAGCCCAGACTACTAAAACTACCTGCACCCAAAATGGCAGCAATGCCAAAGAAGGTAAGGTCTCGTACGGTAAGTACACGTTTTAATCCACCGCCTCCGTGGGGGTCATCGCTACCTTCGGCTAAAATGTTCTCTATTTTTTTTGTGCGAAATAAGGAATTTGACATGTCGGTTTCTGTTTTGGTAGAAGGAAATTAAGGAAATAATTTTATTTTACAAGTATGTTATAATATCAGGGTGTCAGTCTGAGCTTGTCGAAGACGGGTTAGTACTTTGATCTGGTTTTGAAGATGAAGACTGTTTATCTCCGGTTTTTGATTTGGCTAGTCTTTTTATTTCCTCCCAATCTTCAATAAATAATGCCTCTTTCTTTTTTCTTGACCAACCCTTAACTTGTTTTTCAAATTCAATTGCCTGATTAATATCTAGGAAACGCTGAAAATATTTTAAACCAACTGGCCGCCTTTTAAAGGTATAGCACAATACATTGTCATCATTATTATGTTCCCATAATCTTCTATCAAGGTCATTTGTAACTTCGGTATAATAGCTGGTATCATTGCATTCCAGAATATAAACGAAATAGTTGTGGGCTATTTTCATTGCAAGCTTATTTTGTTATCAACCCGGTTTCGACAAGCTCAACCTGACAACCTTCGGAATAAAGAATTTGACATGTTGGTTTCTGTTTTTGGTAGAAGGAAATTAAGGAAATAATTTTACTTATAATAATTGCACTCATCAAATAACCCTTTTAAACAATTATGCTGTTATTTTTTTTCTTCATCCAAAGCGTCAAGTTCCGGGGTAGCCATAACTCTTGAAACGAAATGAATAGTTCCCTGTTTCTTCCATACTCTTGTAGCAAAAATTATCCCGACTATTAATCCGAGAAGAGCAACTCCAATTGCAATTATAAGTCTTAATATTGTTGGATTTGGAAAATAGATCAATGCGCCAATAAAAAGTCCTGCTAAAAGAGGGGATGCGACAATTTGTAACCACCCAACTACTTCTGTAGCATAGTCAAAAAAAGACATTCCATCTTTTTTCTTCTCTTCTTTTAGAATTTTATCTGCCATTGTTTAAAAGTTTTGGATGGCGCAGAAATAAAATAAACCACAAACCACAAACCGTTTTAACTCTCCCTCATCATCAAATAATCCGCCAGTTCCTGCAAGGGTTTTTTACGGGCAGAGAGCACCGCTGTATCTTCCAAATGTTTTAATGCAGTTTGCAGGTATTTATCTTTTAATTCTTTTGCCCAGTCATCCACTTTGCAGTCTTTAAATATCTGCATCACTTTTTCAACTTTATTTTCGGGATTGTTTTTAATCAGTTCTTTCAGTTCGGCTAGCTGCGCCGTCTTTGCTGTTTCAAAAGCATGAATCATTAAAAAGGTTTTTTTATTGGCAACAATATCACCTCCAACCTGCTTACCAAACTTTTCGGGGTTGCCAAATGCATCTAAATAATCATCCTGCACTTGAAAGGCAATGCCAAGGTTCTTTCCAAACTCGTACAGGTGATTTTGATTGCCTTCTCCTGCCCCGCCCAAAATAGCGCCCAGCTTAAGACTGGCAGCCACCAGCACTGAGGTTTTTAAAGTGATCATGTACACATATTCATCCATGGTCACTGTTTCGCGCTTTTCTAAATCCAGATCCAATTGCTGGCCTTCGCAAACCGCACTGGCAGTGTTATTAAATAGGTACAACACTTTCTGTAACTGGGCCAGTTTTATTTTATTAAGATATTCATACGCTTTTACAAACATCACATCGCCCGCAAGCAGCGCTGTTGATTCGCCATATTTTGTATGTACCGTTTCCATGCCACGGCGCATGGGCGCTTTATCCATAATATCATCATGTATCAAACTAAAATTGTGAAAAAGTTCAATGGCAGCAGCCGCATTGTATGCATCCGGATCAATCTCGTTAAACAACTGGTTACCCATCAATACACAAACCGGGCGTATTCTTTTACCACCCAGGTTTAGAATATATTGTGCAGGGTCGTACAGAGTTTCCGGCTGTAGCGGGAAGTGACGGCTGTTGAATTTTTCTTCGAAGAGTTTGGAGAGTTCAATAAACGAATGCATGTAAAGCAGGATGTTTAATAATGTAATGGGCTCATTTTTGTATGCCTGATTCTTGTTACCAGTATTTTATTGTCTATAAAGTGGTAAGTAATACGGTATTTTAAAATTTCATAAGCTCTAAAATTCACATCTTTTACTTTGCGGTATTTATCAGGGGGATACTGTTCCCATTTAACAGAAAGAGCCATAATGCTTTCTACAATTTTGTTTCGAACCATTTCGGCATTTTGGTAAGAATCTTTGAGAATATATTTATAGAGTTTGTTAAGCTGATTTTTTGCCTTATTATGAATTATAACTTCTATCATTTCCAATGTTTCATTTCCTCCTCAAGTTGAGCCATTGTAGTAAATTCACCACGCTTATATCCTTCAACAGCCTCATCTATTTCTGCATTATATTCTTCCAGCGTTTGAGGAACAAACTCATTTTCTTTACTGCTTAAAAAAGTCTTTATCATCTGTAAGACGCTTTTCTGTTCTGCTTTATTAAGCTTAACAAAACTTTTAACCATTTCATCAGAAAGAGAAGTAGTAGCCATAGCAAAAATTATTTATCCAAATTTAATCATTTTTTCTTTTTTGGGGTCGATTTAAAGCTGGTTTTAGCACCAGGTTTATTTTCTTTTGGAGATTTTCCCTTCTTCCCCAATTCTTTTACGCCTTTGGCGGCACTTATTCCCTTCTTATCCGTCACCCACTCATAATCCAATTGCCGCTTACTTAAATTAGCCGCCACTACTTTTATTCTTACTGCATCACCCATGCGGAATTTTTGACCGGTACGCATACCAACCAGTGCATAATCAGTTTCATCTAATCTAAAATCGTCATAATCACTTAAATCTCTAACGGTAACCATCCCTTCGCATTTATGTAAAACGGTTTCAACAAAAAAACCAAAAGATGCGACACCGCTGATGATGCCGTCAAACTCCTGTCCCAGGTAGTTTTTCATAAACTCTACCTGCTTGTATTTATTGCCGGCACGTTCTGCTTCCATAGCCTTGCGTTCACGGTCGCTGCAATGTTTACAGCGTTCATCCATTTTCTTATCAAGCTTCAGATCTTTCTCCAGACACTGCAGTAAAATGCGGTGCACCATCACATCGGGGTAACGGCGAATGGGTGAAGTAAAATGACAGTAAAACTCAAATCCCAAACCATAATGACCAATATTGGATGAAGTATAAACAGCTTTTGACATCGTTCTGATACCAAGTTGCTCCAACACATGTTGCTCTGGTTTGCCCTGCACCTCTTTCAACATTTTATTGAAAGAGGCTGCTACAGCACGTTCATCATGTAAATCAAACGTGTAACCAAATTTTTTGGCGAATGCTACAAATGGCTTCAGCTTTTCATCATCAGGTGTATCATGTATGCGATACGGGAACGGGATGGGTTCCTTGTTTACTTTTATTTTTGAAACATAAGATGCCACGGCTCTGTTTGCCAGCAGCATAAATTCTTCAATCAGCTTATGGGCATCTTTACTCTCTTTTACAATAATACCGATGGGTTTCCCTTTTTCATCCAGTTCAAAACGCACTTCTGTAGATGAAAAATTAATGGCGCCATTTTTA
>Ga0105044_10010152_pt1 | contig 12866 bp, 10 predicted proteins | sample MAT01_FD_78092 | JGI IMG/M metagenome (GOLD analysis project Ga0105044, IMG submission 78092) | Freshwater microbial communities from Lake Fryxell liftoff mats and glacier meltwater in Antarctica - MAT-01 | ecosystem: Environmental > Aquatic > Freshwater > Ice > Liftoff microbial mat | place...
AGATCGGCGAAGCGATGGGCCTCACCTCTCCGTCCACGGTGCACGCCCACCTGGCCACGCTCCAGAAGAACGGCTTCCTGCGGCGCGATCCCACGAAGCCCCGAGCCATCGAGGTGCGCTACGACGCCCAGTCCGGCGCACCGGTCGACCGGCGCCCCGTGCGCCACGTGCCCCTCGTCGGCGACGTGGCCGCCGGCACCGACGTGCTGGCCCACGAGAACGTCGAGGAGGTCATGCCCCTGCCGGCCGACCTCACCGGCGATGGCGACCTCTTCATGCTGCGGGTGCGCGGCGAGTCGATGATCGACGCCGGCATCCTCGACGGCGACTTCGTCGTGGTGCGCTCGCAGACCACGGCCGACAAGGGCGAGATCGTGGTGGCCGGCATCCCCGGCGAAGAGGCCACGGTGAAGACCTACCGAGGCGTCGACGGCGCCCACGTGGTGCTCGAGCCCGCCAACCCCACCATGGACGACCTGCGCTTCCTGGCCGACGAGGTCACCATCTTCGGCAAGGTCGTCACCGTGATGCGCCGCCTCTAGCCACCCGGCGCCCGCCAGCAGAGCACGCCGTGCAGACCGAACACCGCTCCCCGCTCCGGCCTGGCTGCAGCGGGGAGCGTCGCGTCTGGGCTCCTAGAGCTTGGCGAGGGCCTCGGTGTAGCGGGCGCCTTCACGGGCCTCGCCCAGGCCGCCGCTCTCGAAGGAGTCGATGACCTTGCCGTCCTGGCCCACCAGGAACGACGCCCGCATGGCACAGCCGAGGTCCGCATTGAAGACCCCGTAGCCCTTGGCGATGTCGCCGTGGGGCCAGAAGTCGGGGACCAGGGAGAACTGGTAGCCCTGCTCCTCGGCCCACTGCTTCTGCGTCGGGCCAGAGTCGCAGGAGACGGCCACAACGCGCACGCCCTTGTCGGTGAACTCCGCGTAGTCGTCCCGGATCGCGCACAGCTCGCCCTGGCACGTGCCGGTGAAGGCGAAGGGGATGAAGACGAGCAGCACCGGCTGCCCGGCCACCAGCGAGGAGAGGGTCAGCGACTCACCGCTCTGATCCTTCTTGGTGAAGTCCGGGGCGGTGTCTCCAGCGGAGAGGGCCATGTGCGTCGTGCTCCTGGTGCTCGTCGTGCGGACGGCCGGAGCATAGGAGCGGCCCGGCGACGGCGACGGGCCATGGTTCAGGCGGCCCGTGTCAAGTGCTCCGGGTCAAGCGGCCCGGCGACGGCGACGGGCCATGGTTCAGGCGGCCCGTGTCAAGTGCTCCGGGTCAAGCGCCCCGCGTCACCAGGCTGTGCACGGCCGACCACGTGCGATCGAGCTGGTCGCGCGTCACCCGCTCCTCGGCCGTGTGGGCCAGGGTGGCCTCACCCGGACCGAGGTTGATGGCGGGCACGCCGAGGGAGGCGAAGCGGGCCACGTCGGTCCACCCCAGCTTGGCCCGCACGGGTAGGCCCTCTCGCTCGGCCAGGGCGGCCAGCAGCGGGTGGTCCATGCCGGGAGGGGCACCCTCGGCCACGTCGACCAGCTCGATGCGGTCACCATCGGCCAGATGCGGGCCCACCACGTCCTGCACGTGGGCGAAGGCGGCGTCGGCATCGCGATCGGGCGCGAAGCGGTGGTTGATCCGCAGGGTCACCTCGTCGGGCACCACGTTGCCGGCCACCCCACCCTCCACGTGCACTGCCTGCAGCGCCTCGCGGTACTCGCAGCCGGCCAGCACCGGACGGCGCTCCTCGTAGGCCGCGAGGGCGGCGAGGAACGGACCCAGCCGGTGGATGGCGTTCGATCCCATCCACGGTCGGGCCGGGTGCGCCCTCACCCCGCCCATCACGACCTCAACCCGCATCGATCCCTGGCAGCCGGCCTCGATGGTGCCGTCGGTGGGCTCGCCGAGGATCGCCGCGTCGCCCTCCAACAGCGTCGGGTCCACGTCGATGATCTCGAGCAACCCGCTCTCGGCGGCGGCGATCTCCTCGCGGGCGTAGAAGACGAAGGTCAGGTCCACCGCCGGGTCGGGCACGGTGCGGGCCACCGCCAGCATCACGGCCAGGCCCGCCTTCATGTCGGCCGAGCCGAGGCCCCAGAGCACATCGCCCTTGATCTGGGCCGTGGCGTTGCCGTTGGCCGGCACCGTGTCGGTGTGACCGGCCAGCACCAGGCGGTGCGGCCGACCCAGGTGGGTGCGAGCAACCAGGTTGTCGCCGATGCGATCGAGCTGGAGGTGGCCCAACGAGGCCAGCTCCTCGGCCAGCTGGTCGACCAAGCGACCCTCGTCACGGCTGACGGACGGCACGTCGACGAGCGAGGCGGTGAGGGCGAGCAGGTCGCCTGCCGGATGGCCGGGCACGATCGGCTGCCCTAGACCGCGGCGCCGTGCTCGCGCAGCACCGACTCGAGGGTGAGCTTGTCGTGCACCTGGCCCGGCTCGAGGCGGCTGATGACCAGCACGCAAGGAAGACCCCAGGTGCCGCCGGCGAACTCACGGCTGCGGGAGGCCTGGATGGCCACGCACCACGGCGGAACCTCGCCGCGAGAGATCTGCTCGCCGGTCTCGGCGTCGAACACCGGCACCGACGAGGAGAGGATCACGCCGGCACCCAGCTTGGCGCCCTCCCCCACCCGGGCGCCCTCCACCACCATGCAGCGGCTACCGATGAAGGCGTCGTCGCCGATCATCACCGGGGCGGCCTGCGGCGGCTCGAGCACGCCACCGATGCCGACACCGCCGGACAGGTGCACGTTCTTGCCGATCTGAGCACACGAGCCCACCGTCGCCCAGGTGTCCACCATCGAGCCGGCGCCGACGTACGCACCGATGTTCACGTACGAGGGCATCATCACGACGCCCCGGTCGAGGAAGGCCCCCCACCGGGCCGAGGCGCCTGGCACCACGCGCACGCCGGCAGCCTCGTAGGCCGACTTCAGCGGGATCTTGTCGGCGAACTCGAAGGGTCCCAGCTCGATGGTCTCCATCTGGCTGAGCTTGAACAGCAACAAGATCGCCCGCTTCAGCCAGAGGTTGACCACCACGTCACCGTCGGCGACCCACTCGGCGACGCGGGCCTCGCCCGCATCGAGCAGGGCGACCGCCTCTCGCACCACTCGCTGGGCGTTCTCGTCGGACACGTCCAGGTCGTCCCGTCGTTCCCACAGGGCGTCGATCTCTGCTTCCAGGTCGGCCATGGCCGGGGAGGGTACCGGCCCGCGGCGTGCGGCCCCGCGGCGGTCGGCGTGCGAACGGCTCGCTCAGAACGACGTGTGGCCGCCGCTCTTGGGCGCCGTCGACCAGTCCACCGGCTTGGGCTCGGCCGGCGTTGGCGTCGACGGATCTGCCGAGGGACCGGACGGTGGACTCGAGGGAGGTGCCGCCTGCGGTGCGGCCGGCGGCGCTGTTGGCGGGGCGGGAGCAGCAGGCGGCGCGCCCCAGGTGCCGGGCAGCGGCGCCGGCGGTGCCTCCGGGGGCGGACCCCACCCAGCACCCTGCGGCGCGGGCTGCGGTGCGCTGGGGAAGCCAGGGCCGCCGCCGCCCATCGCGGCCCGGCGCTTGGCTCGCCGGCGGCGCACCCAGGTGACGATGAGCAGCACGGTGCCGATGGCGCCGCCCACCAGGCCGATGGCGAGGCTGATGAGGATCGGTCCACCGAGGTCGGTCACCAGGCCCTCGGCGTCCTCGCCGACGGCGACCGAGTCGACGGCGAGGTCGCGGTCGGCGTCGGCGCTCGGCTCGAACCGGTAGGTGCCGTCCTCGACGGCGTTGAACTGCAGCCGCGGGGTGTACACGTCTTCGGGGGTTGCGAGCGGCGGGTCGTCGAGGGTGATCACCGGCAGCGGGTCGCCGTCGGGACCGGAGACCGCCAGGTCCTCGGCGCCGAAGTCGGTGCCTTCGTCCGTGTCGTCGCCCACGAGGTAGACGACCTGGTCGCCCGCCTCGAGCTCGACCTCGGTGGGATCGACCAGCGAGATCCGGTCGAAGTCGTCGAAGGCCCCGATGAAGCCGAGGAGGCTGACCGTGAAGAGCGCCCCCGCACCGATCACCGCGGCGCCGAGGATCGCGGAGCCGGCCAGGTACCAGCCGATGCCCGGCTTCAGCTTCGAGCTCGGCGGCTGGGGCGCGGGCGGCAGAGAGATCTCGGTCATGGGACGGTGGCGATCAGCTGATGGGCGACTGGCCGGGTGGGCTCCAACCGCTGATCCCCGGAGGCGGGTCGCCCGCACCCGGCGGCGGCGGGTAGCCGGGCTGGGCCGGGCCGCCGTAGCCGGGCTGGGCCGGCGCGCCGTAGCCCGGCTGGCCGTAGCCGGCGCCACCGAAGGCGTTGGCGTTCACCGCCAGGCGGCGCTGGCGCTTCTGCTTGCCTCGCTTCACGGCCACCACGATGAGCATGACGAGCCCGAGGATGAACAGCACCAGGCCCGAGATGCCGGCCAGCACCCAGAAGACGATGCCGGCACCTATCACGTCGCCGAAGCCGGGACCGATGGCGATCTCCGTGATGTTGGACGAGCGCGTGGAGGATTCGAGCGGGTTCACCTGGTAGGTGCCCGTCTCGGGTGCGGTGAAGGTCAGCACGCCCACGCCGTCCTGCCCGCCGACGCTGTAGGTGTTGTCGCTGGTGGTGAACGACAGCGAAACCGGGTTGCCGCCGGGGTCGAGGATCTCCACATCCGAAGAGCTGAACGGCGTGAAGGAGTCGACCCCTCGGCCTTCGACGTAGACCGTGTAGTCGTCGGCCTCCAGCTGCACCTCGCCCCCGCCGTCGATGGGCACGCTGTCGAACTTCTCGAGCTCGTCCTGGAACGCCTGCACGCCCAAGACGATGAACACGATGGGGACCACGAAGGACGCCACGAGCAGCAGCACGCCGATGACGTACCAGAACCCCGACGGCTTCAGCTTCTCGGGCACGGTCGCAGTCATGGCCCCATCTTCTCAGGTCGCGGGCGGCCGGGGCGACGAAGCGAGCACGATGGCACTCAGGCCACTCCGGCGCGCTCGGCCAGGGCACGGATGCGCTCGTCGGGCTGCACGGCGGCCACCCGGACGTGGGCCGCCCCCGCGGGTCCGTAGAACTCACCGGGGCTGACCAACATGCCGAGGTCCTCGGCCAGGGCGCCGGCGAAGGCCCAGGCGTCGCCGTCGGGCGCCGGCGCCCAGAGGTAGAAGGCCCCCTCGGGGAGCGCCACCTCGCTTCCCCGGCTGCGCAGGACGTCGGCGAGCACCGTGAGGCGGTCGAGGTAGCGCTGGCGCTGGATGCGCACGTGCTCGTCGTCCTGCAGGGCCACCGCGCCGGCGGCCTGAGCGGGCCCCGGCACCATCAGCCCGAGGTGCTTGCGGACCTCGCCCAGGTAGTGCACGAGGTCCTCCTGCCCGGCGTAGAAGCCCACCCGCAGCCCGGCCAGGTTCGAGCGCTTGGAGAGCGAGTGCACGGCCAGCAGGCCCTCGGTTCCGTGCTCGAGGATGCTGCGCCCCGGAGCCACGTCGGGGCGCACCGGCTCGCCGGCCCAGGTGAACTCCACGTAGCACTCGTCGCTGGCCACCAGCACCCCGTTGGCCCGCCCCCAGGTGGCCGCCGCCCCCAGGTCGTCGACGCCGCCGGCCGGGTTGCCGGGCGTGTTCACCCAGAGGCAGAGGGCCCGCTCCACGTCGTCCGGGTCGATGGCCGTCAGGTCGAGGCACCAGTGCTCGTCGACCGGCACGGGCACGGCGCGGCAGCCGGCGAGCGTGGCCCCCATGGCGTAGGTGGGGTACGAGATCGCCGGGTAGAGCACCGTGTCCCGGCTGGGGTCGCGCAGGCGCAGGAGGTGCGGCAGCAGGCCGACCATCTCCTTGGTGCCCACGCATGCGGCCACGGAGGCGGGGTCGAGCGAGATGGCCAGACGCCGGTCGAACCAGGCGACGATCTCCTCCCGCAGCACCGGCGTGCCGATGGACGGCGGGTAGCCACGCTCGGCGCCCGACGAGGCCAGGGCCTCGATGACGGCGGGCGGCGGCGGATCGCACGGCGTGCCGATGGAGAGGTCGACCATGCCCCCCTCGTAGGCCTCGGCTGCCGCCTTCAGCGGCGCCAGGCGGTCGTAGGGGTACGGAGGCGGCACGAAGCCGCCGACCGGTGCCTCGCCCACCGCCTCAGCCCTGCTCGACGGCGTAGTCGGCCAGGCGAGCGGCGGCGCCGGGCTCGAGGCGGGCCCGCACGAGCATGCCTCCCTCGCCGGCCGCCTCCTCGAGCACCTCCCCCTCGCGGTGGGCGGCGGCGAGCACGTCACCCCGCTCGAAGGGGATCAGCAGGTCGACCACGGTGGAGAGGGCGTGCAGGCGGTCGCCGATGGTGCGGATCAGCATGTCGACGCCCTCGCCGGTGCGAGCCGAGAGGGCGATGCCGTCGACCCGTCGGGCCACGTCGGCGGCCGCCTCGGGATCACGGTCGGCCTTGTTCACGGCCACCACGTGGGGCACGTCGCCCGCCCCGATCTCCTCGAGCACCTGGTGCACGGCGACCATGTTGCCCTCGGGGTCGGGGCTCGAGCCGTCGACCACGTGCACCAGGAGGTCGGCCTCGGCCACCACCTCGAGCGTGGACTTGAAGGCCTCCACCAGCTCGTGCGGCAGCTTGCGCACGAAGCCGACGGTGTCGGTGACCGCAACCGGCTCGCCGCCAGGGAGCGAGAAGCGTCGGGTGGCGGTGTCGAGGGTGGCGAAGAGGCGATCCTCGGCGACCGCGTCGGCGCCGGTGAGGGCGTTCAGCAAGGTCGACTTGCCCGCGTTCGTGTAGCCGACGATGGCCACCTGGCGGATGCCCGAGCGCGTGCGGGCCTTGCGCTGGGTGCGCCGGTGGGCGGTCACCGTCTTCAGCTCTCGCTCCAGCTTCTGGATGCGACGGGTCACCCGCCGACGGTCGATCTCGAACTGGGTCTCGCCCGGTCCGCTGCGGGTGCCGACGCCACCCATCTGCTGGCTCAGCTTCTGGCCGTAGCCCCGGAGGCGAGGCAGGCGGTACCGGAGCTGGGCCAGGGCCACCTGGGCCATGCCCTCCTGGGTGCGGGCGTTCTGCCCGAAGATGTCGAGGATCACCGCGGTGCGGTCGATGGCCGTGCGCCCCAGGATCTTCTCCAGCTTGAACTGCTGGGCCGGGGTCAGCTCGTCGTCGAACACCACCGTGTCCGAGTCGACCTGCTCGGACACCTGGCGCAGCTCTTCGGCCTTGCCGGAGCCGACGTAGGTGGCCGGATCGGGACTGTCCCGCCGCTGGAACACCCGGGCGACCACGTCGGCCCCTGCCGTGTCCACGAGCAGGGCGAGCTCGTCGAGGGACTCCTCGACCTCCGCTGCCGTCGCCGGGGGGATGATCACCCCGACCAGCACGATCTTCTCCCGGAAGGAGCGATCGATCAGTGACACGCCGGCCATCCTTGCCGGAGGAGCCCGCGAGCCCCACCCGCGTACCGACGCAGGGTCAAGAGAGGGGCCAGACCAGGTCGAGGTCGGCGACCCAGCTGACCGGGCCACCCAGGAAGGCGGCGTCGCCCCGGAAGCCGATGTGGCTCTCGCCGCCGGGCATGCGGATGGCCACGTCGTCGCCGGCCAACCCCCAGGAGCGCAGCACGGCCGCCGCCGCGGTGGCTCCGGTGCCGCAGGCGAGGGTCGGGCCGACGCCCCGCTCGTAGACGTGCATCAGGAAGCCGCCGTCGGCCTGGGGCACCACCAGCTCGACGTTGACGCCGTTGGTGATGCGCTCGTTGGCCGCCCGGCCGACGGTCTCGAGCTGGGGGCTGTGGGCCGGGTCGGGCACGAGCATCACCAGGTGCGGGTTGCCGGCGTCGGCGAACGCCGCCCGCTCGACGCCCGGGCCCACCCAGTCGGTGGTGTCGCCCAGCAGCTTCACGGGGCCCATCTCGGCCACCAGCTCGTCGGTGGCGCCGCCGCTGATGGCGTTCGCTCGCACCGCCCGGAGGCCGGCACCGGTCTGCACCACCACCTCGTCCTTCTCGGGGTGCACGTGACCGGCTCGACGGGCGGCCTGCACCAGGCAGCGCAGACCGTTGCCGCTCATCGTCGCCTCGCTGCCGTCGGCGTTGCGCAGGGACATGGTCAGGTCCACGCCGGGGCCGGGCGACGAGCCCAGCTTCAGCAGGCCATCGGCGCCGATGCCGCGGTGGCGATCGCACGCGTGTACGGCGAGAGCCGGGTCGATGGGGAGGTTGGTCTCCCCCTCCTCCATCACCAGGAAGTCGTTGCCCAGGGCGTGGTGCTTGTGCATGCGGATGACCGTCGTCATGGCGACCATTCTGCCCACCTCACCTCGCCCCTGCGCGCCCGATGTCGGGCGAGGTCGCTGGACGGGTGGGCGATCAGGGCGCCCACTCCCCCAGCAGCGCCGGCAGCAGGGCCTGGGGATCGGTGCGGTGGGCCACCCACCGGATTCGGGGATCGCGGCGAAACCAGCGTTGCTGGCGCACGGCGAGCTGGCGGGTGCGGGTCGCGGCGAGGGCGATGGCGTCGTCGAGGCTGAGCTGGCCGTCGAGGTGGGCCAGCAGCTCTCGGTAGCCGAGGGCCTGCTGGGCGGTGCGGGACAGGCCGGCGGGCGATGCGGCCAGGGTGTGCACCTCCTCGAGGAAGCCGGCCTCCATCTGCTGCTGGTAGCGCAGCTCGATGCGACGGGTGAGCAGGTGACGAGGCAGCCAGACGCCGATCTGGTCGAAGCGGGTCTCGGGGTGCTGCTCCAGGCCAGGGCCGAACGTAGAGAAGGGCTGACCGCTGCCCAGGGTCACCTCCAGCGCTCGCAGCACTCGGCGACGGTTGCTCGGCTCCATGCGAGTGGCCGCCATCGGGTCGGCCTCGGCCAGACGGGCGTGCAGGGCGACGGTGTCCAGTTCGGCCTCCAGCTCGGCCCGCACGGCGGGGAACTGCCCGGGCACGGTCAGGTCGTCGATGACGGTGCGCAGGTGCAGGCCGGTGCCGGCCACCAGCAGGGCCCGGTGCCCACGGAGTTCGATGCCCTCGAGCGCCTCGGCGAAGGCGTCCTGGAAGCGGGTGACGGTGAAGTCGTCGCTCGGGTCGGCCAGGTCGAGCAGGTGGTGGGGCACGGCCGCCTGATCCGCGGGGGTGGGCTTGGCCGAGCCCACGTCCATGCCGCGGTACACCTGCATCGAGTCGACGACGACGATCTCGAGGTCATCCGCCTCGGCGGCGACGGCCATGGCGAGCGCCGACTTCCCGGACGCCGTGGGCCCGAGCAGCACCAGGTGGCGCGGCACGCCCTCGGCGGGAGGCACCAGCGTCGGCCTCGGAGATCCGGCGTCAGCCGGCGGAGACGGGGATGCGCGTGCGGTGGCGGGCAGGGGCCACCACCTCCACGAGGGTCCCTCGCAGGCTGTGGGCACCAGCTCGGGTGACCTCGGCCGTGGCCCGCGTGCCCGGTCGCAGCACGCAAGCGTCGGCCAGGTGCACCAGCTTGTTCTGACGGGTGCGACCGGTGAGCACCGAGGCGTCCCGCTTGCTGGGTCCCTCGATGACCACCTCTTCGATGCGGCCGACGCGGGCCTCGCCCTTCCGCTTCGCCGAGCGCTCGACCACGGCCATCAGGCGGGCGAAGCGCTCCTTCACCACGTCGGCGGGCACGTGGCGGTCGGCCATCTCGGCCGCCTCGGTGCCCGGGCGGGGCGAGAACTGGAAGGTGTAGGCGGCGTCGTACTGAGCCTCGGCGACCACTTCAAGGGTCGCGTCGAAGTCGGCGTCGGTCTCGCCCGGGAAGCCCACGATGATGTCGGTGGTCACGGCCAGGTCCTCGACCGCGACTCGAGCGGCGGCCAGGCGATCGAGGTAGCGCTCGGCCGTGTAGCCCCGGTGCATGGCCTTCAGCACGTCGTCGGATCCCGACTGCAGGGGCAGGTGCAGGTGCTCGCACACCTCGGGCACCGTGGCCATGGCCGCGATGACGTCGGGGCGCAGGTCCTTGGGGTGCGGGCTGGTGAAGCGCACCCGCTCGATGCCCTCCACCGCACCCACCGCGGTGAGCAGGTCGGCGAAGATGGGTCGAGCTCGCCGGGCGGGATCCTCGGCCCACCGGGCGCCCACCAGGTGCACGTCGGTGCCGGCTGCCTCGACGCGGCGCAGGTCGGTGGCCAGGTCGCGCCCGTAGGAGTTCACGTTCTGGCCGAGCAGGGTCACCTCGATGGCGCCGTCGGCGGCCAGCCGCTCCACCTCGCCCACCACGTCGCCGAAGGGCCGGCTCATCTCCTCGCCCCGCACAGCGGGCACGATGCAGAAGGCGCACGAGTTGTCACAGCCGATCTGGATGGTGACCCATCCGCCCCAGGGCACCTCGCGGGTCACCGGCAGCGCCGACGGGAAGGCATCGGCGTCCTCGGCCACGGTGGCCTCGAGGATCTCGACGATGGGCCCACCCGCACGGGCCTCGCTGAGCAGCTCGGCCGCCCGGCCCACGTTGTGGGTGCCGAAGACGACGTCGACGTACGGGGCCTTCTCCCGGATGAGGTCCCGGTCCTTCTGGGCCAGGCAGCCGGCCACCGCCACCTGCAGGTCGGGGTTGGCGTCCTTCAGGGGCTTCAGGTGCCCGAGCGTGCCGTAGAGCTTGTTGTCGGCGTTCTCCCGGATGCAGCACGTGTTCAGCACGATCACGTCGGCCAGCTCAGGAGCGTCGACAGGGGTCATGCCGTCGGCCTCGAGCAGCCCGGCGATGCGCTCGGAGTCGTGCTCGTTCATCTGGCACCCGAAGGTGCGCACGAAGTACCGCCGCTCGCTCGACTCAGCCACCTGGCAAGGCTACGGCCCCGCACCCCTCGAACCGGCGGCCGAACCGGACCACCACGGTCCCGTTCCACCGGCGGTTCGGGGAGTGGGGCGCGGGACAGCCCGGCCGTTCGGCACCGAGGGGGGAGTCGGTGGCGTGCGGCCGGGCTGCGTGAAGTCCCGTGTGCGGTGCTGCGCCCGCAGCGGGGATCAGTCGAGGGTGATGGGCAGGTCGTCGGGGTCGATGGCGGCGTCGTCGTCGTCGCCGCCGGCCTTGGCGCCCTTGCCCTTCTTGGCGCCGGCCTTGACCTTCTCCTTGTCACCAGGGTCGCTGATGAGGTCGAGGTCGAGATCGTGCATCTCGGCCAGGCCGTCGGCCTCGCCCTCGGGCACGTCGTCGCTGGCGTCGATGCCCACCTGCTGGCGGATGCGCTCGGAGATCTCGACCATGACCTCGGGGTTGTCGGTCAGGAACTCCTTGGCCTTCTCACGGCCCTGGCCGAGCTGCTCGCCTTCGTACGTGTACCAGGCACCCGACTTCTTCACGAGCCCCAGATCGACGCCGATGTCGAGCAGCGAGCCCTCACGGCTGATGCCCTGCGAGTACATGATGTCGAACTCGGCCTGGCGGAACGGGGCCGCCACCTTGTTCTTGACCACCTTCACCCGGGTGCGGTTGCCGGTGACCTCGACGCCGTCCTTGATGGCCTCGATGCGGCGGATGTCGAGCCGGACCGACGAGTAGAACTTCAGCGCCCGCCCACCCGGCGTCGTCTCCGGAGAGTTGTGCACCATCACCCCGTCGACGAAGTAGTTGTGGGTTCCCTCGACCTCGATGTCGAAGCGGTGCATCGAACGGGTCTCGGGCTTCACCTTGATCTCGAGGACCGGCATGGGCACGAGCTCGTGGCGCATGGGGCGGAAGGTGGACTCGACGGCGAAGCGGCCCTGGTACTTCGGCAGCAGCTTGTAGGCCATCGACGGGTGCACGTAGGGGGCGATGAGCGCGTGCAGCTTGGCCGTCTCGTCCTTGGCGAACACCAGCACGGCCCGGCCGGCCTTGTCGACCAACGAGGGGCTCAGGTCCCAGGTGTCGGCCAGGTAGGCCACGAGGCGCTCGCGGGTGCCCGGGGCCATGGCCTGGATGCAGATCTCGGACCGGCCGCTGCCCTCGCGGGTGCGCTCCTGGAGGCCCTTGGCCCGGAGCTGGAAGCCGCCGTCGTCCTGGTACCAGATGGCCAGCGAGAGCGGGGTGAGGCGCTTGAGGTAGTCCTCGCTGAGCACCTTGGTGCCGCCGATGTAGACGGCCTCGCGCAGCTCGGCCAGCTCGGGCAGGGGCTTCACGTCGTGGAAGACGGCGCCCTTGGCGTTGGTGGAGCGGCTGGTGCCGACGTTGGCGAAGAGCTCGGCCTTCCAGTCGGCGTACTCGGCCTGCTTGGCGCCATGGCCCCAGCGCAGCCGGGCCCCGTGACCGCTGCGAGAGGGCGAGAGGGCGCTGTCGCCCATGAGCCCGCCGAGCAGCACCTCCCACTGGAAGTCGGACAGGTGGTGGGGCACCGACTGCATGACCCGGTCGCCGACCAGCAGCTCCTTGGCCTCACGCCAACCACCCGGCGTGCGGATCTGGTGGTTGGGGGTGCAGCCGAACTGCGAGCGACCGTTTCCGCTGCCGCGGGCCACGGTGACCTGGAGGAAGCGCTCGGCCGGCCCGTTGTCGAACCAGGACACGATCTTCTTGGGCACGATCTGGTCGAGCTCTGGGTCGTAGGAGAGCACCTCGACCGGCAGCTTCTGGTTGACGATCTTGCCGATCTTCTCCTGCGTGCCATCGGCGAGGGTGATCCGGCTGGCGTAGGAGAAGCAGCCGAACATCACACCGATCTTCTCTCGCAGCTGGTTGATGAAGATGCAGGCGGTGTTGGACTTGTTGAGGTTGCTGGTGAGCTTGCGCAGGGCCTGGGACATGAGGCGAGCCTGCAGGCCGACGTGGGTGTCGCCCATCTCGCCTTCGATCTCGGCCCGGGGCGTGAGGGCGGCCACCGAGTCGATGACGATCACGTCGAGCGCACCCGAGCGGATGAGCATGTCGGTGATCTCGAGCGCCTGCTCGCCCGTGTCGGGCTGGG
>Ga0105044_10010153_pt1 | contig 12866 bp, 12 predicted proteins | sample MAT01_FD_78092 | JGI IMG/M metagenome (GOLD analysis project Ga0105044, IMG submission 78092) | Freshwater microbial communities from Lake Fryxell liftoff mats and glacier meltwater in Antarctica - MAT-01 | ecosystem: Environmental > Aquatic > Freshwater > Ice > Liftoff microbial mat | place...
CCTGGTCAACGTGCGCATGACCGGGACAACGGCGACGGTCGACGCGCCGATCGAGCACGATCCGCGCGGTTGGAACCAGGTGCTCGTCCCAAGCGAACGTCGAGAAGAGATCGTGCCGCTCCTGCAGGCCTCGAACCTGGCCGTGGGCTTCGGCGAGGACCATGGAGCAACCATCCATGTCGAGGTCGAACCCGGCCGCGAAGCACGTTGGGGCTCGGGCCAGGCAGCGATCGCGCACGTCGAGCTTCTGGCGGGGGGGGGTACGACGCCACGACCTACGTCGACCGTCGCGACCGGCGACACCGTCACGGTGCGCATGTTGGTCAACGCCAACGTCCGCGTCGACCGACCCGTGTTCGGTCTCGCCATCTCGACGGCCGACGGGTTGCTCGTCACCGGTCCGAACACGAGCGAGGCTCACTTCGAGTGTGAGGCCATCGAGGGCACAGGCGTGGTCGAGCACGCCATCGACCGGATGATGCTCCTGCCGGGCGCGTACGACATCTCCGTGTCGCTGTACGACCACGACATCGCCCACGCCTACGACTTCCGCCAGAACGTCCTTCGCTTCGGGGTCGAAGCAGGCACACCGCACGAGACCTTCGGTGGTGTGGTGTCGCTCGGCGGGCAGTGGACGGTCAGTCCCTTCGAAGTGGCCTCCTCAGCCGAGCGCTCGACGAGCGACGGTTCCTAGGTCGCTGTACCGGCCGGCACTGACTGTCGTTGGCGATTGGTGAGCCACGACCTCCACGTCGATCACGATCGGCGCATCGAGTGGAGGCGACCGACGTCATGCGGCGATGCGCACAGGGCTCGCACCCCCCCCCGGCTCCCGGTACCAGCCCGAGTCGGACCAGGCCCCTGCCGGGGGCCCATGACATGTCCGTCTCGTTGTACGTCCACCAGACGTCCACGCGCGCGCCGACCGGTATGCTGCGTGTCGGCACGGTGTGAACCCGGTAGGTGTCGGACCGGCCTTGCCGGCCCCGGGAGCGCTGCCCCAGACCCTGGCGACGCGTCGACACGAACTACTTGGCTCCGAAGGGTCTGTGTGTGATGGCTGTAGTCGCCGAGCCCCAACCAGCGGCCCGAAGCCGGGCGAGTTCTCGCCCGGATGAGCCGACGACGCGGTCGATTCCGCTCTCGGTCCTGATGCGTCCGACGGTCGACGAGATCCGACGGGCTCGACGTCGGCTCCACGCCAAAGCGATCGGGATCGCCGTGCTCGCCGTCGTCAGCTACGTCGGGTTGGTGTTCGTCGCCGACGGCCTTGCGCTGCAGATCGTGTGCCTGGTGGCGTTGGCGGTCGCCGTCACGGCCATCGGCACGGGGATCATGCACGACGCGAACCACGGGGCGTTCTGTCGCTCACGACGGGGCAACCGGGCCGTGGCCTACAGCGCGGACCTGGTCGGGGCGAGCTCCTGGGTGTGGCGGTTCAAGCACAACACGCTCCATCACGGCCACCCCAACCTCGCCGGCGTCGACAACGACATCGAACAGGCCCCGTTCGCACGTCTGGCGCCGAGCCAGCCCTGGCGCCCGTGGCATCGCTATCAGCATGTGTACCTGTGGGGCCTCTACGGATTGCTGGCCCTCAAGTGGTTCGTCGTGTCCGACATGGTCGCGTTGCTCCGCGGCGGGTTTGGCCCGAACCGGTTCACGCGCCCGATCCGACGCACCGACGTCGCCATCATGGCTGCCGGGAAGGTGGTTCACCTCGGTTGGGCGCTGGTCATCCCGCTCACCCTGCACCCCTGGTGGGGCGTCGTTGCGTTCTACGTGGCCGGCTCGTGGCTCGTCGGGTTCACCTTGGCCGTGGTGTTCCAGCTCGCGCACTGCACCGACGAGGTGGCCTTCGAAGATCCCGCATCCGGAGGCGACCACGACTTCGCACTTCGGCAACTTCGGGCCACGGCGAACATCCGATGCTCGGGCTCCGGTCCGATCGTCGGTGGGGTCGCCAGGTGGCTGATGGGTGGCCTCGACCATCAGATCGAACACCACCTGGCGCCGGGCCTGCCGCACACGGCGTACCGGTCGATGGCGGTCCGGCTGCAGCCGCTCTGCGTCGAGCGGGATCTCCCGTATCAGGTGCACCCGAGCCTGGGGGCCGCCCTGCGAGCCCATGGCCGCTGGCTCCGGGTGCTCGGGCAGCGGCCTGACGACCGGTCGCGAGTGTGAGCTCCCGATGGGGCCGTGACCACACCGACGCCGCCGCGCCCCTGTTCGACGGCGCCGATCTCGAGCGCATCTGAGGCTGCGCCCGTCGGTCGGTCGCGACCGCATGTGGCGTCGGTGTCTCCGGCTGGGTTGCGCCGGTAGCGTCACGGCGTCACATCGTCGGCGACGGGCCACCGCCCACGGAGGGAAGCCACCCATGAGCGATCAGCCAATCGATGCACCGGAACCGACGAGTGGAGCGGGGGCACGCGACGCGGTGACCGTGGCGGTCGACGGGCGCGTGGCGGTGATCACCATCGACCGGCCCGAGGTGCGCAACGCGGTCGACGGACCCACTGCCGCGCTGCTCGCCGCGGCGTTCCGTCGCTTCGAGGACGACGACGACCTCTCGGTGGCGGTGCTCACCGGAGCGGGCGGGACCTTCTGCGCCGGGGCCGATCTCAAGGCGATCTCCGACGGGAGGGGCAACCGGGTCGACCTCGACGGTGACGGCCCGATGGGTCCGTCACGGATGCTGCTCGACAAGCCGGTCATCGCCGCCGTCGAGGGCCATGCGGTGGCCGGCGGGCTGGAGCTCGCCGTGTGGTGCGACCTGCGCGTCGCCGCGTCCAACGCCACCTTCGGGGTGTACTGCCGGCGCTGGGGCGTGCCCCTCGTCGACGGCGGCACCATCCGCCTGCCGCGCCTCATCGGTCACAGCCACGCGCTCGACCTGATCCTCACCGGCCGCGGTGTCTCGGGCGAGGAGGCCCAGCGCCTCGGCCTGGCCAACCGGCTGGCCGCGCCCGGCTCGGCGCTGGTCGACGCGGTCACCCTGGCTCACGAGATCGCTGCGCTGCCCCAGGTGTGCCTGCGCAACGACCGACGCTCGTCGTACGAGCAGTGGGGACTCGACCTCAACCGTGCGTTGCGCCGAGAGACCGAGCTCGGGCTCGAGACCCTCCGATCGGGGGAGTCGCTCGAGGGAGCGACCCGGTTCGCCGCCGGTGCCGGCCGCCACGGCTCACCGGCCTGAGCCGCCGGTTGCCAGCGTCGATCGGTCGACGATCGGTTCGTTGGAGGGTGTGCACTAGCGTTGCCGGCATGTGTGGGCGCTTCGTGTCGGCATCGCCGCCCGACGAGATCGCCGCCTGGTTCGATGCTTCGCTGACCGACGAGCGGCTGCTCGATCCCAGCTACAACGTCGCTCCGACCGACGACGTCTACGCGGTCACCGCCGAGGACGGCTACCGGAAGCTCGAGACCTACCACTGGGGGCTCGTTCCCCGCTGGGCCGACAACCCGTCGGTCGGGAGTCGCATGATCAACGCCCGCGCCGAGACGGTGGCGACGAAGGGCGCGTTCCGTCCGGCCCTCGACGAGCGCCGGTGCATCGTCCCGGCCGACGGCTTCTACGAGTGGAAGGTGGTGCCCGGCCGTCCGAAGAGGCAGCCGATGTTCATCCGGTCCACCGACCGCCACCCCCTCGCGTTCGCCGGTCTGTGGGAGACCTGGCGAGACCGGGCGAACCCGGCCGCCGGGATCCTGCACTCGTGCACGGTGATCACCACGGCCGCCAACGACCTCATGGCGCCGGTCCACGATCGCATGCCCGTCATCCTGCCGGTCGACGCGTGGTCGGCCTGGCTGGACGCGGATGCCGACCTCGACCACCTGCTCGCGCTGCTGGTGCCGGCCGCGCCCGGCACGCTCGAGCTGCACCCGGTGAGCACCGACGTCGGCAACGTCCGCAACAACGATCCCCACCTCATCGACGAGATCGACCCCGATGACCTCGCGTCGACCACCGACGGTGCGCAGATCCCGGGCCAGGGATCGCTCCTTTGACCGCCGAGGCGCGTCGGGACGGGTCGTCCCGACCCCGCCCCGGGGCGAAGCCGGTGGCGGCGGCCCGGTCCACGTCCGCGACCTTCCGGCGTCGGGTCGACGTCTGGATGCTGCGCTGGCAGGGTCGGCTGGATTCGGAGTGGTCCGACCGCGTGCTGCCGTGGCTGTTCACCTTCGGCCTGTACCTGATCCTCGAACTGCTCGCCGCGGCCAGGGTCCGCTCCCTCGAGGGAACCGTCGACCTCGCCACCTACACCCAGGGGATCTGGCTCATCAACAACGGCTTCGAGCCGGTGCTCACCATCACGACGGGGGCCAACCTCCTCGCCCAGCAGCTGGCGTTCGTCGTGTATCCCGTGTCGCTCGCCGGCAACGTCGTCCCCGTCCAGGGTGCCCTGCTGTTCCTGCAGAGCGCCGCCCTCGCGCTGGCCGTCGTGCCCATCTGGCGCATCGCCCGCAAGCTCGCCAACCTGCGGGTGGGCGCGGCGTTCACGCTCATCGTCGTCTACGCCCTGTACCCGACGATGCACAACCTCAACCTGTCGGGCTTCTACCCCGAGACGTTGGCCCTGCCCCTGCTGCTCTACGCCGCGTACTTCGGGCTGGGCAAGCACTGGCGGCGCTACGCGGTGTGCTGCGTCCTGATCGTGCTGTGCCGGGCCGACTTCGGCCTGGTCGTCGCCGGCCTGGGCGGCCTCCTGTGGGCCGAGGGCCGCAAGGTCGAGGGCCGCATCTCGGTCGTGCTCGGCGTGGCGTACACCGTCCTCGCCGTGGCCGTGCTCCAGCCCCGCTTCGGCAACGGTGACTTCGCCCACATCGCCGCCTTCTCGGCGTTCGGCGACTCGCCCGGCTCGATCCTCGGCGGGATGGTCGTGAGCCCGGGCGACACGCTCTCGGCGGTCTTCCGCCAGCAGAACTTCGACCTCCTCATCACCCTCTTCGCTCCGGTCGCCTTCCTTCCCTTCCTCGCGCCGCGCTACCTGCTGCCGGTCCTCCCGCTCCAGTTCCTGTTCCTCGTGAGCGACGTCCCGCAGGCGGCCGTCTACGGGCAACAGACGGTCGCCATCACCGCGTTCATCTTCCTCGCCGCCGCGTTCGCCCTGGCCCGCATCGGCCGGACCGGGGTCGAGCGCATCACCGTGGACCGCCGCGTCCTCGCGGCGCTGCTGCTGGCCGGGACCCTGTTCTTCATCCGCGACTCGGCGAGCTCGCCCTACCAGTCGCCGTGGGGGTGGGGTGGCCGCGATGCCACCGACGTCGCGCGGATCGAGGCGGCACAGACCGTCGGTCCCGATCGGGCGGTGCGGGTGTCGCCGCCGCTGCTGAACCGCGTCGCCGAACGGCCAGGTGTGTACGTGCTCGAACCGGGCGACGAGCCCGACGCGGCAGCCGCCGCGGTAGGGGTCGACGCCGTCGTGCTCGACGAGACCACGGTGCCCACGTGGACGGCAACCGATCGTGAGATCTTCGATCTCGGTCTCGAGGAGCTCGGCTTCGAGAAGGTGTCGTCAGCGGAGGGCGTCTCGGTGTTCCTGCGCCGACCCGACGGCGCACCGGCCGAGACCGGGTCGGGGTCGGCCGGGTCGTGAGACCGTCCGACGGCTCCGGCTTCTCACTGTCAGGCGCCATCGGCGCCGAGCGCCTGACGGATCGCCTCGGCCGCGGTGTCGAGCGCGGCGGGGTCGGGGGAGGGGTCGGCGTGCGCGAACGACAGGTCGGCCTCGGTCCTGATGGGCACGACGTGCAGGTGGAGGTGGGGCACCTCGAGGCCGGCGATGATCATGGCGATGCGGTTCGGGGCGAACGCCTGCTGCTGGGCGATGCCGATGCGCTGGGCCACCCGGGCGAGGTGGGCGGTGAGATCCGGGTCGGCGTCGATCCAGTGGTCGACCTCCTCGATCGGCACGACGAGGGTGTGACCGGGCTGGAGCGGGGCGATGGACAGGAACGCCACGCACCGGTCGTCGCGGTGCACGAACCGCCCCGGAAGCTCGCCCTCGATGATGCGGGTGAAGATCGTGGCCATGGGTCCTCCGGTCGCTGGATGGGTCACGACCGACGACGTCGTCGACGCCCGAGTCGGCCCGATCGCGCCGAGATCGTACGCTGGGCTCCGTGCCGCTGTCCGACGAGCCCCAAACCGACCCCGCCGCGCTCGCCGACCGCGGGGCCGACAGCGGGGAGGACCGCTACCTGACGGTGCCCAACGCGGTCACGTTGTTGCGGCTCCTGTGCCTGCCGGCCTTCGTCTGGCTGCTCTTCGCCAGGGACAACCCCTTCGCCGCCGCCGTGCTGCTGGCGGCCCTCGGCGCGACCGACTGGATCGACGGCTACGTCGCCCGCCACTTCCACCAGGTCTCGAACTTCGGCAAGCTGTTCGACCCCACGGTGGACCGGCTCCTCTTCTTCGTCGGCGTCGTCTCGATCGTGGTCGCCGGAGCGGCGCCGCTCGGCCTCTGCATCGTCGTGCTCGTGCGCGAAGTGGTGGTCGCCGGGATCACGGTCGTGCTCTTCGTGCGCAAGGTCGAACCGGTCGATGTCACGTGGTTCGGCAAGGCGGGCACCTTCGCCCTCATGGTCGCGTTCCCGCTGTTCCTCGCGGGATCCAGCGATGTCTCGTTCGCCCGCGCGCTCACGGCGGTGGCCTGGATCGTCGGGGTGCCCGGAGTCGCCCTGTCGTACTACGCGGCGTTGCGCTACATCCCCCTCTGGCGCGCCCGCATCGCCGAGGCGCGCGCCGCCGACGGGTCGCGCGGTTTTCCCGCTGGGGGGTAGGTTGCCCCCATGGCGTCGATGATCGTTCCCCGACCGCAGTCCGGCTCGGCTGGCACCGGTCGCCCCACCTCCGAGCGCGGAGGCGTCCGATGAAGGCCGTGATCATGGCGGGGGGCGAGGGGACCCGCCTCCGGCCGCTGACCTCCAACGCCCCCAAGCCCATGCTGCCACTGGTCAACAAGCCGATGATGGAGCACATCGTCGACCTGCTGAAGACCCACGGCTTCGACGAGATCGTCGTCACGGTCGCCTTCATGGCCAACGCCATCCGCAACCACTTCGGTGACGGCTCCGAGTACGGCGTGTCGATGGTCTACGCCACCGAGGAGAGCCCGCTCGGCACCGCCGGTTCGGTGCGCAACGCCATGGAGCACCTCACCGAGCGGTTCCTGGTGATCTCGGGCGACGTGCTCACCGACATCGACCTCTCCGAGCTCGTGCGGTTCCATGACGAGAACGACGCGATGGCCACGATCGGGCTGGCCCACGTCGAGAACCCGCTCGAGTTCGGGATCGTCATCACCCACGAGGACGGCAGCATCGAGCGCTTCCTCGAGAAGCCCACCTGGGGGCAGGTCTTCAGCGACACCATCAACACCGGGATCTTCGTGCTCGAGCCGGAGATCTTCGACTACATCGAGGCGGACAAGCCCGTCGACTTCTCCGGCGAGGTGTTCCCGCGGCTGCTCGAGGACGGCAGGCGCCTCTACGGCGCAGTCACCGACGGCTACTGGGAGGACGTCGGCACCCTCGAGGCCTACCTCAGCGCCCACAAGGACATCCTCGACGAGAAGGTGCGCGTCTCCATCCCCGGCTTCGAGCTCCGTGACGGCGTCCGTCTCGGCGAGGGCGCCGAGGTCCACCCCGATGCCACCCTGACGGGACCGGCCGTGATCGGCGACAACTGCCGCATCGAGGCGGGCGCCAGCATCGGCGAGTACGTCGTGCTCGGCGCCAACGTGCGGGTGCGGTCCGAGGCCGAGCTCGAGCGCACGGTCGTCCACGACCACGCCTACCTCGGCGAGGCGATCCGGCTGCGAGGGACCGTCGTCGGCCGTTCGTGCGACCTCCGCAAGGGCACCCGCACCGAGGAAGGCGTCGTGCTCGGCGACGAGGTCTTCATCGGCGAGGACGCGCTCATCAGCTCGGGCGTCAAGATCTACCCGTTCAAGACCGTCGAGGCCGGTGCCATCGTCAACGCCTCGATCGTGTGGGAGTCGCGAGGCGCCCGGAGCCTGTTCGGCCGCAACGGGGTGGCCGGTCTCGCCAACGTCGACATCACCCCGGAGTTCGCCACCAAGGTGGCCATGGCCTACGGCAGCATGCTCAAGAAGGGCAGCACCGTCATCACCTCGCGAGATTCGAGCCGGTCGGCCCGGATGCTCAAGCGATCGATGATGGCGGGGCTCAACGCCACGGGCATCAGCGTCGAGGACCTCGAGGTCGCCAGCGTGCCGGTCACCCGGTTCATCGTGCGGCGACCGGCGAACAGCGGTGGGATCACGGTTCGGCTCCTCGACGGCGATCCGCAGTCGGTGATCATCCGCTTCTTCGACTCCGACGGGCTCGACATCACCGAGGAGACCCAGCGCAAGATCGAGCGCCTGTTCGGACGGGAGGACTTCCGACGCGTGTTCCCGGGCGAGATCGGCGACATCGGCTTCGCGCCCCGTGCGCTCGAGCACTACGCCACCGCGCTGGAATCGACGGTGGACATCCCCCGCATCCACGCCGCCGAGTTCAAGATCGTCATCGACTACGCCTACGGGTCGGCGTCGTTCGCCATGCCGAACGTGCTCGCCAAGCTGGGCCTCGAGGTGCTGGCGGTCAACCCCTTCGTGTCGACCGCTGGGGTGATCCGCGACGACCTGCACCGTCACGCCACCGACGTCGCGGACCTGGTTCGCAGCTCCGGCGCCCACCTCGGCGCGGTCATCGATCCCGACGGTGAGCGCCTGGTGCTGATCGACGACGAGGGCACCGTGCTCGACAACACGCAGGCCCTCCTGGCGCTGATCGAGCTCCTACCGGCCAAGATCCTCGGCGACCGCATCGCGCTCCCCATCTCGGTGACCAGGTTGGCCGAGGGGCTGGCGGCCAAGAGCGGCACCACCATCGCGTGGACGAAGCTCTCGAACCCCGCCCTCATGGACGCGTCCACCGAGCCTGGGGTCGGGTTCGCCGGCAACCAGGACGGCGAGTACATCCTGCCCGGCTTCATGCCGGCCTCCGCTCCAGCCGCGACGCTCGTGAAGGTGCTGGATCTGCTCGCCTTCCACGGTCGAACGCTCTCCGACGTCACCGCCGGGCTGCCCAAGGTGCACGTGGTGCACGAGACCGTGGTGACCCCGTGGGAGCAGAAGGGCACCGTCATGCGGTCCTTGGTCGAGCAGTCGAAGGACCGCGAGGTCGAGCTGGTGGACGGGGTCAAGGTCCACCACGGCGACGGGTGGGCGCTCGCCCTGCCCGACCCGGAGGAGCCCATCACCCACATCTGGGCCGAGGCCGGGTCCGATGCCGAGGCCCGTCGTCTGGCCCAGGAGTACGCCCGGCGGATCCGCCAGATGGTGCGCTGACACCCTGCCGCCGCCGCGGCGAGGACCCACGGGGCCGCCCGGAGTTGCCGGTTTCGCGATGGGGTAGGTTTCGGAGATGGATTTCCCCGAGGAGCTGCGGTACTCATCGGACCACGAATGGGTCCGGGTCGATGGCGGGCGAGCGACGGTCGGCATCACCGACTACGCCCAGGACGCGTTGGGCGATGTCGTGTACGTCGACGTCCCGGCGGTCGGCACGCAGGTGGTGGCGACCGACAAGGTGAGCGAGGTCGAGTCCACCAAATCGGTCTCGGACATCTTCGCCCCGCTCTCGGGCACGGTCGTGGAGGTCAACGCCGACCTGGTCGACAACCCCCAACGGGTGAACGAGGACCCCTACGGGGAGGGCTGGCTCTGCATCATCGAGCTGAGCGACGCCGGAGAGCACGAGGCGTTGATGGACGCCGCCGCCTACCGGGCTCTGGTCGAGGGTTAGGGACGACGTGGGCGACGTCTACTGCAACAACTGCGGACACCGGAACCCGCTGGGGTCCAACTTCTGCTCGTCGTGCGGCAGCGTGCTCGAGACAAGCCTCGACGAGCCCACCACCATCACCTTCCATCCCATCACGCCGTCGGACCCCGTCGACGAGGAGCTCTCGTTCGACCTGGACGAGATCCCAACCGGCATGGGTGCGCTGGTCGTCCTCCGCGGCCCGAAGGCCGGTTCTCGCTTCCTGCTCGACGAGCTTGTCACCACCGCCGGCCGGCACCCCGACAGCAGCATCTTCCTCGACGACATCACCGTGTCGCGCCGCCACGCCGAGATCCGCCGGGACGGCGACCGCTACCTCGCTCGCGACGCCGGCTCGCTCAACGGGACCTACATCAACCGCGAGCGCATCGAGGGCGAGGCCGAGCTCGGCGCCGGTGACGAGCTCCAGATCGGCAAGTTCAAGCTCGTCTTCTTCCTCGGGAGTGCCTGACGTGGGGCGGTCCGGATGGCGGTGAGCGAACGGTCCCACCTCTCGATCGGCGAGGTCCTGAACCTGCTCCAGGCGGACTTCCCGGACGTGACCATCTCCAAGATCCGCTTCCTCGAGAGCCAGGGCCTGCTCGACCCCGAACGGACCCCCTCGGGTTACCGCAAGTTCTACGACGGCGACATCGAGCGGTTGCGCTGGATCCTTCGCCAGCAGCGCGAGAACTTCCTTCCGCTCAAGGTCATCAAGGACCGCCTCGCCTCCGGTGAGGTCGACTTCGCGGTGGACCTCTCGGTCGACGAGCCCGCCACCGCTCCTGGGTCGGTGGGGCCCGACCCCGTCCCACCGGTTCGCGGCGCACCCGATCCGGCGTTGCTGCAGGAGGCGCCGACGCCCCGGGTGCCGCGAGCGACGCCGACCACGCCTCCCGCCGCAGCTCGAACGCCCCGCCCGCAACCCGCGCCCCTGCTCGAGGCGGGCGAAGCCTCGATGTCGATGACCATCGAGGAGCTGGTGGCGGCCACCGGCCTGACCGCCCGGGACATCGGCGACCTCGAGCGGTTCGGGATGATCACCAGCCGGTCCCTCGGCTCGACCACCTACTACGACGACGACGCCGTCCTCGTGGCCCAGCTGGCGGCGAGCTTCCGCAGCCACGGGGTCGAGGCCCGTCACCTGCGGATGTACCGGGTGGCGGCCGAGCGCGAGGCGGGGGTGTTCGAGCAGCTGCTCACCCCGCTCGCCCGCAAGCGCACCCCCTCGGCGCGGCGTGAGTCCGCCGAGCTCGTGAACGAGCTCGCGGCCCTCGGCGACGGGCTCCGCTCGGCCATGCTGCGCCAGTTGCTCCGCGAGTACGTCGACGGCGTCTGATCGACGATGCGGCGGGTCGCGCCCGGCCGGACTGCGGCGGGAGACGCGGAACGACTCCGCGGACCGTTCGCCGGACCGAGGATCGACGGTAGGGTGGGGCCGATGGTCGAGATGGAACTCGTCGGCGTCCGGGTCGAACTACCGAGCAACACACCCATCGTGCTGCTGCGCGAGACCGAGGGTCAGCACCGGGTCCTGCCCATCTTCATCGGCGGGCCCGAGGCCACGGCGATCGCCTTCGCCCTCGACGGGGTCGTGACCCCCCGGCCCATGACCCACGACCTGATGAAGGACGTCATCGACGGGCTCGGCTCCAAGCTCGAGCGCGTCGTGGTCACGAGCCTCTCGGCAGGGACCTTCTACGCCGAACTGCACCTCACGGCGGCCGGCGGCCTCCGGCAGGTCTCGGCCCGCCCCTCCGATGCCATCGCCCTCGCCGTGCGCGTGGGTGCCCCGATCTTCGCCGAGGAGGCCGTCGTCGACGAGGCCGCCACGGCGGTCGAGGAAGACGCTCCGGTCCCCGTGAAGGAAGACGTGGTCGAGCAGTTCCGCGAGTTCATCGACAACGTCACCCCCGACGACTTCGCCTCCTAGGAGAGGATGGCTCGAGCCCTTCGTCTGGCTCCACCCTCGATCTTTCATCGAGGGTGAGAGTTGAGGGTTTTGGCCTGAGGAGGGCGGTCTGGGCGGTCCGGTGACGAGAATTTTCTTCGGCGGTGACCGGTGTGGCGAGCGGCGGCCCGAAGCGTCGCTCCCAGGCCGAATCTGACGCCGTCGGTGGGGGGGAGCGAGCCGCTGATGCGAGCAGATGGGGCGGTTCCGTCCACATCGATCATTGACGGTCCGGGGCGCCATGAGTATGTTCACCGAGCCGGTCACACCGACGTAACTACGGCCGTGTGACCATGACCTTCATGGAGACCTCGAGGTCGAACTCGAGGATGGGAGGCACACCCTGATCCTGCACCGCAGGGTCAGTCCCGTTGCAGCATCCGCGGCAACGGGTTCACAGGTGGAAGTAGGGGCTGATGAGCGACCGTACGGCTGATGAGGGCTACAGCGGACAGAAGACTGCCGAGATCGTCGGCATCACCTACCGCCAGCTCGACTACTGGGCTCGAACGAACCTGGTCCGTCCTTCTCTGGCTGACGCCAAGGGAAGTGGCAGCCGTCGGCGCTACTCCTACCGGGACCTGCTGGAGCTCAAGGCCATCAAGCGCCTCCTCGACGCGGGCATCAAGCTCGAGGTCGTGCGCGACGTGTTCGAGTACCTCCGCGACGAGCTGGGCGCCGACATCACCCAGGCCAACCTGGTGATCCAGGGCAACAAGTCGGTGCTGATCCAGACCGACGGCGAGCTCATCGACCTCGTCAAGCAGGGCCAGGGCGTCCTCAACATCTTGCCGCTCGGCGGGGTGAAGCAGGAGATCGACGCTCGCATCCTCGAGCTGCGTCCGACGGCCACCGCCGGCCGCACCACCGACTCCGCCCACACCGGCTCCTGATCCCGCGTCGCGGCGAGCGACCGACACCCTGATCGGTCGTCCTGAGACATCGTCCCCGCTCGTCCCACCAGCCGTGCTGACGCGGCGTCCCCGCTCGTCCTCCGACGAGTGGCATCGGCAGGTGCATCCTCGTCCCGTGCGAGGGGGGACCGCTGCAGCGCCATCCCGATGAGCGCGCCACGCCG
>Ga0105044_10010156_pt1 | contig 12864 bp, 11 predicted proteins | sample MAT01_FD_78092 | JGI IMG/M metagenome (GOLD analysis project Ga0105044, IMG submission 78092) | Freshwater microbial communities from Lake Fryxell liftoff mats and glacier meltwater in Antarctica - MAT-01 | ecosystem: Environmental > Aquatic > Freshwater > Ice > Liftoff microbial mat | place...
AGTTCGGAGTCCCGCTCGTCGAAACAGGCTCGCAGGGTCGCTATTCCTGCTGATCGCGGCTTTGGTTTTGATCGGCCAGCTGATTGGTGTTCTCAATCGTTTTGTGACAGTCATGCCGGCTTACGTCGAGGTCTCATTTGTGGTCGCAACCATGTCGGCGGAGGATCGTCTCCAGATCGGTGCGAATCTCCAAGAGGTTAATATCCCTCCGGAGTCGGTCGAAGATCTGTTGAAGGGCAAAGTCGTCATGTTCTACGTGACTGATTCTTCGGGTGCAAAGTTGACCGATAGCGAGGTCGCGAAAGCTTTGGCGGCAAAAGGTTTCTCACAAGTAGACCTGATTTCGCACGAGAACGGAGGTGTCGTTGGTGTTCTGCGCCTTCTAAAGGCCTACCAGCTGGCTGGACTGCGATTTAAGCCAAGTGCTGTTCCAGTCTCTAGGATTTTGGGTGGCGGCGGGTGAGAGATCTAGCTAGCAAGCTAGCGTTACAGGTTTGAGTTTTTCCCGCCCCCTCCCTCAGACAGCGCGGTGAAGGCAAATGGACATTTACAAAAGAATCTTCAAAGCTTATCGCGTCATTAACAGCTTCTTACTGGGCACTAGCGTAGGCGGCACTTTCTTCTGTGATTAATTGAGGATTATTAAGGACTTAGGTTTTTGTTTGTCCTTGCGGGCCGATATGGGAGTATTCGACGGTTCGGTAAGACTCGTTTAATTACCAATGGAGTTTCGTCGCTATGAACTGCCTCTCAGTTAAGAGCTCATGTCGCGTTTTATTGATTAGTTTGTTTATCTCTTTGCCAAGTCTGCTGACGGTGGCTGAGGTGCAAGCTGAACTACCGGAGAGAAAAGCTGGCTTATGGGAGGTCGAGATCAAGGGACAGAAAGAGGGTGAGAAATCCTCCACGATGCAGCAGTGCATTGATAAGACCACGGATAAGCAGATGCAAGAGATGGCGCAGGGAGGCGGTGCCGAGAAGCTCGGAATGAAGTGCGATAATCAGGAGTTTCGCAAAGAGGGAGATGCCTACATTAGCGAGAGTAATTGCCAGATGATGGGGATTAAGTTTGCTACCAATGCCATCGCTACAGGAGATTTTAACTCTAAGTATCGAGTAGTTTCGCATACGAAGTACGACCCTCCCATGATGGGCATGAAAGAGGGGACGATGGTGCTTGAAGCCAATTATAAAGGCGCCTGCGCCGCGGGACAGGTTCCGGGCGATATAATCATGCCGGGTGGGCGTAAGATGAATATTGCTGAACTGGGCGATATGATGAAGTCGGTTGGCTCAACCCTAGGAAATAAGAAATTGGGAAATCATAAGTTAGGTCAGTAACTTTGCAGCCCCGCTAACCCGGGGGGTAGATACATCGAGACTCTCCCCTAGGTAATTCCACGTAAATGTCTCTACGATAGATAACTCCGTCTCGAAGAGGTGTATAGAGAGAGACCCGAAGTGCTAGCTACCACACCCTTCCTAGTGCGGCATTTCACGACTATAGAATCATGTGACGACATGTCTCTGGATCGGATGAATGCAACAGCTGCAGCCAGTATTGTTTGCACATTGATTCATGCGTTGAACGAGAAAAACCGAAAGTCGGCAGCAACATGTCTTTCGGTACTTCGGAAAAAGTTGAATCAATATGGCAAGTAGTGGGTGCCTAACAAATCGCGGGACTCGCAGACGGGACTGCGAGCGGATTAAGTGATTCGTAATTGGATCGTGTCCCGTCGCGGTCCGCGAAACGTTAGGCCGCCAGCGTTGAGATTTTTTGAAAGTTCTCACCGTTGAGCAAGCTGAGTTCCCAGTTGTTCTGAAGATTAAGCCAAAACTGAGGACTCGCACCTAATGCGCGCGATAACTTCATCGCCATTTCTGCGCTAATCCCACGTTTCCCACGACAAATCTCATTGATTGTTTTCGGAAGAACTCCAATATGCCGCGCCAAGAGAGTTTGCGAGAACCCCAGCTCTTCAAGCTCATCTTTTAAAACTCGGCCAGGGTGCACTGGCGCCACATGCGATTTTTTCATATCCATCATTCCCGCTACTTGTGATAATCAACAATTTCTAAATCAAAAGCATTATCGCTTTTCCACCGGAAACAAATTCTATATTGGTCGTTAATGCGAATGCTTAACTGACTTTTTCGGTTTCCCTTCAATGCTTCGAGACGATTTCCACGTAGTTCTTGCAAATCCCTTAATGACGTTGCGGCAGCGATTCGAGCAAGCTTTGTCTGTGCTTTTTCATGCAAGACCTTCGGTAACAGTCGAAGCGAAGCCTTAGAAGAACGCCCATAATTGATATCTTCAGTCGCCTTATTCTTAAAACTCTGGATTGCCATTGTTGTTACCCAGTATACCGATAAGTGGTATTATGGGCAAGAGATAGAATGCGGCCGGCCTTTAAGAAGCCGAGTGTGAAGTAGTTCCAGCGATAGATCGGTGCTACTAGGCAAGAGAATCTAGAGGTGAAGTTGAAGAAGCTCGCGATCACGCCCTTCAATCAAGAAAAAAAGAGAAGAGGTAATTCCTCGAAGTGTTCAAATTTTGCTGAAGAGTCAACGATTTTTCTGTTGAAAGAACACAGACCACCAGATGGAGAGCTGCCATATGGAAAAATTACTAGCGAAAATGTCACTGGATATTTAGATGCGGAATTACTCGCCGCGAACTGGAAAAACGTATCCGTATCATGTGCGGAGGTTCTCGAAATACATCGGGAGAGAGGCGCAGTCTGCGCAACTGTCTATTGCGCTACTTAGGCGACTAACTGCCTGAGCAGACCCAAGCTCCGCGTGGTAACTTCAAGTAAAGGTCGCGGCGATAGATCAATCCAGCACGAAGAGGTAAGTAAAGCGGGCTGGACGATGGGAATTGACTAGATTTACTTTTAGGTCAGTGCCGTTTTCACTCAAAATCAAATCTGAGAAACGTACTTCCAAAGTGGATCCCCCGCCAGTAGCCGTATTGGCAAGAGGCTTAAAAAAATGGAACCAAACACGGTGTGTCAAGTGCCCCGCTCTTTAAACAGTGAGTCTGAGTTTCAAGTTGGAGAGGAGCGGTTGTCCATCGGCGGCGAGACTTTTTGACCTCGAATCCAAACTACCGCGGCAAAGAAAAGAGCGATTGTCGCGAGTTGTAGCCCTACAGCTAAGGATGAGAGATCTGCTATCCAGCCAATTAGTATCGGGCCCACGAGTGCGCCGAAGAGATTCAAGCTAGTGATGGTAACGCCCTGAGTCAATCCTACCAGATGTCTTGGCGCAGAGAGCACGATGATTGAGTTCACTGGGGCAGTGCCCGCGAAGATCAGTAGCTCGGCGATGGCAGCGCAACCGAGAAAAATGTACGGGTCTTCATAATAGAAAGCTAGAAACAGAAAGGGAGTGCCGGCTAAGGAAGTTAAGCCCAGGAAGCGAAAGAAACTAGTGATCGGATCTTTGCTTTGGTCGGCAAAGCGCGAGGAAAGTTTCCCTCCGACAAATGTTCCCAAGAGCCCAGTCACCACTAGAATCAAGCCGAAGATCATCGAGATTGATTCAAGTGTAAACCCACGTTGTACGCCGAGTTTGGTGATGAACGCGGCGATTCCGTTTAGCGCGAAGGCTTGCAGGATGTATCCACCGATTGCTGAGCGAAGTGCGGGGACCTTGAAGATCTCAACTAGGGCGGGCTTCAGCTGGTAGTTCTCTTGGTTGGTTCGATTCTCGTCTTTGTAGCGGAGTAGCAGCGGTGCCAGTAAGAGTCCTGGAATGGCGCCAATGAAGAAGACATAGTGCCAAGAGAGAAGTGAAGTCACTCCACCAGCCAGCGCATAGCCAAGGGCGGAGCCTACGGGGATGGCGACAAAAAAGACCGAGAGACGACGGTTTAAATCGATCGGGTCTTTGGCGTGATCCTTCAAGTAGGTGGGAGCCAGTGTGGCAAAGCTTCCTTCGCCGATACCGACGCAGACGCGCGCGAGAAATAGTCCGATGAATGTTGATGTCAGTCCCGAGAAGGCTGTCGCAATACTCCAGACCAAAACCCCTAAGGCCATGATGGGGGGGCGTTTCCAGCGATCTCCCAGGTAACCAAAAAGTGGTGAACAGAGCACATAGCCCACTACGAAACCTGAAACTAGTAGTCCACCTTGGCGATTATTTAGGCTTAGCTCGGCGCTGATGACTGGCAGGAGCGCCGCCAAAAGATAGCGGTCGAGATAGTTCAGCAGGTTTAGGATAGTAAAAAAAAAGAGCATGGGATTGTCGGACCCAACAGCGCGCTCAGCTCAATGCTAGGGCGCAACCAATTTCTGCAGCTGCTTGAAAAGCTTCTCATGAATTGGCGGTTCCGTCTCCATTTTAAAGGGAACCAGATTGAAGGCGATCTTCTTTATTCCGTCTTTGATGTGTGGTTCAGCCAGATCGTAAAGGCTGGTCCCGGGCGCTCCCCACTGGCGACCACGCTCGGAGAAAGGCACGGTGTACAGTACAGAGGACTCGGGGAAAAGGTCGAGTTCTTGTATCTCAACGCTCAGATCCTTTGCCGAAAGTAGTCTGCCGGAGTGTGCGTTTAGCACCAGATTCCAGCGTTGCAAATCAAACTCTTCGGAATCACCAGATTCGTCAGCCAGGCGCTGCAAATTATCAAGCGTTCGGCGGACTGACATCCCGTCATCATCGGTCACTAGTAATACTTGCTGACAGTGAGCCAGGGTGGCAAAGCTCGCAATCCCCCAAGAGCGCCCGAGGTCAATCACGATCACGTCGAATTCTTCGCGTAATCCTTGCAAAAGCGATTGAACATAGAGCGCAGAGCTAGGAGCGCCCTCTATTACGTCAGCCTTAAAATGAAAACTTTCTTGGTACCGCTCAGGTTGCGGTACGACCACTAGCCGACCATCGTAGCCCTCGACTGGGTTTAAGCACTCGTTGATACGGTGCTTAGGGACCTCGCCTGCGCGGAGAAAGTCTGAGACTGCTTTTCGTTGTGAAGTCCCCACACGACCCCAATCCGTTATCTGCGGATTAATGTCGTCAAAGTCTAGCAGCGCTACCGATAGGTGGTGTCTTGCCCAGCACGATGCCAGGGCGGCTGCCAGAGAAGATGTGCCGACTCCACCCTTGAGTTGGGCTACCGCGATAATTCCGCGATTTTTCTTGCCAGGTCCAGCAGAGCTCTGTGATTCGCAGTCGAGAATAAATCCCGCCATCTGCGCGATATCAGCTAACGCCATTAGACGCGCCGACATCGCCCGCCTCAGTTCAACGGCGTCGGCTGTATAGACTTCATTGTCGAGAACGAGAGCTACCGGTACGGTAGGAAATGATCCTTTGCAGATCTGTGCAATCTGTTCGGCCCCGGCGTAACAGCCTGGTCCGAGAAAGATTCCGCTGATCGGTTCTGTCCCGTAATCAACAGTCAGTGCGCCAACCTCGCCGCTGAGGATCTCCACCCGTCGAAGGCCAACCTGACGCAAGGCTTCTTCGACGCGTCCATAGAGCACGTCGCGGGAGTTAGCGTCGGGATCAACAATGAGAATGCGCATTAAACCTTCGGCGACCAGCTATAAAAAAGGTACAACTCTTTATTTCGATGCACAAAAATCACCGAAGGCGCCATGATTACTGTCGAAACAGTAGAACTGGTATTGAAACGCCGATTTTATGAGAAAAAGATTAATCCTGAGCAGTATCGAGACGGAATACCTCGGCCACGACGTCGCTCAAGTCTTCGGGGGCAAAGGGCTTTTGCAGATAGGCATCGGCACCCTGCAGGATCGCCCATTCACAAGCATCGTCATCGCCTTCGGCACTGATCACGATAACGGGAGTGCGGGAATTGTGTCGCTTAATCTCTCGGCAGATCTGAAAGCCATCAGCCATCTGCTTGCCCGAGGGGTCTAGTAGCATCAGGTCTAGTAACACTAGATCTGGCCGCTCCTTGACCAAGATCTGATTAATTCCGGTAGGAAGCTCAGTATAGACCACGCTGCTGAACCCCAACTGATCGACAAGCGCCGCTATCGCCGCAGCCTGCGACGGTGAGTCTTCTACAATCAGGACTTTCTTTATCTGAGAATCTGACATTTCCCTCTTTATCAATCCCCGCTAACTCTACCGGTCTTTGAGGATCGTCTGCAAGTTAATGACACTAACCTAATTCAATCCTAGTAAGTTGTCCCTCACTGCTTACTTAGTCGCTGCTTACTTACTCTCAGTCTGTAGTGAGGGAGTATTTTTGGCGATTCCAACAGCCGAGGGAGCTAGCAGGATGGCAAAGTAAGTTAGGAAAAGAATCATGGTGATGATCAACGATTTTACCGGTATTGCGGCAAGTCGTTTGTCGAGAGCGGCATAGTATGAGCGTTGCGCGTCTGACGCGATACCGGAGAGCTGTGCCGAGCGATCTCCTCCTTTATCCATCGCTTGATCTAAGGCTGATGTTACTCGAGTGACTGTTTCGTCACCGATCTTTCTGGAAACCCGCTCTAATGCTTCACCCCAGGTGTAACCACTGCCCACCAACCAACGGGCGCGCTTCAGTTCCTTAAATAGCGGGTGATTGGGGAACTCAGGCGCCAACGCATCAATTACCTTCTCTAGCGCAACGGAGGTATCCCAGCCTGCACTCGTAGCCAAGTTAGTTAGATCCACCACTAATGGTAGCTCGCGCTGTATAACTTCTCTGCGCCCTAGCGAACGTCGACTCAACCAGAGGTGGGGCATTAGCACCACAAACCCAAAGGAGAAGAGGGAAGAAACCGTCGCATAGTAGGGCGTGAAGTTTAGCCATGCTATCAGAGCGATGATCGGCCAGCTTACATAGGCCGAGTATCTGACGATTGCGTAGCGCCCATGGTCACTGGCGGATTCGAGCCCGGCAGCGCGTAACTTGGCCGCCATCTCCTTATCTTTGCTCGTCGTCTGATTTGCGCTCTTTTTCTTAGTGGTAAATTTTTTACCCAGTCGCTCAAAGAATCGATCGACTCGCTTCTCGAAGTTATCGACATCTTCCGGTCCTAAGGTCTCAAAGCGCCCGAGCTCGCGCGCGTGTGACTGATGCGCCAGCATTAATTGCCAGCCCACCCAACCAAACGTACAGAGTGTAATTAACAGTAAGACCATCCCTCAGACCCTTAGCGTGGTAAAGCGTTTGAAGGTAATAAAGCAGAGCACTTGAATAACCATGCAGATCTGCATGACGTACTTGATGATCGGGTGCTTGAAGGCTTCCATGATGTAGCCTGGTTCGGAAACCAATAGAAAAACCGGCGCCGTGAGAGAAAGAAAAAAGATAATGTTAAAGGCTTGCTTAGTACCAACCAGATCGCGGGAAGCCCGTTCTAAAACAGTTTGTTGTTCGCGCATCTTATAACCCAGACGTTTGAAAGGGGTGAGCACGCGACCGCCCATACCATGGAACAATCTGATCGTAATTACCAATGAAACCATCTCCTGCCCAGAGATGCGGCGGAGGAGAAAATTAAAAGCTTCGTCGAGTGGAATGTTCTTATTCACCATCTGAACAATATGGGTAAACTCCTTCTTCATCATGCCTTCAGGGAGGGAGTTCGTTGCATGCTCCAAAGCCGCTTCCATGTTGTAGCCGGTGGCGAGTGAGGCTGCGAGAGTATCGATAAAGCCTGGAAGCTGTGGTACGACCTGCCGCCTCCGCTTCTCTGCCTTAGCGGTGAGGTGCGTATTCAAAAAATAATAGACAAAACAACAAGCGACCGGCAGGCCTACGACTGGACCAATCGTTTTGGTCAATCCAGTCATAAGGAAGAAGGCGATTCCGAGTGTGCCTGCGACCCAAAGCAGGGGAGGGAATTTCACGCCAGCTTGCTGTAGAGCTTCAGCATAACTGCCCCGCGCTGCCAGGGCGCGTTGTCGACGAGATTCCTTCTCCTTCTGCTTTTCGGGGCTGATCTCATCGATTGCGCGACTCTTGATGAGCTTTAATCTGAGAGCCTCCTTCATTCGATGCCCTCGGGAGGCAGTAGTCCAGCTCCAGGCTTAAGCTCTATTCCACGCGCGCGAATCTTATCCACCCAGTGCGAATGATGCGTCATGATGCGCCACTGGCGTTTACCCTCGACGACCTTGTCGAACTTCATGATTGGTAGAACGACAAAATCATCTTCAGTGGGGGGACGGACCTCAGAGATATCAACTAAGCACGAGCGACCCTCCACCTTGCGCATGGTCAAGATAATATGAATGGCCCGGCCGATGCGACGCATTAAACTCTCTTGGGGTGCCGTTTCGTAGGCCGAGACGACGTCCAGTAATCGCCAGAGGCTATCCTTGGCGGACTCGGCGTGGATTGTCGCGATCGAGCCCGCGTGGCCGGTCTCTAGTGCTCGCAAGAATAAGCGTCCTTCTTCGTCTCGAATTTCACCCACTACGATGCGGTGCGGAGCTCGACGAAGTGCTGCCCGAAGTAGCTGCGGCATCTTCACTTCACCTTCGCCCTGCGCATTAGCCGGACGAGCTACCATTTTTTCTAGATGGGCTGTTGGCACAAAGATTTCGGGAACATCTTCGATAGTAATAATTCTTTCATCCGAACCTACGGCGCTAAGTAGCGCCGTGGTCAGGACGGTCTTTCCCGAACCTGTCGGTCCCAGCACTAAGATATTGGCTTCACCGGTAGCGACTAGCTCCGCTAACCAGGCGGCGACGGTCGGCGGCATGGTTTTACTTTGCAGCAGATCATAAAAAGAGATCTGCTGAAGTCTGGGTACTCGGATACAGACTCGTGGCTCATCACCATCCACCACAGACGAATCAACGGCGTTAATTCGACTGCGCCATTGGTCGTCTAGCACACAATCCACAATTGGAGAGCTCATGTTAAGGACGCGATCAACTGATTGGAGGGCGGCACTTAAATACGCTTTGTACTCTTCCTTGCTGCGAAAGTAGAAGGGAGTTTCAATCGCCTGTCCTCGACGTATGACCTTAATGCTACGATAGTTATCAATGAAGATATCTGTCACGGCCGGATCGTCGTAAAGCGGCTGTAGTGGTCCTTTGCCGGTCAATAAACTTAGCAGCTCAGCCAGTGCCACTTGTTGATCTTTCTCTGTGATACGAATCTCCGCCCGCAACGTTTCAGCTGCGAGTTCGACCGCTTGCTTAACTGCGGTGGGAAGGTCGATCTTGACGTTGCCATCGCTTGGTAGGATTTCATTGAGCATTTTGCGCGCGAGAGGGACTAAGACCTCAACTTGAGGCGTGGTCTTCTTTCCCTCCATCAACCACCAAGGAAGTTTGTCGTCTTTCTTGGGATTAGCGGAGGGAGCGGGTGCTGCCGGTGCTCGTCGACGAACGATCTTTTGATTCGTATCTCGAGGATTCTCAGTAGTGCCGGTTAGATTCTGGCGGGCACCTTCGTTTGCGCGTTCAGCAATGGCGATAGCCGCATCTCCTACATTTTTAAGAGCCGTAATCGGTTGCTTAGACTCCGAGAGTAGATCCGCCAAAAGCTGTTCAGCTTGCTTCATGGCAGCGTCCGCTGGGGAATCCGCAGAGATTGCGCTGCCTGAGGGAGGTGCACCTTTGCTGCCGACTGGACTTGGGCGTGAATTTGAGATCAGCAGGTCGCCCATCCCCATCCCGGATGACGACTTAGATTTCTGGAGCTGTTTTAATAGTCCTGCCATATCTTAATTGACGCCTTATGTAGCTACTGTTCGTTGCTCGAAGGCGCTAACTGTTCGATTTTTGCTTCCGGAAAGATCGTTTCCAATCCAGTGCGCACCTCTCCAGGAGCTCGTTTGTGAGTTGCTTCCTGGACTTCACGATAGTGCTCCAACGTGGTCATTGCCTTTTCGGGGAGATCTTGCGCAGGTTCAGCTTCGCTTGGCGCTCTGGCCCTGCTATCGCCATAATCATAGAGCGGATTGACCGCACCGGTGCCGTCAATTACGTAAAGCTTGCCCTTGCCGTCGATGCTGTATTTAACTCCCTGGCCAGAAACCCAAGCGTAGCCAGAGAAATCCCCACCTTTCTTTTTTTCTGTAGGAGCTGATTCCGATCTGGCAGTGGTCTGTGAGGCTCGAGCTTTGCCCTGCTCTCCCAATAGTTTCTCCCGTAACTTGGCGATGTCCGAGACTGTATCTCCAGCGAAGGGACTCGGACCCTCCTCGGGAACAATAAAGAACGAAAAGGTCCCTAGAGCTTTGGCGTCCTGAAGGAAGAGAGCCACAGGAGGACGAACTTTAATCGTCGCAGTCTGTTTATCAACCACGTTCTCTACCCAAGCTTCGGCTGCGACGACTGAAGACACTCCGGACTTGCCCTGGAGTGAAACGGCAATGCGGGAACCTTTGGGAGGTACCGAATTCTGGAAGACGATGTTGAGTCCGATCGTGTCTTTTGCGACCAGCGCTAGCTTCTGCTGAAGCGCTTCGTCGGCTACAGAATTGGCTTTGGCTTTCTCCTCGGCGGCGCTGCCTTTGGGTTCTGCGATCTGAGGTTTGACCAGTGCGTAGCCCGGTAAGATTGGGCCAGTGGCTACTTTGCCCACTACCTCGTCGAAGGAGCGAATTGCATCCGACGGGACATTGGTGACAGGACGGTTTTCTAGGGCCAAGCTCTCTTTATTGATTAACTTTCCGCTTTCCAGGGCAGCTCTGGCAACTACAACTGTTGTAAGTTTGACTTCTGGGACAGCGTTCGCGGTGCTGCGAGCGCCTTTATATAGATTTGAGAGCAGCACTAAGACCAGCAGCACGATCGCTACAGGAAAATGCCAGCGAGTATTACTCGTATGAACTACTGTCGGGTGAACGCGCACAGCTAAAACCTCACGTATGCCGAAACCAAAACTTTTGTGATCTAAATAGTTTACTGCAGAATAAGTCGACCATTCCCGCAGCACGCTTGAGCGCAATTCGAGCTCGCCATTGTGGGCTCTAAGGGTGTAAAATGACTTCTAGTTTTGGTCGGACCTGTCGATAGGTTGAGCAAGGGCAGTGGTTTAGCAAGACTGATGAAGGGTAAATCCAGATGAAATCAACTACTCAGGTGAAAAGCGGCTTGGTGCTCGATGTCAGCCCAGCCAAGTCTCTATTTCTGGGAATGCTCTTCGAAGAGAACCTCTTTCCCTTTCCGACTATCCGAATTGAGGAGCAGGAAACGCTTCGGCTTGTGCTCGATTCGGTGGATAAATTTCTGCAGAATCGAGATAGCGAGTTTCGTAAATTTGATGTGGCGGGAGAGCAGCCAGCAGAGTTTCTTGAGAGTCTGAAAGAGCAGGGGCTCTTTGGCTTAATTATTCCAGAGGACTTCGGCGGAATTGGCTTATCAAATCTGGGCTATTCTCGAGTCCTACAACAAACTAGCCGCTACGATGCCTCAGTATCATTGACGATTGGCGCGCACAGCTCGATTGGAATGAAGGGGATTTTGCTGTCGGGGAACGCAGCGCAGAAGGCCAAGTATCTACCCAAGCTTGCCAGTGGCGAACTGATCGCGGCGTTTTGCCTAACTGAGGCCGGCTCCGGTTCTGATGCGGCTTCCATTAAAACCTATGCGACTAAGAATGCCGATGGGAGTTGGCAGTTAACAGGAGAGAAGATCTGGATCACCAACGGTCCAACCGCCGGGCTTTACACCGTCTTTGCTAAGACCGACTCGGCTCAAGGAAAGATGTCAGCGTTCATTGTCGAGCGGGACTGGGTTGGAGTTTCAACGGGCCATAAGGAAGACAAACTCGGGATTAGAGCGTCTGCTACATCCACTGTAAGCTTTAATGAAGTTCATGTGCCCGCCGAGAATCTGCTGGGCGAGGAAGGCAAAGGCTTTAAAATCGCGATGGCGATTCTCAATAACGGGCGCACCGGTTTGGGCGGTGGTGCAGTAGGAGGAATGAAGCGCTGTATCCAGTTGGCGGCAAGACAGGCTCGTGACCGTAAACAGTTTGGTAAGAGCATTGCTGAGTTTGGCTTGGTGCGCGAGAAACTCGCACAGATGACCGTCAATTGCTTTGCCACGGAGAGTGTCGTGACCATGGTGGGGCACTATATAGATTCCGGCATGCAAGACTCGAGCGTTGAGGCGGCAATCAGTAAGGTCTTTGCTTCGGAATCGCTCTGGTCTGTGGTCAATGAATCGTTACAGGTCGCTGGTGGCAATGGCTACATGCGTGAGTTCCCGTACGAGAAGTATTTGCGAGATAGCCGCATTAATATGATCTTCGAGGGCACGAACGAGATTTTACGTCTCTTCATTGCGATGTCCGGTATGAAGGATGCTGGCGAGTATTTAAAGGACATCGGTAGCTCCGTAGGTAAGATCTTCAATGATCCGATCAAGGGCTTCGGAGTTTTGGGAGGCTACGCCTCGAAGAAATTCTCCCAGTATACCTCGATTGGTCGAGATCGATTGCAACACCTTAGTCCAGCTCTCAGAGAGCAAAGTACCGTTTATGAGCAATACACCCAAGAGCTCGCCAAGGAATCCGAAGCCTTGCTCCGCCGCTATAAAAGTAAAGTAGTAGAAGAACAACACGCCATGAAACGTATCGCGGATGTTGCGATCGATTGTTTTGTCGGGCTCTGTGTTCTTTCGCGAGTTGATAGCCTAATCGCCGCCAAAGGCGTTGATAAATGCCGTGATGAACTAGCGATCTCAGAGATCTTCACCCAGCAAGCCAAGCGTCGGATGAACCAGAATCTTCGACGAATCGATCGTAATGAAGACTCGCTGATTGACGCGTTGGCAGAACGAATCGTCGAAGACGAAGGTTACGGCTGGGATATCCTCTAACTTAGGCTAGTTCTCAATCGTTACTATTGGGGCCTGTCGAAAAATGGAGCTTCAGCTTCATTTTTTAGGCCCCCGCATGCGACAGCATGC
>Ga0105044_10010157_pt1 | contig 12862 bp, 13 predicted proteins | sample MAT01_FD_78092 | JGI IMG/M metagenome (GOLD analysis project Ga0105044, IMG submission 78092) | Freshwater microbial communities from Lake Fryxell liftoff mats and glacier meltwater in Antarctica - MAT-01 | ecosystem: Environmental > Aquatic > Freshwater > Ice > Liftoff microbial mat | place...
AAGCGAGTGGGTTCAATCTCGGAGTGCCCTAGTCGCTCCAGGATATCGCGAACACTTGTGCGACCTTGCTTGCGATGGAGCATGCCGCCTCCGTAGGAGAACTCTTGGCCGAGCAGGACATTGTCTTCAACTGACATATCCAGGCAAACGCTCAACTCTTGGTAAACGATCCGAAAGCCAGCTTGCCGGGCGAGGTCGGGGCGACCAGCGGGGATCTGTTTTCCACCGATTTGTACCGTGCCCGTGTCAGGCTTTTCAGCACCGCTGAGAATTTTTACCAGCGTGCTTTTTCCCGCGCCATTTTCACCAAGAAGCGCCAGCACCTGCCCGGGCCTCATCGCTAAATTGGCCTCACGCAAAACCCAGTTTTGGTTGTACTTCTTGCCGACACCTTGAGCCCTTAGCGAAGTCAACGCCGACAAGTCTGGCATGATTCAAGACGCCTTGATTTAGATTTTTTCGGGGCTTAACAGCTTTTTGATTTCATCGGTATCGATGTTTTCCTTGGTCGCGACACTGACCCCAGTGTCAACGAACGCCGGAACCGTTTCGCCTCGAATAATTTTGACGATTGTTTGGATCGCCAAGTAACCCATTCGCACCGGGTCTTGCAAGACGATGGCGTGCATCTTGCCATCACGTAGTGCCACCGCCATGGCGTCGCTGGCGTCAAAGCCAATAAACTTTACTTTGCCCGTCAACTTGCGATCTTCCAGCGCGCGAAGCACACCTTCTGCATTCGGTTCACAGACCGCAAAGATACCGTTGACTTCATCTGAGTATCGATTGAGCATTTGCTGGGCTTTATCCATCGCTGACTCGGTCGTCGTGCCAGCGTACTGATCGGAGCTCAAGATCTTGATGTCTGGGAAAGCGGCGAGCGTTTCTAGAAAACCATCTTCACGTTGCTGAGTGCTTTCGCTGCCTTTGTTGTATCGCAGCATGATGACATTTCCTTTACCGCCGAGTTCTTTGGCCATGGCTTCACCAGCAAGTTGTCCGCCGCGAAAGTTGTCGGTCGCGACTAAGCTTGTGAAGTCTTCTTTGGGTGCGTTCAAACCGCTGTCAAAGATCACCACTGGGATGCCATTGCGTCCCGACTCACGAACCGGGCGAACGAGCGCGTCTGCATCGAGCGGAGCAAGGCAAATTCCGTCCACCTGTTTGTTCACAAAACCCTGCAGGACACTGATTTGTTGATCGCGATCGCTTTCTTTTTGAGGCCCACGCCATTGCACTTCCACGCCCAGCTCTTTGGCCGCTTGCTCCGCGCCAAAATGAACGGACTTCCAAAAAATATGCGTGGTCCCTTTGGGAATCATCGCAATTTGGAGCGGCGCATCAGCAGTGACGTTGCTCGCGGACGCGGACGTCTTGGGAGGGGCGGCTGATGGTTGGCAGCCGATGAAGAACAACAAGATGACTGGAACGGCGGATCGCAAGATGGTGTGCTTTTTTAAATAGAGTGAAGAAGTCTAGACGAGAGGCATTGCGTCCTCTCACCGGTGAACGAGTAAAAATCGCTCAATTGCTGGCTCGTCGGATGCCAGTGATAACGTATCCTGGAAAACGGTCCATGGCCATTTGACCAGCTTGCAAACTGTTCTGAGCGGACACGACGACCGACATCCGGCGAGCGTACGCGTTACCAGACGCTTGAAGGAAAACTTCCCAGATCGAAACCAAGCCAGCGTTTACCGCCAAGAGTTCCAACTGCATCATTTGAATTTGGTGCGAACTCGCCTCCGCATCCTTCTGCTGTTGATAGCTATCGGCTTGCACGCTCATCAAGTAATCCTCTCGCTTGCGATCCGCTTCGCTGGCTTGCTCTGCTTTCCACTGCTCCCACCCTGGATTCAGAATCGCCAAGTCTTTCTCCGAGAACAAGAAGAAAGGAACTGCCAACTCCGATCCATCCTCCAGTTTCATTCGGACGCCTTCGATGTTGAAGGCAGGAGGATTTCCGCCATTCTGCTTCAACCATCGCTCGATGTCTTTTTCTGATGCCACAGACGCGTCGCTGTACTTGGCGACAATCTTTGGCAAGATGTATTGATAAAAAGTGTTGAGGCGGCTGAATGCCGTTCCATTGACATTTACAATTCCAGCAACTCGTTGAATGACGACCTCACGCCGTCCGAAGGCAATGACTCGACATCGTAATTCGAATCCGTCTTGCGAGGTCCAGGTATGCACGGCTTCTGGGCTGGCAGGCTCGTTTGTTTCAGTCGCCTCTTGGGCCTGTTTTCGTTCGTCAAGAAATAGCTTGTCAGCCGTCGATAGCTGCTCGATTTTGATCGCGATCATCGAGCCGTTTCTTTTCTTTAAAACAACGGTGTCATTGCTCCTGGAGAATAGTTCGGCATCGATTTTGAGGCGTCCCGTCGCATCCGACCAATCGCGAGCGTGAACGGGTGAAAGGCAAAACAGCAGGGCGGGAAGCACGTGGATTGCGGTTTTACGCATGGTAGTCATCAAAATTCGAGAAATTATGTTTCGGAATCCTGGCGATAGTTTAGCCGACTTTCGTCTCGTTTGGCGAGATTCAGATGTGATTCTTGAAGCCTGTCACACGGAATGCAAATGTTTCGCTAAACTACGTTCTAAAGCCTGGGGGTTACGCTCCTGGGACATCCATTCAAAAAGACAAAATCGGAAGTTAGGCGATGAGTGACGCGAAGGTGCGTGGAACGGTTCACCTCATTGAAGAGACGAAGACTTACGGCCAAAAAGGCTTTCGTAAGCGGGTCGTCGTCCTTGAGCAGGAAAAAGGGAGTTTCACCAATTATGTGCCGCTGGAGTTTACTCGCGACGCCTGCGACGCGGTCGATCAGTTGCAACTCGGTGACGAGATCGAAGTTGACTACTTCCTAAATGGTCGCAAGTGGCAACGCGATGCTGACAGCGAAGTGAAGTATTTCCTCAACGCCGAAGCGACTGGGTTCAAGCTCGTCGGCGGGGGCGACCGCAGCGCCGCAGCGCCCAAGAGCAGTCGCCGCTCTCCCAACGACGCGTTCTCCGAGTCGGCCGAGGACGACGACGCGCCGTTTTGATTCCGGGCCTAGCTCCCCGTTGAAGTTAAAAATGCAAGCAGGTCTCGCAGCTCATCAATCGTGAGCAGTTGTGCGAGTCCTTCGGGCATGATTGACTTGTCCGACGACTCCTGTGACTCGATGTCGCCCTGGGCAACATCGACGGTTGTCGAATCCGCGAGCAGGTAGCGGTTCGATTCGCCAACCCCTCCGCCATTTAATTTCAAGCCGGCGATCACGCGGCCATCCGTCGTCAAGACTTTCCAAGTTGTATACATCGGTCCGATCTCGCGACTGGGATTCAGGATGGAATCGAGAATGCGTCGCCGGTCGATGTTCCCCGCGATGCTGGTAAGATCGGGACCGACGCCTGCTCCGCGTCCATCTTTGGCGTGACATGATGAGCACTTGCTACCGGTGGTGCTGAAGAAAATTCGCCAGCCGTTCTCGGCATCGCCACCATCGCCAACGAGCTTCATCCATGCATCAAGATCAGCAATCGCCGGATTTGAGTCGCCGTTAGTTAAAGTCGAAGGTTGCGTCTTAATACCGACGGCTAGGTCGCGTTGAATATCGCCACTCAAGCTTGCGGTCTTCATCAACTCCGCTACCGCCCGACTTGCCTGTTCATTGCCATTGGCGGCAACGGTCAAGTGCCTCGCTGCTTCGCGACTCAATTGGGCTGCATTTTCCTGCACCAGCGACTTAAGTTCGTCGACGTTCCACTGCGGTGACTGTGGCGGAACCAATCGAAGCGCAATCTGGCGCAGCGATTGACGCTTGGATTTATCCAGCGCAATGCTGACCAACCATTGGCGCGTCAACGCATCGAATCCACCTTTCTCGACTTTGCCGGTCTCGAGGAAACTGATTGCCGCTGCCGCCATGGCTACCATCTGTGGCGACAGTGATTCGCGCTCAAGCTGCGCGCGAACTTCGGGGAGAAGTGATTTATCGCCGGTTTCAGCAGCCCAACGAACCGCGTACTGTCGAACTTGCTCGTCGGCGTCGTCAAGCGATGTTCGAATCGCACTCGCTCGACTGGCAATCACCGTGTCGTCCAAAGGTTCGGTAATCGTCTGCCAACGTTGAGCAACGAGCGACGACAGTGCATCGCTCGGATACTTGGCCACCGTTAATTCTGCGGCATCAGCAGCCATTCCTGGAGCGGGGACTGCGGGCAAGCTGAAGCGAATTCGCCAAATGCGACCTTTGCGATGCACGTTGTAACTTCGATCGACCCAATCGGTTACATACATCGACCCATCGGGCGCGATCGCCATGTCAACGGGGCGAAACATGGAGTCGCCGAGCACGGCGATATCACGCGTGGCCTTGATCGATGGGCCACTGTGAGTCGGCGAGTAACGTTCGATTCGATTGTCACCCCAACTCGTCACCCAGTACTGGCCTCGGTAACAAAGGATTGCGCAGGGGGCTTCGCCCGTTCCGGCAACCATTGGCAACGTGCCCGGCAACTCACCATTCCAAGCCTGCAACGGATGCGTTCCGGCGCGACCGAAGCGAAACTGGAACCCATAGTCCGCGTGCGGAACGACGTTCACAATCCGGCAAGGTGGCATTGCATCAGCATCGTTATCAACCATCAATAGCCGGCCGGCGTCGTCGCGACAAAGGCCAAAGGGATTCCAAAAACCAGTCGCAACGCGTTCGAGCTTCGAGCCCTCAGGCGAGCATTTGAAAATGTTTCCACCTTCACCTCCACCGACTTGCCGAGAGCCGTCGCTACCGCTCAAAACGTACGTATCGCCGAAGTTCTCGCCCATACCAAAAGTTAGCGTTGCGGGTTTGCCAACGTGCTCTTCGAGCAACAATCCGCTGAGCCCGTTGTGAGGATAGTCTGCCTTGGTTTCGAGGCTGATGAGTGTTTCGGTCTGGTCCGCAACATCGTCACCATCGGTATCTCGCAGGCGAATGATTGCCGCGCGTGTGGCAACATAGATCGAATCGTCACGTCCGATCGCCAGACACATCGACTTGATTGTGCCTTCGTAAAAAACACGTCCACGATCAAGCTTTCCATCGCCGTCGGGATCGTCGAACAACTTAATCCGATCGAACTTCGGTCCTGGATAACCTTCCGGCGGAAAGTGCGTGTGAGATTCAATCACGAACAGCCTGCCTTTCGAATCGAATCGGCAGCTTACCGGGGTCACAATTTCCGGTTCCGATGCGACCAGCTCGATGGTCAGCGATGAGTCGACGCACTTGGGCGGCTCAATCGCAGCGCAGGTTGTCGCAACTGTGATTAAAATCAGGAAGCTTGCGACAAAGGCCAAGCGATCGGTGGGACGAAGATTCATAAAGTGGCTCCACTCTCGTTTCTATTCTGTGCAATTTTCAGCAGTGCCACGCAAGTGGGCGAATGCGTGATCGTTCCGTTCATGACTGCAGCAATCGCATCGTCAAGCGAAAGCTTCACGTGGGTGATTAGCTCGGTCGCTTCGGGCTTCGCCACACCGAATGCGAGGCCTCTTGCCATGAACAATGCAGTCGGCGAAACAACGCTGCCCGTAAACGGATCGACCATGCCGAGCGAAACGACTTCTTTGGCGGTAATACCTAATTCTTCCTCAAGCTCGCGATGCGCCATTTCTGTTGCAGTATGGCCTGGTTCGACTCCACCGCTGACGCCCTCGATCGTAACTCGTCCAACTGCGTAATGAAACTCCTCCGTCAAATGAACAAATCCGAGGTCATCAATGGGGATAACACAGACGCCAGCTTTAACATTTATGACCGAATAACTCCCCGGTTCCCCATCCGGTCGTATCACGGCATCACATCGGACATGAATCCAAGGGTCGGAATAAACCTCGCGGGACGATTCAATTCTCCACGGACCATGCATACGTGGTAGCGATCGTGGCCAGAACTGCAGCGATGAGGTTTTGTCCGGCTCAGATGATGACATACGGTTGATTACCGGGAAGAGAAAAAAATGCCGCGCGGTAACGTTATACGTGTTTTTGCACTTAGAAACAGCGCACCATTGACGAGCGCCATGCTACCCTCCCGCTTGCGGGAGGGCTTCCAATACTCGTCCCTCTCCGACCCTGAAAGGCCGACCATCCCAGAGGGAGAGCAAGTTGATAGGCCACATAATTGGATTCGGATGCTGGCTGGGCTTGCGTTTTGCATCGAGTTGCGTATGCTCCGCTGCCCAGAATCGCGTTCGACACGTCGAAGCGACTTTGGCAACGGGATCAACAACTTTGCCAGCATGGAGCAGTCAATTGGTTAGTGAAGTAGCAAGTAATTTGGCAACCACCGATGCCGAATCGACCAAGCCACAAGTCGATATCGATTCGAATATTGCGATCATCGTTGATCCGGAAACGATTGATAGCGATGGTTTTGTGAGCCTGTGGAGCGTGGCATCAACAACCACGAATGCTGAACTGCCGCGAACTCGGGCACTTGCCAGCCGCTTTCTTGGGTTTCTTTGCAAGCATAGTTGCGATTTTGTTGTCGCCAGCTCTGCGGACGCAAAATATCTGGACGAGAGGTTCGAACGCGATAATTCGCTGTTGTACAATTGGTCGATCGATAGTGAAAATGTCGATGTCGTTTCGCAACATGCGTACGTACCAGCACAAGCACTTGCTAAGTTTCTGAAGAAAAAGAAGTTTGACGCGTCATCAAACTACAGCCCCCGCCGAGCTGATCGAGTGAAGTGGTTCAGCGATGACTGGTGCGTCGGATAAGGATCGAGATGCCATGCGAATTTTACAGAGCGGATTGATAGGGCTGTTCCTGTTGTGTTTGGTCGGCTGCCCGGCCAAGCCTTCGTTTACACCTGGCCCGACCGATCCGGATGCCCCGACCGAGTTCACGCAAACCGAATCCGGGCTCAAGTATCGTATTTTGCGGAAATCAGCTGGCCGCAAACCCGACCCTAGCAATAAAGTTTCAGTTCACTATGCCGGTTGGCTGGATGACAAGACCGAGTTCGACAGCTCGTATCGGCGTGGCCAACCCGCATCGTTTGTATTGAATCAAGTCGTTGCAGGCTGGACCGAGGGCCTGCAACTTATCGGTGAAGGTGGCATGATCGAATTGGAAATTCCATCGTTCCTAGGTTACGGACCCGGAGGAATGCCGGGCTCGATTCCGCCCAATGCAACTTTGCACTTCAACGTCGAGTTGCTCGAAATTCAGTAGTGGTCCATCAGAGGTAAAACTTCGGATTGCAAACCTTGACGGAACACTAATCATCCAAGCCATCGTCTGAGTCATCGACAATCGGCATCGGCGGATCTTCGGGAGCGCGTTTGCGAAGCTTTCGCTGCAAGCTTCGACGGTGAATCCCTAACCGCCGCGCCGCTTCGCTAATGTTGCCCCCGCAATCAGCAAGCACTCGATGAATGTGTTCCCACTCCGTACGCGCCAGCGAAGGCGCGGGAAATTCGACGACCGATTGCATGGTGCTTGGTGCGTCACCACGAATGAATTGGCACAAGATGTCGTCGGCATCGGCTGGCTTGCTTAAGAAATTGACTGCCCCCATGCGAACGGCATCGATGGACGCAGGGATGCTGCCAAATCCACTGAGCATGATGATCCGAGTTTGCGGATGGATTTGCAGCAGCCTGCCCAGCAGCTCCAACCCGCTTCGTCCAGGCATCCGTAGATCGAGCACTGCCAGCTCGGTGGGACGTCGCGTGAAAGTATCGACCGCTTCATCAAAATTGGAAGCCGTCTCAACACGAAATCCTCGCTGCTGAAATGCGATCGATAAGCGATCTCGCAAGATCGAAGTATCATCGACAACCAGAATACTGTCCGCACCAACGGCTCGGCAGTCGTAGACCGCTGAACCGGCATGACTTCCGCTACTCATCAAAAATTGCTCGCTTACTTTTGTCCGCACTAAATTCTGGGGTTTGGCCTCAGTGTAATCTCGCAGGACCAGCCTGCGTCAGACGGCATCTCAACTTGGTGGACATGGCAGCAAAACGATTGCCTCCGTCCCGACGCCTAGCGTGCTTTGAAACTTGAGGCTGCCACCGAGCCTGGAGACGACACTGCGGGTCAGAAACAACCCCAGCCCCATCCCACGGCCAGGATCCTTGGTAGTGTAAAACGGTTCGCCAGCGCGTCCCAGCTCCTCGTTGCTCATGCCTCTCCCATCGTCCCGGATACGAACTTCCAAGCTCAACCCGGCGACCTTGGTATCGATCATGACGCGACCGGTGGAGCCGCCCGCATCCAAGCCATTGTGTATCAAGTTGCGAATCGCTTGGGCCACGGCCTCTTGCGGCAGCCATAACGATTGCTGCTCAACCGACTCAGGACCGTCAGTAACATCGACCCGGTCCGGATCGCGAACACCTTCGAGCGCGCAATCAATCAGCTCGCCCACCGTCGTATGATTCCACTGATTGATCATCGAATCGCCAGCCGCCCCACGCATACGGCGGAGAATCTGCTTGCACATTTCAAGTTGCTGATCGATTAATCGCAAATCTTCTCGAACCGAAGCAGGTGTTTCGAATCCCTGCAGGTGTCGATCAAGTTCTCGGGCAATCACATCAATTGTCGACAATGGCGTCGCAAGCTCATGAGCGGCACCTGCGGCCAGCGTCGTGAGCGCTTCGAACCGCAAGGCATGGCTGTGCCGCGCTTGGGTCTCGCTCAATTTCCGCTCGCTGCGAGTCAATTCGGCGGCGGTGCGGGTGACGAAATGAGTCACCACGGTCCCGCAAGTTGCATAGGCAACGAACAGCGCGATGGAATAGATAACCGTGGTATGTTGCGCTTCAGGCAGGCCGAGGCCTTCGATCGACGTCGGACTGAAGATCAGCAGACCAGAACCCAAAGTGGCCAATCCCGTTAACGCCCAAGCCCATTTCGGCCGCAGAATAACGCCTCCAACAGCCAAGTTAACAAAGTAAAATACGCTGAACGGATTATCGATGCCGCCGCTCAGATACAACATTGCGGTCAACGTCACCATGTCGACCATCATCAAGCCGGTGGCAATTTTATCGGACTCCGCGATGCCTACATGACAAACATCGGCGGGCTCACCCGCGTTCTTGGCTCTGCGCAACCAGATGTCATAAGCTGCGTTCGAGATCGCGGTGACGGCAATCAAACCAAGCTGCGGTGCCCAAGGAATATCGATTCGGGCGATGAAAATGGCAACACCAATGGTTGCCAACTGACCAAAAACCGCAAACCACCTCAGCCGCAATAACCACTCGCTGGTCCCAATGTTCGCCGACGCTATGAACGGCAGTGAGTAAGGATTCATTGAGGCTATCGTTGGTCTCGCTTGGACAATTGATCGCGAAGCTCTGCTGCGAGTTCGTATCGCTCTTGCTCGACGGCCTCGGTCAACCGCTCCAGCAAGGTCTTGCCAACTGAATACTCGTTACGCAAACTTTCGCGAAGCTCCACTAATCGGACCACCAGCTCGTCATCTTCAAAGTGCTCTTCGGCTTCGTGCTTGTTGAAGAACGTACGAATCGTGGCAAGGCCTGAATTGATTTCTTCCACAGCGACTTCGGCGCTGGTCTCGTCAAGCTGAGCGAGTGCGGCGGCCTGAGTTCGGTGAAATAACACAAACGGTCGATACTGCTCGTGTGTTCCCGTCCACTCTTCGTCTGGGCTCATCTGATCGCTAACGTCCATCAATCGTAGCGTGTGATCTGCGTCCATCACCGCTCGCTGATAATATTGCAACCGCAACCAACAAATCCTGCGGTGGTAGAACTGCATGAACTCGCGGTCGACCTCGCCGCACTCGCCTTCGCTGAGCTTGCGATCGGGATCGCTCAGCAAAACTCCTTGCAGATAGTCGAGATAAGTTTCGCATCCGTTGGGCTGAGCCCCATCGGGACGTCCCGTCGTTTCCAATTGCAGCACGCCCATATCGACGCGCATTTGGATGACATCACGGCCGTCCCGCCCCTTCACCATTCGTGAATTGAGCGTGTTGGGATCAAATACCCATCGAGACAGCAAATGATCAAGATGCTGGGGTCGCTTCATAAATCCGTCAAATTACTAAGACTGTAAACGGTTGGCAGTGGTCCCAACCCGAGAAACGCATTCGAACCCGTCCCACACAGTATAACCACGCCGCCGCTGACGAGAAGCATTCAAAAACATTACTCATTCGTCCCCGGTCGTTCGTCGGCCGATTTTCTTCGCAGCTTGCTTGCGTTTGTCGTCCACACGCCGCCGTTGGCTCGATGGTGACGGCATCGTTTTTTTGCGGACAACCGGCGGTGCAGCGCACCGCAGTAGCATTTCTACCAGCCGGGCACGACAATCGGTCATGTTTCGTGGCTGGTCACGATAGCGATCGCTGTGTATCACGAAGTCACCTTCTCGGGTGATACGGTTGCCGTAAAGCGCCCAAAGCCGATGTCTCCACCCTGGGGGTAACAGCGGTTGGTCGTCGACCTGCCAGCGAAGCGTTACCTTACTGCTTACTTTATTCACGTTTTGTCCCCCTGGGCCGCTGCTTCGCGAAAAGTTGGCGTGCAACTGCGCCGCAGGGATCGTTAATCGGTTGTTGACAACAAGGTCTTCCATGGTCAATCAAATTCCGCTGGTTTCGTCTGTTCTTTGTTTCGACAAATCGGTTTCAACGCGTTCGATGATAACGCTGATCGCCATCGTTGCCATATCGCTAACGCTTGGCTGCGGCGACAACGGTCGAATCACGCCAGCCCCGCTCAGCGCGGCACCCGTTGGCCCAGCACCCGCGAAACTTGTGCCCGCGACAGCGGCATCGCTGTGGACGCGACTCCGAGGCGAAGATTGGCCGAGATTTCTGGGCACGACGTTTGACGGTAAATCGACTGAAACTGGGATTCGCAAAGACTGGACTGATGGCAAATTGCCTGCCGTCTGGTCGATGGATGTTGGCACCAGCTACGGGATCGGCGCGATCGCCGCTGGCAGGTATTTTCAGCATGAGCGGATTGGTGACACCGAACGCTTGACGGCGGTTCGCGCTGAAACGGGTGAAGTCCTTTGGACCAACGACCATCCCGTCCAGTACGCAGATCTATACGGCTACAACAATGGTCCACGCGACACACCGGCAATTGATAACCAAGAAGTCTTCACGTTTGGCGTTGCCGGGCGATTGACATGCGTTGACGCGATCGCTGGTACGACGAAATGGTCTGTCGACACGAATGCAGCCTACGGCGTTATCCAGAATTTCTTTGGTGTCGGCTGCTCACCGCTTGTAATCGGCGACAAGGTGATCGTGATGGTCGGCGGAAGTCCTCAAGCAGACGCTTCGATCGCTCCTGGGCGGCTTGATCGTGTTTCGTCGAACGGTTCAGCGGTCGTGGCCTTTGACCGCAGCACCGGCAAAGAACTCTGGAAAGCAGGTGAAGACCTGGCCAGCTATAGCAGTCCTCGGCCCATCACCGTCGCTGGCAAGACATTCGTCATCATGTTCGCACGTCAAGGCCTACTGGCGATCGACCCAGAGTCCGGCAAGCAGCTTTGGCACTTTCCCTATCGCGCTGAGATCATGGAAAGCGTCAACGCGATCGTGCCGGTCGTGATCGGAAATCGTGTCTTCATCAGCGAATGTTATGAACATGGCGCGGTGCTGCTCGAAGTCTCCGCAGACGGTTTCGACGTGATTTGGCAGGACAGTGAAAATCGCAATAAACAAGTGTTCCGTGCCCACTGGGCCACGCCGATCGCGATCAACAATTTTCTTTACGGTTGCAGCGGAAGGAATGAACCCGACAGCGACTTTCGGTGCATCGATTGGTCAACCGGCAAGGTATCGTGGTCCGACAAAAGACGATCGCGAGCAAGCTTGATGTATGCCGACCAACATTTGATTGTGCTCGACGAATCCGGCGAGATGCAGTTGCTCCGCGTCGATCCCCAACAACTGACGCTCGTCACCTCCATCAACCTGCATGACCCAAAAGACAATCGCCCCGCACTAGGCACACCCTACTGGGCCGCCCCGGTCTTGAGTCATGGCTTTCTCTACGTCCGCGGCAGCGAACGCGTTCTGTGCCTAGAGTTGATCCCAGCCAAACCAGACCACTAAGTCTAAGGGGTTGCTAGACGCGAGTTCTACCTTATACCACAAGTTCCATCGATTGTTATTTAATTTGGAAAGCCGCTCCATAGTCTCGGCGATACTGGTGCGCTGAAGGCCGCACGCAACTGGTCGGCAGAATAGATGCGGATCGAATAGCCTGCTCTGCCAATCGGTTCGATCTTGCAAAGATAGGCTATGGGCCGGTGGTCAATGAAACAGCGTCCGTCATCACGGCGTCTGAGAGGCCAAGGAAATTCGTATAATTGATTGACACTGATCGCGTAATCACCGTTCGGCACGATAGATGAATCAGAATCGTTGCTGTCCTCGTCGCGATTTTTCGCGAATGGCCAAGGTTCGATTCGTGGGATTTCTAAATCAAACGGGTTGTAATAATTGTCGAACGCCAAATAGACCGGATTGTCGTCCTGAGGTTGGGTCTTGATCCAGCGTTTAAGAAATAACAAGTCTTGTGCCCAATCGATGTTGCTGTTGAGCAAGTACTCGGGACCGTTCTTTGGTCCGCCCGTAAGCAAATTGAAGTACGACATACTATGCGGATGGACCGAAAGGCTGCCACCAATAGACGTCAGCAGCAATAAACTTGCCAGCAATCCGATCGTGCATGATTGCATGCGTTTGCCGTTTAAACCAGATCGAAGCCGTGGCCGATTCCAAATCGCAAGTGAAGTCGTCCAAAATGTTTGAACATGAACGGCCAGACCGCTGATCCAAATGAGCACGAACGGAATGCACGGAATGCACGGAA
>Ga0105044_10010159_pt1 | contig 12860 bp, 9 predicted proteins | sample MAT01_FD_78092 | JGI IMG/M metagenome (GOLD analysis project Ga0105044, IMG submission 78092) | Freshwater microbial communities from Lake Fryxell liftoff mats and glacier meltwater in Antarctica - MAT-01 | ecosystem: Environmental > Aquatic > Freshwater > Ice > Liftoff microbial mat | place...
AAATTGGGAAGAGACTTTCCCGCCGGCAAACGCCGACAAAAATGAAAATCTCCGCCCTCTGATACCCGAACCAAAAAGAATTTGCAAACCGTGTCCTGCCCCCCCCTCCGTCGCGACTTCGGTCAAGGTAGACAAGGCGAAAACGAGGCGGGTAAGGTAATGCATCGTGGCGTTCGTGCCGGGTGAACAGGATGTTAAAAACCCCATTCATGCCAGCCGGACGCCGCGTGTTAAAGACCAATCCCACTCCACTCCGGATCGGAAACGGGATTTTGACCATGAAAAGCGCGCACCAGCGGGATTAGACCCCATATTCCAAAACAAAATTGGCGAGTAATTACTGGGGTACTCTTTGCCTTTGGCGCGGCCGTTGCCCGATGAGTTTGCGTTCGTGCAGGCGACGGCGAGATACTTACCGTCCGGGTGCAGATCGACGCTGTGACAGTTCGGGATGTTCGTGCGAAATAGGGGTTGCGCTTCGCCGGGCTTCCAGAATAGCAACGAGCCGTTGCCGGGTTGGCCGCTGGTGACGGCGTAGAGATAGCCATCGGGGTGCAAGCCGACGTCGTGAATGAAACCTTCGTTGTCGGTCGGCGCTTTCCACGATGCACCCGGTTTGCTCGTCTTCCAGTCGATCGCTTGCATCAGCGGAAACGCCTGCACGAAGCCGCCCGATTTCGGTTGAGCACCACTGGCGAACAGCGTCTCCGCTTTCGCATCGAACAACAGGCCGCGTACCCCGCCAACATCCTGAATGCGGTCGAGCAAGTGGAACGCTTTCACGGGGATCGTGCGTTCGACTGTATTCTTTGCGAGCGCGATCTCGCAGATGTTGCCGAATAGATCGCCAACGACCAGCGACTTTCCTTCCGGATGATACGCCATCGCGAAGAGATCGACGCCGAGCGAAATTTCCCCCGCCTTTTTACCAGTGGTTGCGTTCCAGAAACGAACGAAACCATCGCGGCCACATGTCGCCACGGTATCGCCGGAAGGTGACAGCGCGATGGCACGCAACCAGCCATCGTGCGCGGTCGGCACATCCCAGATGACCTTGCCATTGAGGTAGTTCCAGCCCGTGAGCCTGCCCCACGTATCGCATGTGAACAGCCGTTGTTTATCAGGATGAAACGCGAGGCTGGCCACGTAGCCATTGTGCCCGCTGAATGATGGAAGTTCCTTCGGCTCGGTGCCGGTCACGTCCCAACGCTTGATGGTGGCATCGTGCGAAGCAGCGGCAAGTTGCTTGCCGCACGGGCTGAACCGGATGCGCGAAATCTGTGACGGCGGTACGATCGGCTTGCCGCGGAGTACGGGCGGTTTCATGCGAGCACCTCTTTCACGGCGTGCATATCTTCATGGGCGATCGGCAGCGGTTGGCCGTTGTTGTGGTAGCGAACTTTGTCACCATGAATGCCGAGTGCTTCGTACCACGTATGAAACAGCCCACCGATATCGACCGGTTCCCCGGCGACTTCGGTGCCGTTCGCGTTCGTTTTCCCGGCCACGACGCCCCTCTTGATTCCGCGACCCGCCATGCACGCCGACCATGCCTCCGGCCAGTGATCGCGACCCAAGTGGCCGTTGATTCGCGGCGTTCGTCCGAACTCCGCGATGGCAATCACGAGGACGTTGTCGAGCATACTGCGTTCGGCGAGGTCTTCGATGATTGCGGCAAACGGCTTGTCGAATTTCGGGTGCAAGTTGGCCGCGCCGTTGAAGTGATCGCCGTGCGTGTCCCAGCCGTACGATGTGACCTTTACGAACGTGACGCCTTCTTCGAGCAATCGCCGCGCCAGCAACAGGTGCCGTCCGAGATCGTGCGAGCCGTACCGTTCCTTATCCTTCGCGGGCAGTTTGGAAACATCGAATAACTCGATCCGCTTCTGGAGTTGGGCGGCCATCTCGAAGGCGTAGCTGTTGGCCTCGGTGGTATCGGGGCGACGGTTTGCGGCATAACGGGAATCTGCGAGTTTACGCAGTTCGTTGCGTTCGCGGTCGTCGTCGGAAGTCACATCCGTTGGGCGAAGCAGATTCTCGGGTGGTTTGCCATCGCCGAGCGCGAGTGCGCCGTACTTCGGGCCGAGAAATCCCGCATCCTTGTACATGAACCCACCACTCATCGGCTTGACCCAGACGTACGGTGGCAGCCCACTGTCACCGGGGCCAACGAGCTTCGCCACTGCCGAGCCGAAGTACGGGTAAACGACGCCGCGATTCTTCGGGTCGCCGCGCTGAATGCGTTCGACCCCCGCCGAGTGCGAGTTATCTTGCGTGCTGATGTTTCGCACGATCGCAAGATGCTTCATCGCCCGTGCGCAGTTCGGGAGCAACTCGGAAATGTGAATGCCGGGCACGCTGGTCGCAATGCTGCGGAACGGGCCGCCGAACGGCGTGTTCGGCTTCGGATCCCAGCTTTCGAGTTGGCTCATGCCGCCATCGAGCCAGACGAACAACACCTGCTTTCGTTCTTTGCGAAGTTGCTCGGCAAACGCGGGTGTCGTCAGCCCGCCGAGTGCCATCGCACCCGATCCGCCGAGAAACATCCGTCGCGACATGCGATGATCCAAAGGCGTACAAAGCGGCGTCATCGTAAAGGTCCGGTATGGAAATGGATCAATCGCGGCGATTCTAGGTAGCTGGTGATTGACTCCAGGCACTACCCACCCACCCATCCCTGGAGTCATTCCCGAATTTCGGAACCAACCTAACCCACTAACGACTTACGTCCGATTTCGATGGTCAGGAATCACGCCAGAACCAAAGTTTCGGTGGTCCTTTTCGGCCAAACGGCAACTTGGCTTTGAACCATGCCAAAATTCTTTTCCATCAATTAGTGGTTGATACCAAACTCTGTCGATGCAAGCAGTGCCCACGTCAGTTGGCGGATGCCGTTGTTGCGTCGTTCGCCGGTTCGTGGCTTGAGGAAATCACTCACTGTTGCCACTTCCTCGCTCGTCGGCACTCGCGACATCACCGCAACGTACAGTTCGTTCGCCAGCGTTTCCGGGTTGTCGATCTTCGCGAGCCGCTCGGTTAAATTACCGGGTTTCGGTCGTAGCAGTTCGAGGATGTCCTTATCGTGCAGCAGAAACAGCGCCGCCTTCAGTGTGGGCGTAACTTCGTCTTCCGGCTCGCGTGGCGAGTTCGCGAACGTTCGCAGAAACTTTGCACGCAGCGCGTCCGTCGGCTTCGTGCCCGTGGCGGTCATTACGCCGGCGTACAGTTGATCGGCGGTCAAGCGTCGTTCGATGGCGATCGCGAAGCGTTCCGGCTTCGCATCGGGTATGCCTCGCGACGAACGCTGATAGGTGGCTGTCAGTAGAATTTCGCGGATGAGCCATTTCAGGTCGAACGATTTCGCGACGAACTCCGCCGATAGTTGTTCGAGCAGTTCCGGGTGCGAACCGGGGTTCCCGGCATGTTGCAAATCGAGCGGGTGAACCAGCCCACGGCCAATGAACGCGAACCAGACGCGGTTGACGATGTTGCGCGAGAAATCGCGATTCTTGGCAGTGGGAAGTGCATCGGATAGTGCAACGAGCGTACGGAATTTCGGTACGCCAGGGTCGTTCGTTTTGCGATCGGGTTTGGTCGCGAACTCCTCGCCCTTTGCGAATTGCGGGATCGTTACCATCGCGTCGCCGGGCAGTGCGGGGGCGGTCATCATTTCGACTTTGGTGAACACCGATGCGAACGTGACTTTGTCCGTGGTCGGCTTTTCGCCGACGAGCATCGCCTTCGAATCGGCGAGGATCGCGTTCCTCAAGAAGGCGTGCAAGCCCTGAAAGTGCTGTTGTTTGTATGCGTCGACCGTGAGGTGATCGTGGCATTCGCAACACTGGAAATTCTTGCCCAGAAACAACCGGCCCACGTCCCGCGTCAGCCCCGAATAATCGACGGGGTTCTGGCCGTAATTTTCCAACCGCTTTGCGATGAAGAACGATGCCCCACGGTTCGCGACATCGCCCGCATCTGCACGAAGCATCTCCTTTGCCATCGTGTCCCACGGCTTGTTCGACGCAAACGATGCTTCGAGGTACTTCGTCCAATCCGCATGATCGCCGAGCCGCTCCATGAGCATCACATGGAACAAGTCCGCCATCCGTTTCGGGTAGTCCGCCCCCGTCAGTAACGCATCGATCTTTGCAGTCCGCTTCGTCTCGCTTTTATCGGCAAGAAACGATTGCACTTCCGCCGACGTGGGAATACGCCCCACGAGGTCGAGTGTAACGCGGCGAAGGAATTCCGCATCGTCCGCAGCGGCACCCACTGCCGTCCGTGCAATGCTGGCATTAATTCGGACATGCGAAGGGTCGACCGCATTCGCAGCTGTCGCAAGAAAGATCGACGCGAACGCAATGGGGAAGTACTTCATGGGGTTTTATAACCGAGCGCATTGGTAGGCAGTCAAAGCAGCATACCCGAATGCACAAGCCAATGCAAACTCGTTTGAAGCAAAAACAAGCGTCCGTCGAGCGACACCGCTTACGCCGCGCCTGCGATGATGATTAACGCGCGTTTGTTTGGGTCGGGTTCGGCTCGCCGAATCAGGTCGCGAACCATCCACGGCACGTTGCCTTCTCCGAATAACAGGAAGCCGATCGTGCCGCTTACGGGGCTGTCGTCGGTCCAGCCGAAGTGAATTTCGGGCGGCCGTCCCACTTTCGTCATCTCCATTGATACGGCGGCCAGTGTGTGCGCGATTGAGGCGGCTCCGGTAATTTTCATCACGTAGCGGTCTTCTTCCGTGTGAATTTGCATCGTCGGTTCGGGTGCGAAATCGCTTGCGTCGCTCAACGCGACTTCGACGAACACGATCATCAGATCGCGCGGGATGCGGTGTTCGCGGCGAATCGAGATTTCCTTTTCGGCCAGCGATCGGCGGCCCGGACGGTGCGGCACGAGTACGGTCAGTTCGAGGTGTCGAATCGTATCCCAAAGTAGTCGCGTGGACGGATCGGCCATCTTGAAGCCCGCGAAGCGGAGTTCGCGGCTGCGTGCGATTCGTGAAATCAGCGAGGTCAATACGATCGTGGCGATGAAGAACGTCGCGATCGTCAGACCCTGGAAGTGCTTTTCGATTTCGTTGGCAATCGTCGTGTAAATGAACACCGCCGTGATAATGGCGAACGGCCACGATAGCCGCGCGTACCATTTGCCCGTGCGCTGATGCCATTTGTCGATGACGCTCGCGAAGCAGGCGCTCGTCATGAGTACCAACACGCCGGTGGCGTAGGCTCCGCCCTGGGCATCGACGTTCGCGCGGAAAATCCACGTCACGAGCAAGTTCACGGCCGTGAATAACAACACGAGTGGGCGCGTCGCGCGGGCCCATTCGGGGGCCATGCCGTATTTGGGCAGATACTTCGGCACGAGGTTCAATAGCCCTGCCATCGCGCTCGCACCGGCGAACCAAAGGATCACGATCGTGCTGATGTCGTAGATTGTGCCGAAGGTGGCACCGAACCACGGGCAGACCTCTTTCGCAACGGCGTTTTCACCGTGAGCGAGGAACGCGAGCGCTCGCCCGGAGGCGGGCTTTTTCGGCCAGTTCTCGACCGACTCGATCCGCTGCCCTTTCGCATCCAGCGGCAATTCGCCGGAAGCCGAGACGGGGGTAATTTCCGTGGGGTGAATGAGCGTACTCACCACAATCGACGAACTGAGCAACAGGCACGACATGATGAGCGCAGCCGTCATCAGCAGCTTCTTCGTGTTGGAAATGCGGCCTTCCGGTTGCTTCGGGTCGTCGTCAGTTCGACCGCGAACGTGCGACATGACGGCCACACCGGTTTCGAAACCGGACAACCCGAGCGCGAGCTTCGGGAACAGCAAGAGTGCCACCGCGATCATGCTGAAAATGCTACCACTCGCTACGCCAAGCGGATTATGCGGCAGATACCATTCGCCGTTTTGTAACCGATGGAGGTATTCCGTGAGTTTTGTCGGGTGTTCGTAAAGGTAATGCAGGCTCAAGCCGATGACGACGATGTTGAGCGATATATAGATCCCGACGATGCCGACCGCGAGGCCGATGACTTCCTTGAAGCCGCGCATGAACATTCCGCCGAGCAAGACGAGCAAGCCCATTGTCACGGCCATCTGTTGGCCCACCTCCGGTGCGGCATCGGCTGCAGGGTGCCACGGCCAATTCGGATTTTCGATGAGGTGGACGGCGGCATCGGCGGCGGAAAGTGTCTTGGTAATCACGAAGTCGGTCGCCGCGAAACCGAGCAGAATCAGCACCATCACCTTGCCGGGCCAACCGGAAACGAGCTTCGCGAGCATCCCGATCGAGCCTTGACCTTCGAACGATTTTTGCGCGACATACTTATACACCGGCAGCGCGCCGAACAGCGTGACGAAGATCAGCACGACAGTCGCGATCGGCGCGAGCAGACCAGCATTTTGCACGGCAATCGACGGTTGATAACCGAGCGTCGAGAAGTAATCGACGCCGGTAAGGCACATGACCCACAGCCAGAACGATTGGTGGGGAGGCTTCGCGTGCCCAGGCTCCGGCGGGGAACCAGCAGGTGTGGTCATGGATATTGTGTGTGCGAACCCTCGCCGAATGCTCCGCCACGGGCCGAGCCGAACGGTGAGGGACAAGGCGACCGCCCAAGGGACGACCGGCCCGAAAACTAAGTGGCTGTTATACGGGAAATGAGCGATTCCGTTCGACGACTTATCGCGTCGCGTCTTCAAGACTGACGTCAATCAACGGAAAAATCCGCAAAACTGCAACTCGGTTTTGAACTGTAGCCAAAATCCGTATCATTTCCCTTTCGATTCTTGCACCCGACGATCCTCGGAATGAACGACACTCAAGTGGCGTGTGATGTTTTACTGCGAGCGATGGCTCGCACGCGATTGCTGCGCGGCCGAACGATCCTGATCAAGCTCGGTGGCAGCGCGATGGAAGATCCCATCGCGACGCGGGGCACGCTCGAATCGGTCGTGGCGTTACAGACTCTCGGTATTCGACTCATCCTCGTTCATGGTGGTGGCAAGCCGATCGATCGCGCGATGGCGGCGGCGGGGTTGGTCCCCAAGAAAGTGGCGGGTCGGCGTTACACCGACGATACCACACTCGACATCGTCGTGCGAACCTTGTGTGAAGAAATCAATCCTTCGATCGTGGCAACGATTCGCGAACTCGGTGGCCGTGCCGATGGCATCACCGCAAACGTAACGTTCCCGATTCGCGGCGAAACACTCACACTCGAAGGCGTCGATCTCGGCCACGTCGGCCAACCGACTCGCATCGAAACGGCGGATTTGCAAGACGCTATTGCGAACGACCGCATTCCGGTGTTGCCATCGCTGGCGGTTCGCGTTGATGGAAGGTGGTTGAACGTGAATGCGGACACGATCGCCTCTGCGGTGGCAGGCGCAGTACATGCGGACTCGGCGATCTTTCTCACCGATACCCCTGGCGTGTTGCAAGATCGCAACGATCCTGCTAGCCTACTGGCTTGTCTTTCCGCTGCGGAATGTCACGATCTCATTCGACGTGGCATCATTGCCGGTGGGATGATCCCGAAGGTCGAGGCGTGCCTCGATGCCCTTCGCGAAGGTGCGGGCCGTGCCGTGATTCTCGATGGCCGCAACCCGTATTCGCTGCTGAATGACTTCGTTTCGGATCGCCCGTGTGGCACCGAAATTATCCCGTAGTTCTGACCCCGAGTCCAACCGACGCCCATGACCGCAACCGACACCGTATCGACGCAAGAAATCATCCGTATTGCCAAGGCGAACCTGATCGGGAACTACACCCGCTACCCAGTTTGTCTCGTCCGTGGCGAAGGTTCGTGGGTATGGGACGCCGAGGGGAACCGCTACCTGGACTTCTTTCCCGGCTGGGGCTGCGGCATTCTCGGGCACTGCCCGCCGCGCGTGGTCGCCGCCGTGCAAGACCAGGTTGCGACGCTGATTCACGTGCCGAATAGCTGGTATACCGAACCGCAGGCCCGTCTCGCGGAAGCGCTCAGCGAGAAGACCGGTTGGGGCGGCCAGTGCTTCTTCTGTAACAGCGGCACCGAAGCAAATGAAGCGGCGATCAAACTCGCACGCCTCAACGGCAAGCCGAAGGGCAAGTACAAGATTATCACGATGACGAACAGCTTCCACGGGCGTACCTACGGCTCGTTGAGCGCCACCGCCCAACCGAAGTACCACGCGGGCGTAGAACCGATGCTTCCGGGGTTCATCTACGCCCCTTACGGCGACCTCGAAGCGGTAACGAAGCTCGTCGATGCGGAAACGTGCGCGATTCTGCTCGAGCCGATTCAGGGCGAAGGCGGCGTGAACCTGCCACCGGAAGGGTACCTTCGGGGGCTACGCGAACTGTGCGACCGCAACGGCATGTTGCTGATGCTCGATGAAGTGCAAACCGGCATGGGCCGTACCGGCAAATGGTTCGCGCACCAGCACTGGGACGTGGTGCCCGACGTCGTGACGCTGGCCAAAGCGATCGCGGGTGGCATCGCGCTTGGCGGCGTGATTGCCAAGCCCGAAGTTGCGGAGAAACTCAAGCCCGGCACGCACGCAGCGACCTTCGGCGGCAACCCGATTTCCGCACGCGCCGCATTGGCGACAATCGAAACTTTCGAAGAAGAAAATCTACTCGAACGCGCCTTCGATGTCGGCGAGCGGTTCCGCCAGCACTTCACCGCAATGCGCGAACGCACGCCGCTGATTCACGACATCCGGATTCGCGGCGCGATGATCGGCATCGAACTCGGCATCGACGGCGCACCGATCGTACAAGACTGCATGAAGCGCGGCTTGCTCATCAACTGTACGCACCAGACCGTCATCCGCCTACTTCCCGCGGTGAACATCGAGTTCGAGCAAATCGACTCCGGTTGCGAAATCCTCCTCGAAGTCTTGCTCGCGCATACCGCGTAACACCGTCTGCGAAACTGGCTTCCCGAGTAACCCCGATGCGCCATTTCCTGAATGTGATCGACCTCTCGAAAGACGAGCTGACTTTGCTGCTCCAGCAGTCGGCGCGGTTGAAAGCCGCGCGAGTGCGCGGGCTGCCGACGCCATCGTTAATGGGCAAAGTCGTCGCGCTCGTTTTCGAAAAACCATCGCTTCGAACGCGAGCGAGTTTCGAGGCGGGCGTGGCGCAACTCGGCGGTACGAGCCTGTTTTTCCCCGCTGCGGAAATTGGCCTCGGCGTACGCGAAACGCTCGCCGACTTTAGCCGCACAATGTCGCGCTACGTCGATGCGATGGTCTTCCGCGTCTTCAAACATTCGACGCTCACCGGCATCGCCGCGGATGCCACGATACCCGTCATCAACGGCCTGTCCGATTGGTCGCACCCGTGCCAGGCACTCGCCGACCTGATGACGATTCAGGAACACCTCGGCGGCATCGAAGGCAAGACCGTTGTCTTCGTCGGCGATGGCAACAACGTCGCACGGTCGCTCGCGGTCGGTTGCGGCATGATGGGCGCGAAGTTCGTGCTCGCCTGCCCCAAAGGTTACGGTTTTGATGCGCCATTCCTCGAAGGTTTCCGTGCGAAAGTCCCGATGGCGCACCTCGTGGAAAACCACGATCCGCTGAAGGCCGTCGCGAATGCGGATGTGATTTATACCGACGTCTGGACGAGCATGGGCCAGGAAGCCGAGCGCGAAGAACGCCTCCGCCGCTTCACGGGATTTCAGGTCAATGCGGCACTTCTGGCGAAAGCCCCCTCGCACTGTAAAGTCCTGCACTGCCTGCCCGCACACCGCGGCGAAGAGATCACCGACGATGCCGTCGACGGACCGCAAAGCGTCGTCTTCGACCAAGCCGAGAACCGCCTCCACGTGCAAAAAGCCGTGATGGAGTGGCTAATCAAGTGAGTGGCTATTGGCTGTCGAGTTTCGTGTAATCCAGGCGGGCAACTTGCGGGCAGTCATTACCGTCATTCGACCATCTATTCGGACAAAAGGTAAAGCACGCCTTTCATTATTGTTTTCCTGGATTGTTCTGAAGATCGCGAATCACAATACGCCATAGCGATCGAACACTTCTCGCAACGTGCGGCCGGCTTTCAACTCGGTTCGGGAGAGCGATTCTTGTTCGGCTTTGTGGCAGGCCTGTTCGACGACGTTGGCGAGAACTGATTTCGGAATCACGACGATACCATCGAAGTCGGCGAAAATTGTATCGCCGGGTTGCACGAGCACGTCACCGCAACGGACGGGAACGTCGTAGGCCATCACGCGGCCGCGGCCCATCGAATCCAGTGGACGGATGCCCGTGTAATAGACGGGAAAGCCGAGCGCGATCGTCTTCACGCAGTCGCGGATTTGGCTATCGCAGACGCAGCCGACGGCCCCACGATACTGTGCGGCGGTGGACATCAACTCGCCCCACGGTGCGTTCGTACCCGCGAAATCGGTCGAGTGAACGGCGACGTCCCCCGCATTCAACGAGTCGATCACTTCGATTTCCAAACCGTATGGGTTCTTCGCGTCTTCATAGTCGGCCTCCATCCAGCGGATCGTTCGGGCGCGACCGATGAAGCCGCAATTCTCCCGATCCGGAAGCAACGGCCGTAATCGGTGGTGCATCGCCTGTTGTCGATAGCCCAACGAATCGAGGATATCGCAGACGGCAGCCACGTACGATTTCGCGTGCAGACGCTGCCAAAGTTCGGATTCGGATGGGTCAACCGCGTTCATAACTCTCTCTCGGTTCAGCGGACGGTGACGAATTCGTGGTGGTTGAAGAGGACCAAAATCAAGCCGGCGCGGCGATCCGGTTGCGATAGGAACGCAGCGCACTCGATCGCTTCGGTTGCGGTGGGCGGGCGACCGAGGAGTTGCTCGAATGCGGCGGTCACAAACTTCGGTTGGTCGCTACCGACGTCTTTGGCGATCCGTTGCGAGAGCAACTTGGCCATCGCCGTGCTCAACTCGCTGTTCGCCAGTGCCAATGCCTGTTGCGGAATGATGCTCTCTTTGCGTTGGTAACATTCGCTCGTATTGGCCGCGTCGAACAGCTTCAGATACTCCATTTGCTTCTCGTGAGCGTGGCGAAAATACATGCTGCGGCGGAAGACGGTCAGCCCTAACGCGTGATCGATATCCGGGCCACCCATGGTGACATCCAGTTTCCCGGCCACATACAGAACGTGATCGCGCACCGTCTCGGCTTCGAGCCGACGCGGGGGCATTCGCCAATAATAAATGTTATCGCGGTCGAGTGAAGCGTTCCTCGCATCGGGCGTCGACGACATCCGGTACGTACGGCTGGTCACGATCAATTTGTGAATGGGCTTCATCGACCAACCGCGTTCGACGAACTCGCTTGCCAGCCAGTCGAGCAAGTCGGGCTGCATCGGACGGCGACCGTTTTTGCCGAAGTCGAACACGCTCGGCACCAACGCTTGTCCGAAGTGCCGTAGCCAAATGTGGTTCACCGCCACCCGCGCCGTCAGCGGGTTCTTTGCATCCGTCAGCCAGTTTGCGAACGCCGTACGGCGACCAGTGCTTTTGCCGACCGCCTTCACATCGGGGAAGTTCAGGCCGAGCGATTGCGGTATGCCAGCAGATAGCGGATGGGCTTTATCCGGGTTGCGTTCGTCGCCGCGCTCGTAGAGGTAAGTGACGACTTTCGGGTCGGCATCGAAGGCGCGGGCAAGGCCGTCTTTCTTGGTGTCGGCTTCACCGGGGACGGCATCGATGCGAACTTTGTGCGGATCGAACACAGCGCGAACCTGGTAATATTCCGTCTGCTTGATTGGGTCGTAAAGGTGATCGTGACAACGGGCGCAACCGAGCGTCAGCCCCTGGAACGCGAGAAATGTGTGATCGACGACATCGGTCATCCATTTTTCGCGGCTCGATTTGAAGTTCCGCACGAGGTAGCCAGTGGCGCGGAGTGTCTTCGGGTCTTCCGGCGCGATCTCATCGCCCGCCAACATCTCGCGGGCCATCCGGTCGTAACCTTTGTCCGCGTTCGCGCTCTCGACGATCCAATCGCGCCAGCGCCAGACGTGCGGTTGGCTGTCGCGAATGTCTTTGCCGTCGGTCCAGCCAGCCCAGTCCGAGTATCGCCACACGTCCATCCAGTGTCGGCCCCACCGCTCGCCGTATCGCGGCGAAGCGAGCAAGCGATCGACGACTTTCGCATAGGCATCGGGGGATTTATCCGTTAAGAATGCCTGAAGTTCTTCGGGTGTCGGCGGCAGTCCGATCAAGTCGAAACTGACCCGGCGCAACAGCGTGCGTTTGTCGGCTTCGGGTCGCGGCACGAGTTCGTGTTCGCGGTGCCCGACCGCGATGAACGCATCGATGGGATTTTCCGCCCACGCTCCACTGGCCATCGGTACGGCGGGGCGTTTCACCGGCTCGAACGGCCGCCACGGGTACGATGCGAGGAAACGGCGATACTTGCCGAGCGTTTTCGCGGCGGCGATCAATTCGTCGGCGTTCGGCTTGTCTTTCGCATCGGCGGGGGAATGGCCCGTGAGGATTTCGAGCAAGTTGGGAACACCGTCGCCATCCGCATCTTCGTCCGCGATCATTTCGAAACGCACGGTGATATCGAACGGCTTGCCCGCTTTCTTGAGTTCCTTCCGCGCTTCTTCTAGACGCTCGCCGAACGCATTATGGGGCTTGTCGTCGTTCGGTCCGGTGTCGCCCGGCACGTGGCACAAGCGGCAGTCGTTCACCTTGGCCAACAGATACGGCCCCATATGCAGCGCAAGCGTCTGCTTGTGGATCGGCTTCGCAAACACCGTCGCGGAACCTACCAACACCACGGCGAACGCAACGAGCAGACGAATCATCCGATGATCTCCGTGATCGGTTTACCGAAATCGATCTCCAGCCGCTTGCGACCGGGGACTT
>Ga0105044_10010160_pt1 | contig 12860 bp, 5 predicted proteins | sample MAT01_FD_78092 | JGI IMG/M metagenome (GOLD analysis project Ga0105044, IMG submission 78092) | Freshwater microbial communities from Lake Fryxell liftoff mats and glacier meltwater in Antarctica - MAT-01 | ecosystem: Environmental > Aquatic > Freshwater > Ice > Liftoff microbial mat | place...
GCCATCGAGGTCAGATCGCCCACAAAATAGGGCTTGCTGCCCCTGCCAGCCGTGCCACGGGTTGGCACCAACATGCCGTAGCGCAGCTGGTAGTTGGTAACGCTGCAGTCCCATGGCAGCATCACCATAGCCTTACCTACACCTGAGCCGCGCGCATCGGCATGCACCGAGGTGATCAGCCCGGCGTCGTCAAACCGGAATAGCAAAGTCAAATTAATCGACCCGTCCGCCAGCGTGGCATTCGCCGATCGATCATCCACCGCCGCCCAATGCACGCCTTGGCTGGGTAGCAGCGCGGTTGGGTACCACGCCGCTTCGGCGAAATAGCGCATGAGTTCGCCGCGCGCTATTTCGCCGTTGCCTTGCACTTGGGCGACGGTGAATAGCCCCAGCATCGCCGCGTGCAGGGTGCCTGTGCCAGCAATGTAGCTGTCATGCACGTGTGCGACTAAACCCGGAAACATCGTCACGTGGCCGTTCCACAAAAAACCCGGGCGCTGGACGATGGCGCGCTGCCATGAGGTGAAAAGTCTCCAATCCTCGCCGCCTGTGGTCGACATATTTATGCGCCCGGCGAGCTCAAAGCTTGCGGCGGCTATTATGGGCTGACCGTCTTTGAGCACCGCGCGAAAATAGCGCTGCACAGGTGCTGGCAGGCCTTCAAGTTCGCGCTCGTGGTAGCGGCGTGAAGGCATCGGTGTTCGGGCTGATTCTAGTAGCGCCATTTGCACCTTGGTCGCACGCTGCCACCGCGCGCGGCCAAAAGCTATCAGGCCGATACTAACAGCCACCATGCCGCCCATGCCTATGGCTGTCCATTTTATGCGCGTCATGGCTTTACTCCGTTCAATCCGGGCACGATATGCACCGAAAAACAGGCAGTCTGTCTGTTAGTGCACAGTACAAAACGCGTAATTTACAGAAAGTTCGCTGTGTCTGTTGTCCGATGAGCAGGGCGGGAAACCACGAGCAGCAAAATGACTGATCTACCCGGTGCGCTGATGCCTGCGCGCTTGCAGTTTGCTTTTGCCGTCAGTTTTCATTTTTTGTTTCCGGCGATCACGTTTTCGCTGCTGACCGGTTTCGGTGTCGTATGTGGCTATGCCTTGCTTGGCGCGGTGTGGATCATCATGAAAGCCGAAGGCAGTTTGCAGCAGCATGCGCTGCGCATGGCAAAGTGGCTTGGCACCGCGACACTGATAGCGATCATGCAGTGAGCTTGGCAACCCCGTTTCTGCAACACGCCTATTTTGATCGGTGGCTGAATTTCCCGACTATCTTTTGGGTAGCGCCCGAGCCGGTGGGGCTCAGCGACGCGTAACTCGCGCCGCTGGCTACTCGGCTGCTAAGGATGCTGGGCATTTGAGTCGCCAACTTTTTGGTGCTTTTGCTGATTACGTATGGCCTGCGGCTGGAGTTTGAGATAGGGTTTGAGATAGGGTTTGCGCTACGTCATTGCCCGCAGAGCTGTATCGTTTGAAGGGTATCCAGTACCCAGCGACCGACAGGACAATGGTGCCTGCGGTTTTGGCCGCATACGCGATGCACATGTGATGCAGCGAACAGACACCGGCCGCGCCGCATCCGTATCTTTGATTCTCTGTGTGATTCGGTCTTCGTGCAACTAGGCCAAACGCTACCCACACACCTTCACTAGAAGCCAACGCTCTATGCGACCTACCCGTAGAAAACCGCGCGCCGCCACACCGGTCGCTGAGAAGCCCGCGCCGGCGGTCGAATTAAGCACCAAGCAACTGTCCAATGTAGTGATAGAGGCCAAGCAAGTGCACGAGTTAGTCGAGGAATGTCGCGATGATCTTGCCGATGTCAATGCACGGATGCGGCGCGATCTAGAGGATCCGAAGCTGCCATCCAAGACGACAGCGACACTGCAAAAATCGGTGGCGGTGCACGCCAAAGTGGGAAAGGTTTCCGACAAAGTGGCGACGATCACCGATGAGTTGGTCGAGCACGCCCGCGACCGTCGTCTGCTGGACTTCCAGTTTGCCGCAGCCGTAGAGCAAGAAGCGGCGGCTAGGCATGCGGCAGTCCATGACAGCTTAACCTGCCTCCCTAATCGCGCACTCTGGGAGGATCGAATTCAACATGGCCTTGCCCAGGCCAAACGCCACGGCTGGGGAATGGGCGTTATGTTCATCGATCTGGATGCATTCAAACAAATCAACGACACGCTCGGACATGGTGTGGGCGACCAGATACTAGTGAGCGTAGCGCAACGCCTGCGCGTGAACTCGCGCAGTGACGACACCGTTGCCCGCTATGGCGGCGACGAGTTTGTCTGCCTCCTTCTCGAGATCAAGTCCGAGAGCGACGCAGCGGCTATTGCGCAGAGCATCCTCGAAAACCTGCACCGCCCCCATGATCTCGTAACAGGCGATCACACTACTCAGGCCGTCGTCCTGGCCAGCATCGGAATAGCGCTGTACCCGCAGCATGGTGACACTGCAGAGTCGCTGTTAAGTGCTGCGGATGGCGCTATGTATCAGGCCAAGCAAAGCAGGAGCGGCTATGCATTCCCCATCTAAAGCCGACCTAGATCGCGAAAGTCATCAGCAAAATATCGATCCGCACGCATTGACCCTGGCTGCATTCGTGCGGCGCAATCGTGTCGATCTGATTGCGAGCTGCGCGCAGAAAGTGGCTCAGCGCTATGCGCATATTTCACCGCCACCGCTAGCTTCTCAGGGTGTACCGAAGTTTCTCAAGCAACTCGTCGATGTGCTTGAAATCGAGCAAGAAAGTAGTGCTGGCAATGGGCAAACGCCACCTGTCATAGACGCAGTTTCAAAAATCGGTCGAACGGCCGCTTTACATGGGGTCGCACTGTTGCAAGAAGGTTTCACCGTCCAACAGGTGGTGCACCAGTATGGCGATGTCTGCCAAGCAGTGACTGAACTGGCACTGGCGCAAAACACACCATTTTCGACCGATGAATTTCGTATTTTAAATCGCAGCCTGGATGATGCAATAGCTGCCGCCGTGAGCGCGCACCAGAGTGCAGCGCATCAAATCACGGTAGAGCAGCAGGCCAGCCAGCATCAGCGGCTGCACATGCTAGTACACGATCACCAGCGCTTGGTTAGCGTTGCCCGGCAAAGCTTTTCGGCGATCAAGTCAGGTAATGTCGGCGTCACTGGCGCCACCGGCACGCTGCTAGCGGCCGCGCTCGATGAACTGTTGCACCTTTCCCAGGAGCGTCTGCCTCGCGTGGTTGATGCGATTCGCCAATCGGCTGAGAAGTCGTCCGCAAACAGCTAGCATCATTTTCACCGGCATGGCTTGTAGTGCTGTCGCTCCAGCATGTGCAGAAAACTCAGAAATCGTCCAGCAAAGCTGCGCGCGCCTGTGTTGGCCAAAGGCATGCCGCAATTTTGCCGCTCATAGTGCGCTAGCGTACCGAACGCACGGGCTATGCAGGCGAACAATGGCTAGTTAGGTAACAAATAACTTGGCCCCGGAACCCGTATGAAGCGCGTTGATATCAAACATCTGGCGAATTTTGCATTTGGCGCAGCGGCGGTCATGATTGCCATCCTCGGCTGGGTTATTTATGACGCCACGGTGCAGGCCCGCGCTTCGACGCTGCGGGTTACCCACACGCTGGAGGCTATTCGCTTTCTGGATAAGATCAATGAGGGCTTGAGCAACGCCGAGATTGCGCATCGTGGCTTTTTGCTTTCCGGCCTAGACAACTTTGTGACCGAGCGCGACACCGCATTGCAGGGTGTTGCAGGCTCCTACAAGCTTTTGAAGCGCTACACACAGGACAATTCTAATCAACAGGGCCGTCTGCTGCAGCTGGATCAACTGATTCGCACGCGGGTAGCGCATATGCGCGACAACAGCGTTCGGCGCAAGACAGATGGTATTGCCGCCGCCAGTATCTATGTTGCCAGCGCGCAGGCGCAGAGCGCGCGCTCGGATTTGCAGACGCTAATAGGGCAGATGCGCACTGAGGAGGAGCGCCTGCTGCGAAGCCGCCGGGACGATTTGCAAAATCGCTACGGCAGTTCGCTCATTGTCTTGATTACCGCGATGTTGATCGGCTTGGTGTCGCTGGGGTATTTCGCCTTTACCGCCCAAGCTCGGCGTCAAAATCTGGCCACGCAGTATGCGCGCAGCCTGATTGAGGCCAGTCAGGATCCGATGGTCACGATCAACCCGGATGGCAAGATTTCAGACGTCAATGAAGCCACGATGCGCGCAACGGGCGTGGCGCGAAAATCCCTGATCGGCAGTGATTTTTCCAGCTATTTCACCAACCCGATGCTGGCGCAAGACGGTTACCAGCAGGTTTTTGCACAGGGTTTTGTCACCGATTACGCGCTGACTATTCGCAACCAAGATGGCACGTTGACCGACGTGCTTTACAACGCATCGGTTTACAAAGATGCGGACGGGAAGGTTCTGGGCGTCTTCGCCGCCGCGCGCGATGTCACAGAACGCACGCGGCTGGATCAGATTCTGGCGGTGCGCAACGCCCAGCTGCAGAGCGCGCGGGACGTGGCGGATCAAGCCAGCCTTTCCAAATCCGAGTTTCTGTCCAACATGAGCCATGAAATCCGCACGCCGATGAACGCCATCATCGGCATGGCGCATTTGGCATTGAAGACTGAGTTAACGCCGCGCCAGCGCGACTACCTCAAAAAAATTCAGAGCGCCGGCCAGCATCTGCTGAGCATCATCAACGACATTTTGGACTTCTCCAAAATTGAAGCCGGAAAACTAACCGTAGAGCACACCGAGTTTGAGCTGGAGAAAGTGCTCGACACCGTTGCCGGTCTGATTACGGAAAAAACCAGCGCGAAAGGGCTGGAGCTGGTTTTTGATGTAGGGCGCGACGTGCCCAGCGTGCTGGTCGGTGACCCGCTGCGGTTGGGGCAGATCCTAATCAACTATGCCAACAATGCGGTCAAATTTACCGAAGCAGGTGAAATTGACATTGTCGTGCGCGTGCGCGAACAAACTGATCGGGGTGTGCTGCTGTATTTTGCGGTGCGCGACACCGGCATCGGAATCGCCGAGGAACAGCGTGGGCGTTTGTTTCAATCGTTCCAACAGGCGGATGCATCGACCACGCGCAAATACGGCGGTACCGGCTTGGGCTTGTCGATTGCCATGAAGCTTGCGGAATTGATGCACGGGGACGTGGGCGTTGAGAGCGAGCCTGGCAAGGGCAGCACGTTCTGGTTCACCGCGCAGCTAGGGCGTATCGGCAATAGCAATCGCAAGCCTATATTGAATGCGGACTTGCGCGGCCGCCGAGTTTTGGTAGTGGACGACAACGAAAATGCCCGGGATGCCCTGGCAAGCATGCTCGAAGCGATGGCGCTTGTCGTCGAGAGGGTAGCCAGTGGCTTGCAGGCAATGGCAGCGGTGCATGCGTCCGATGCTAGCGGCAACCCTTTTGATATGGTGATGGTGGACTGGCGTATGCCGGGTATGGATGGTATTGAAATGGCCCGGCAGGTGCGTGCCAGCGCGCTCAAGTGCATGCCGCATCTGGTTTTGGTGACGGCATATGGACTAGAGGAAGTGATCCGCGAGGCAGAGGATGCCGGGCTTGAAGACATTCTGATCAAGCCGGTCAGTTCCTCGGTGCTGTTTAGTTGTGTGGCGCGGGTGCTCGGTGGCGCGCCGGTCGAACGCAGGGTGCTTCGCGATGCACCATCACCGCTTTTAGAGCGTTTGGCCGCGATTAAAGGCGCGCGCATTTTGCTGGTGGAGGACAATGATCTGAACCAAGAGGTGGCGACTGAGCTTCTGCGCGACGCTGGTTTTGTCGTGGACTTGGCTGAAAATGGGCAGATCGCGCTGAGCATGATTCAAAAGCTAAGCCTGGTTCAACCGCTCGGCCTGATTCAACCGCTCGGCATGATGCAACAGCTAAGCTACGATGCGGTGCTTATGGATATGCAAATGCCGGTCATGGACGGCATCACCGCGACCGAGGAAATTCGTAAGTTGCCAGGCTTTGCGGCACTCCCGATTATCGCGATGACGGCGAATGCCATGGAAGGCGACCGCACGCGCTGTATCGCGGCGGGCATGAATGACTATGTCGCCAAACCGATCGAGCCCGACGATCTCTGGCGCGCGTTGCTCGCTCAAGTGCAGCCTTTCCAGGTGCAGCCTTTCCAAGTGCAGCCTTTCCAAGTGCAGCCTTCTCAATTGACCTCTACCGGCGGCGCAACCGCAAAGCTGCCGCAGATGCGTGTAGGTACAGGCAGCGAGATTCCCAGCGGAATTGCCGGGCTAGACACAGATACCGGCATGCGCCGCGTATTGGGCAAAAAGCCGCTGTACCTTTCCATGCTGCGGAAATTTGTCGCTGGGCAAAAGCACGCGGTTGCCGACATTCGCAGCGCATTTGCGCGCGGCGATCTGCGCGCGGCAGAGCGCATCGCGCATACCTCCAAGAGCGTTGCCGCCAACATTGGCGCCACCCAGGTACAGGCACGCGCAGCTGAGGTCGAAAACGCGATGAAGCTATGGCAGTCGCGTGAGCGGGTTGCGGCCTTGTTTGATGCGCTGGGTGAGCCGCTGCACGATCTGGTGGCGGCGCTGGAAGCCGCATTGCCGCTGGAAGAAACCACCCCCCTACTCAAAGTGGATGCCGTGCGCCTGCGCGCAGTGAGCGTGCAACTACAGGCCTTGTTGGAATTTGACGACGCGGCCGCCATTGAAGTTTTCAACACGAATTCTGAACTTTTCCGAACCGCCTACCCGCGACACCATCAAAGCCTGGACGACGCCTTCAGGGCGATTGATTTCGAGGCGGCCTTGGTGGCCCTGGCTGCGTTACCGCAGCTCGCTGCTCAATACCTTGAAGGACACACCTCATGAACACCCTGTCCGCTGCGGTTAAATCCACGATACTGGTTGTGGATGACACGAATGACAACCTTGCACTCATGATCGGCTTGCTGCAGAACGACTACACCGTGCGGCTGGCCAACAGTGGCGAAAAGGCGCTCAGAATTGCCGCCGCAGCGTTGCCCCCGAACCTGATTTTGCTCGACATTATGATGCCGGAGATGGACGGCTATGAGGTTTGTCGAAGGCTCAAGGCTGACCCGCATACGCGTGAAATCCCGGTGATCTTTCTCACCGGCCGCAGCGAGGTTGAGGATGAAAGGCTGGGGCTGGAGCTGGGTGCGGTGGACTACATCACCAAGCCGCTGAGCCCGCCGATTTTGATGGCGCGAGTCAAGACGCACTTGACACTAAAGTCCCTGAGCGACGCTTTGCGCTCCAGAAACGAGGATCTGGAATGCGAAGTCGCTGAACGGACCGAAGAGATTGCAGCGATCCAGGATGTCACGATTCTAGCGATGGCCTCGCTCGCGGAAACGCGCGATGTCGACACCGGCAACCACATTCGTCGCACGCAAAATTACGTAAAGGCCCTGGCGTTGCAGTTATGCGACCACCCTAGATTTGCCGATGGTTTGACCGAGCGCGCCATCGAAACGCTGTTTAAGTCCGCGCCGCTGCACGACATCGGCAAAGTTGGCATACCGGATCGGATTTTGCTCAAGCCCGGACGCTTAGACGCGGCCGAGTTCGAGATCATGAAAACCCACACCACCCTAGGTCACGACGCGATCGCGCATGCCGAGCGCGCGCTCGGTGTGAAAGTTGCGTTTCTGACCGTTGCCAAAGAGATTGCCCTATCGCACCAAGAAAAATGGGATGGTAGCGGCTATCCGCAGGGGCTATCCGGCGATGCGATTCCCGTCAGTGCCCGGCTGATGGCCTTGGCGGACGTCTACGATGCCTTGATTAGTCGACGCGTCTACAAAGAACCGATGAGCCACGCCGAGGCGACTGAGATCATCGTAGCCGGCAGATCCAAGCACTTCGATCCCGATATTGTTGATGCGTTTGTGTTCATCCAGGACGAATTTGTCGCCATTGCTGAGCGCTACGCCGATACAGACGGCGATTTGGAGCAAAAAGCGACGTATCTCATGCAGTCCGCTCCGGGTGCGATTCAATGTGGTGTTGGCGTTTCATTGGTGTAGGGGCGCTTTGCATGCGCCCAGGCACGGCCGTAGGCAAGACAATGTGTCAGTACCGGGTATGTGGGATTTTCCGGGCATTTTGAGTGCTTCCAAAGCGCCCCAAAGGCGCAGTCGGCGTTTCATGGGCGTGGCTACCTAGACCAACGTGCGCCAACAGACAGACGTAACAGGTTCGCCCCATCAACATGTGCTACCCCACACCACTTTATCAGGTCACGCCAATGTCAACGCTCACAAAATTGCCTACCCCAGCACCGGTTGTCCGATTGGACGCGACGGGACAGTGCGGGTTAAACGACTTAGGCGCACATTTAACCCAATGCAGGCCTGCGCGCCGCGCATTGCACGGCTTGCGCTGTGTTTTTGAGGCAATGCATCAATTCGTTATGCCTAGGCTAGTGTCAAGCGTCGCCAGCGTTGGTGCAAGCGCGGCAGCACTGCTCTACATCGCATCCTAACGACGGGTACGCCATGTTTTCTTGGCCTAAGTGGGCGTCTGGTAAGGGCGCGCTAAGGGCGGCTGGCACTGCGTTAATCGCGCAAACCGATGCGCTACTGATGCATCAACTGGGTGCGTTGGAGCCGCCGATTCGCGGTGCCATGATGGGTGCCATCGGGTTCGCCCAGCACGGTCACGAATTGGCGCATTTGCATGGCGCAGCGCGGAAATCCAGGCGAGCGAAGCAATTTTTCCCGCGCCTACATGAAAACGTTGTCGCGCTGCGAAAGGCGCACGCTTACATAACGGCACTCGAGCGTGCCGGCCGCCATATCAGCCCTGCCGGCGAATGGCTGTTAGACAATATGCATCTGGTGCTTGCACAATCGCGCGAGATCCAAACCGGCCTACCGCGCCGCTACTTTTACAGTTTGCCGGTGCTTGATAGCGCGCCTTTAACGGGCATGCCACGGGTTTATGCGCTGAGCTGGAGTTACGTTGCCCATACTGACAGCGCTTTTGATCCGGCATTGCTGATTGAATTTTTGCGCGCCTACCAAGAAACGCGAACGCTAACGCAAGGCGAGCTGTGGGCGCTACCCAGCACCCTGCGTGTGCTGCTCGTCGAGAATCTACGGCGTTTGGCCGAGCGCGTTGCGACCGACGAATCGGCGCGCGAATCGGCACATTTTATGTGCGACACCGCGATGCAGCTAGACGATCCGGCCCCGTTCGTTCGGGCGCGCTTTGCCCAAGCTCAGGCGCGCGGTGTGATGCGTGCTTTTGCGCTGCAAGTGCTAAGCCGCATGAATACAGACGCGGAAATTGCGCTGCCACAACCTCAGATAGCCCAGCGTGATATCGGGCGGGGCAATAGCGTGCACGGCGGCGACGCGCGCGCCGCGATTCGCGCTGCGCTGGCACAAGCGCTGCCGGATGCAAACACGGCATTGGCGCAACAGCAAAGTGATCAAGCGGCGGATAATGTCAGTGTCGGTAACGCGATTCGTACGCTGCAGCGGCTTGCAACGACTGATTGGCGCCGTGTTGTCAATCAAGTCAGTTTAGTCATGCAGCGTATGCTGACCATGCCCGTTTTTGCCGCAGAGCGCGAAGATACGCAGGATGTCACTTTGCATCAGATCGAGCGTTTAGCTCGAAGTTCAGGCCGCTCAGAGCCGGAAGTTGCTGACGCGATCTTGGCGCTCGCCATTCCTGGCAAAGCTAGCGCTGGGCATTGGCTAGCCGGGCGCGGTGCGGCGCGCCTGCGCTCCGCACTGGGCTTGCGCAAAACTTTCTTTTTGCACAGTGCATTTGCGCTCGCAATATTTTTGACCGTGCTGGCAAGTTTGACGGTGGCGCTGTGCTGGTTGTATGTCAGCAAGGCAAGTATTCCAATCGGTGCCAGCCCACTCTTGCACGTCGCTCCATGGCTACTGACATTGCTGGCTTTTTTACCCGCGAGCGAAGCGGTAATAGCGATCGTCAATCGGTTTATTAGCGAATGGACTGCGCCAACGCGGCTTCCCGCGCTCGCTTTTGATGCCGGGATTCCGGCGCAGCACCGGGTAATCGTTGTAATGCCCTCAATGCTGAGTGATCTAGCCACCGTGGAAGCGCTGGCGAGCAAACTTGAGTGCCACTATTTAGCGAACCGTGAAACCCACGCCCAGTTTGCGCTTTTGAGCGATTTCAACGACGCGCCAGCGGCGGAAATGCCCAGTGATGCGGGGCTTTTAGCCGCTGCCGTCGCCGCGATTGCGGCATTAAACGCGCGCTATCCTTATGTGCAACCGCATGCTGACCCAGAACATGGTGTCCTAGAGCGGGGTGCCCCAGAGCGGTGTGCCCCAGAGCGGTGTGCCCCAGAGCAGGCCAGCGTAATTCCTGATAATGCCTCAGTTCCTGCCGTGCGATTTTTGTTGTTGCACCGCCATCGGCTGTGGAGCCCAAGTGAACAAAGCTGGATTGGCTTTGAGCGTAAGCGTGGCAAGTTGGAGCAGTTGATTGCGCTGTTAGCGGGCCATCCAAATAGTGCTTTTACTGATCTAAGCAGCCTTTCGCAGCCAGCGCTTGATACGCCTTATATTGTGACGCTGGACAGCGATACCATTTTGCCGCCGGGCGCGCTGCGTAAGCTCGTCGGCGTTGCCGCGCATCCGCGCAATGAACCACATGTTGGTGCGCACCCGGCGCGCGTGGTGGCCGGCCACGCGATCTTGCAACCCAGAATCGTGGCTGCATGGCCAGCGCGCCAGCAGGCGAGCTGGTTTCACCGGATGTTTGCGGGCGCTAGCGGCAACGATCCGTATAACGCGAGCGCATCGGAGGTCTATCAGGACTTATTTGGCGAAGGTAGCTTTACCGGCAAGGGTTTGCTGCACGTGCGTGCGCTGCACGCGGTGCTAGCCGGGCGATTGCCCGAAGAACAAGTGCTTAGCCACGATCTGCTTGAGGGCTGTATCGCACGCAGTGCCAGTGTCAGCGACATAACGCTGATTGAGCCTGCGCCGTCACATGCGGACGTTGCCGCTTCACGCATGCATCGCTGGACGCGTGGCGACTGGCAACTGCTGCCGATTTTGCTGCATGGCAAGCGCTTTAGTCTGCGCGCGATGGACCTTTGGAAACTGCTCGATAATTTACGTCGATCGCTCATCGCGCCCGCTTGCCTGCTGCTGATTTTAGTGGCTTTGTGCGGCGGTGCGCAGCCGCTGGCAAGTTTGCTGCTAGTAGCTGCGGCTTTTTCGGCAGGGTCGTTCGTTGGCGCAGTGGCTGCATTTGCGCCGTCGCGTGATGATATTGCCTTGCGCCATTTTTTGCGTCTTGCCGTGGCTGACTTGGGGCGCGCGGCGTTCAGCTTAGTCTGGCAGTTCGTGATGCTGTTGCGCGATGGCTACTCAGCCCTTGATGCCATTGCTCGCGCCCTCTGGCGTACTTTAGTAAGTCGCCGTCGTTTGCTGCAATGGACGACCGCAGCCGCTGCTGAAAGTGCCGCGAAACAAGGTGTTTACGCGCTGCTGCGCAGGCATATTCGACTCACCTTGCTGGCGCTTGTGCTCGCCGCGATGCTGCTTTGGCTGCCATCACCTACGCCTTATTTGGCCTTGGCAATCTGTGCGCTGTGGGCCAGCGCGCCGTTTTGGATCGCGCTTGCAAGCCGCCCGCCGCCTGCCCCGGCGGCAAGTTTGTCGCAGGCCGATCAAGATTATCTGCGCCAAATCGCGCGCGATACCTGGGGTTGGTTTGCGCAATATGTCAACGCGCAGAGCAATTATTTGCCGCCAGACAACGTCCAGACCCTGCCGCGCATTATGATTGCGCAGCGTACCTCGCCAACGAATATTGGCCTGTACATGCTCTCAGTTGCCAGCGCCCATGGCTTTGGTTGGATCGACCTAAGTGAGCTTGTCGAGCGCTTGGAAAATACGCTCAATACGCTGGCGAAGCTACCGCGCGAGCGCGGTCATTTTCATAATTGGATCGAAACTAATACGCTAGCCACCTTATTGCCCGCCTACGTATCGAGCGTTGACAGCGGAAACCTGTGCGGCCACCTATTGGCCACCGCGGTTGCCTGCGAGCAAGCCGCTGAAACGTCGAGTGGCGCTGAGTTTAGCCCGCGTTTGATGGCGATTGTGCAGAACTGTCGCACGATCGCTATGGAAACGGAATTTGGCTTTTTGTACAACACGCAACAGCGCTTATTGCATATCGGTTGGCGCGTTGCCGACCAGCAGCTTGATCGAAGCCAATATGATCTTTTGGCCTCTGAAGCGCGCCTCGCAAGCCTTTGGGCGATTGCAAAAGGCGACGTGCCGGCGGCGCACTGGGCCGCGCTGGGTAGGCCGTTTCAAGCGTCTGCGTTGGAGGTTGGCTTGCGCTCCTGGTCAGGTTCAATGTTCGAATATTTAATGCCGGCGTTAGTGCTTGACGAGCCTGATGTCAGCGCGCTCGGGTGCGCGTCCCATATGGCGGTGCGCGAACAGCGCGACTACGCGGAAACGCTCCAAACACCCTGGGGCATCAGCGAATCCGCCTATGCGGCAACTGATTACACGCTGGCCTATCAATATTCGCCGCAGGGCGTGCCGCGCTTGGCCTTGAGCCGCTTGGCGACGGATGAGTGTGTAATCGCACCGTATGCCACTGCGCTAGCGGCGATGCAGGTGCCGCTAGCGGCGGTGCAAAATTTGCGCGTACTAGAAGCATTGGGCGCGCGCGGAGAGTTTGGCTTTTTTGAAGCACTTGACTACACGCCTACCCGTCAAATTGGTGGAAGTCGGCATGTTTTAGTGAGCACTGGCATGGCGCATCACCAGGGTATGGTGTTGGTGGCGTTGGCGAATGTGTTACTTGATGGCTTGCCGCGC
>Ga0105044_10010162_pt1 | contig 12859 bp, 8 predicted proteins | sample MAT01_FD_78092 | JGI IMG/M metagenome (GOLD analysis project Ga0105044, IMG submission 78092) | Freshwater microbial communities from Lake Fryxell liftoff mats and glacier meltwater in Antarctica - MAT-01 | ecosystem: Environmental > Aquatic > Freshwater > Ice > Liftoff microbial mat | place...
CAAGGACCAAGGACCAAGGACCAAGGACCAAGGACCAAGGACCAAGGACCAAGGACCAAGGAAACCCCAATGGCCAGTCCCCAATCCGCGATGCATCTCCCACGGGCTTTACTGAACTCGGGAGTTTTCGCTTCCCGGGTCCGGGTTAGGCGAAAGCTGGGGTGGGCAAATGCTCAATGCTAAATCCTAAATCCTAAATGCTCAAAGAGTCGGGTCTCCGGCGGATGGGACGCCGGAGACCCGGAGCGGGCTAGCTCCCGTGGACGGGTTTGCCGTCTTTCATGGCGCAGCCGCCTTTGCCTTTGCAGGTGTTCTTGCCGGCGCAGCCATTGTCGCCGGACTTGCAGCCACCCTTGCCCTTGCAGGAGTTCTTGCCTTTGCAGCCGTGGGTGTCGCCTTTCTTTTCGTCGGCGAGGACGCTGGCGGAGAGGCCGGGGTCGGTGGATTGCGCGGCGTTGAGCCTGGCGACGAGGCCGCCGGAGAGGAGGCCCGCGATGGCGGCGCCAGCGAGGATGGATTTGGTGTGTTTCATTTTTTGTGTGGGTCTGTCTGGTTTGTTTTCCTGGTCATCTGCCCGCTCGCGGCGCCAGACGATCTGGCGCGGAGTGGGCAAAAGGGTTCGGCGCGGCAGCGCGCGGTCGGTGGGAGACTGGAGGTGGCCCGGGGGGAGTTATTCCGGGAAATCTTCGTGTTAGCCGGGCGGCAGGTCGTCGCTATTCGGCGATCTTGTCGAGTTCGGCGAGGAAGCCACCCACGGTGAGCGCGTCGGTCACGACGGGTTTTTCCTCGCCCGGCCGGTAGAGCACGTAGAGCGGCACGCCCACGGTGCCGAAGCTTTTGAGCGCGCGGCCGACCGCGGCGTCGCCATTGGTCCAGTCGGCTTTGAAGGCGGTGACTTTCCGGGACTGGAGTTTTGCGATGACGTCGGCATTGGCGAGGACGAGGCGCTCATAGACTTTGCAGTTCACGCACCAGCGGGCGGTGAAGTCCACGAAGACGGCCCGGCCCGCGGCGCGTTCCGCGGCGACGGCTTCCTCGGTGAAGGGCCGCCATGCGATCCCGCCCGCGGTATTCTCCACAGCTCCAGCCGCCGCTGGCGTCGCGTGCAGCGGCCCGTGCAGGAAGCCGAAGTAACCACCCACGGCGAGCACCACCGCGGTGAGCCAGGCCAGCTTCGATCCCTGCCCGATGCCGAGCAGCCAGCTCGCGATCCCGAGCACAAAAAGGAACCAGCTCATCGCGGCTCCCGTGGTGCTGCCGCGCGACTCGCCGAGCACGCCGAGCAGCCAGACCGCCACGGCGAGCATCACGAAGCCCATGAGTTGCTTGGCCCGCTCCATCCACGCGCCGGGCTTCGGGATGTAGCGCAGCCAGACGGGTCGCGCGGTGAGGAGGAAATACGGCAGGCTCATCCCGGCGGCGATGGCGAGGAAGAGCAGGAAGATCACCGGGGTGGATTGCGTGACGGCAAAGCCGAGGCTGGTGCTGAGAAAGGGCGCGGTGCAGGAGGTGCCGAGGAGGGTGGTGAAAAGGCCGTGCAGGAAGGCGCCGCCGTAGCCTTCCTTTTGCGAGAGCGTGCTCAGCTTCGTGGCCGCCGCGCCGCTCAGGCTGATCTCAAAGACCCCGAGCAGATTCAACGCAAAGACGAAGACCAGCGCGATGAGGCCGGCGAGCAGGAAGGGGTTCTGAAACTGGTAGCCCCAGTTGAAGGCGCCCTTCAGCCTGGCCACGGCGGCGGCGAGCAACATGAAGAAGGCAAAGACGCCGCCGGTGAAGGCGAGGCCGAGCCGAAAGACGCGCCCGGGTTCCTGCCCGGCCTGCCCGACGAAGCCGAAGATCTTCAACGCGATGACCGGCAGCACGCACGGCATCACGTTCATGATCAGCCCGCCGAGGAAGGCGAGAAAGAGCTTTGGGAGGAGTCCGCCGCCACGGCCCGTGGGCGGGGTCTCGCCGCCGCCGCTCGCGACGGCGAGGCCCGCGGTGGCCGGCTGCGGGGTGGCTGAGATCGTCCAGCCGGTGCGGCTTCCGCCGGGCGCGGTCACTGCGACGACGGCGGCCCAGCCGGAGGGCGGGGCGGCGGCCTCCAGCGGTAGCGTGAAAGTGCGCGCGCCATCTGCGGCGATGGGGCCGAGCTTGGGCGGGCCGGAGCGGGAGCCTGTGGGCGGGAGGGGAAAAAGCTCCGCCTGCACCTCTGCGGCCAGGCCGGCGAGGCGCACGGCGATCTGCCGCGGCTGGGAAAAATCCCAGGTCGTCTGGAAGGGCGCGCCGCTGGTCTTCGGGAGTTGCGCGCGCCAGCGATCGAAAAGCTCCGCTTGCGCGCGCTGCGGAGCGCCGGTCGGCAGGGTCAGCTCCACCGTGCCTTCGCCGGGCACACAGGTGAGTTCGCAGACCAGCCAGCGCACTTCGGCCTTGATCTGCGCTTCGGGCGCGGTCCACGCGGCGGGCGGGGTGATGTCGGTCAGGAGGAGCACTTCCTCCTCGTAGATGAAGGTGACGAGATCGCCGCCGTCCCGGTGTTGGACGGGGAGCGGCCACTGGATGGGCCCGGCGGTGAAGCCCGGCGGGAGCGTCCATTCGATCGTCACCGGCGCGCCGCTGTCGCCGGCAAACTGCCAGTAGGTGTGCCAGCCTGGGGCCATCTTCAACCGCACTGCGACGGTGAAGGGCTGGCCCGCGGCCACGGCGCTCGTTTCCGCCACGAGGCTCGGGGTCACGAGCACGGGCTCGGTCGCGAGCGGGTTCTGTGCGACCGCGAGCGGCGCAAGGAAAAGAAACAGCAGGAGCGAGCGGAGATTCATGGGATGGGCTCAGACACGGGCCTTGCGCGGGCGCTCATTCTCGCCGCCTCGCCTCGCGGCGGCGCACTACTGCGCCTGCGGCCAGTCGTCGGTGCGGAAGGGCGAGGCCGGGAGGCCGGTGGCGTTCACGAGATTCACCGCCGGATTGTCGGCCCAGCCGTAACGCACGGCGACGGGCGCGGCGACCTGCGGGCTGGAGACGATGACGTGGTCGCCTTCGATCATGGCGTCGGCCCAGACGAATTTCCGATCGGCACCGGCGATGGCAAAGCCCTCGAGCTTGTCGCCCGCGGAAGGTTTGAGCCCGTCGGCGCTGCGGAAGCTCAGGCGATACTTGCCTTCTTCGGCCTGGCCGGTGGTGAAGATCGGGCCGGAAAATTCATGGTCGATGTAGTACACGGTCGCTTCCGCGACGAGCGCGAGCCGGCGTCCGACCTCCTGCTTGTTTTTGGGATGGATGTCCTTTTCCTCACCCACGTCGATCGCCACGGCCATGCCGGTGCGCGGCAGTTCCAGGGTCTCGAGCTGGGCTTCGCGCAGGCGCGCCCAATTCGGGTCGGTCGGCTCCGGGTGGCGCGCCATGTAGTTGGCGAGCTGCACAAAGAGGAAGGGAAACTCCGCGCCCCACATGGCGCGCCAGCTTTTGATCATCGTCGGGAAGAGCTTCTTGTAGAGCTGCGCGCCGCCGGCATTGGACTCGCCCTGATACCAGATCGCGCCGCGGATGGTGTAGTCGGCGACGGGCTCGATCATCCCATTGTACAGGCAGCCCGGGCTGCCAAAGGCGTCGCCGCCGCGCGGGGCTCGCGGCGCCCGGGTTGGAGTCTTGCCCCCGGCTTTCGCGGCCTTTTCCTCCTCCCGCCATTGCGCGAGCGCGGCGGTGTAGGCTTCCTTCGCTTTCGGGTAGGCGGCCACGGTGTTGTCCCACGCTTTCACGATCGGCTGGAAGGCCGGGTCGCGGGCGAGGATCGGCGTCGGCACCCAAAACTCCGCGGGCGTGCCGCCCCACGAGGTGTGGATCATGCCGAGCGGTTGTTTGATGGCTTGATGCACGTGCCGGGCGAAAAAGTAACCGACTGCCGAGAAGCGCGGGGCGGTCTCGGGCGTACACACTTCCCACTTACCCTCGCAGTCCTGTTGCGGCTCGGTGGCGGCCTTCTTCGTGACCGTGAACATGCGCAGGAGCGGATAGTTCGCGGCCTTGGCTTCCTCCTGCGGGTTGGCGGAGTTGGCCACGATCCACTCCATGTTCGACTGGCCCGAGCAGACCCACACTTCGCCGACGACGACGTTGCGGACGGTCAGGGAGTTTTTCCCGGTGATGGTCATTTCGCCGATCGTGCCGGCGTCGGTGGGCGGGACTTTGGCGCTCCACGCGCCGTCCGCGCCGGCCACGGCGGAGGCAGTCTGTCCGGCAAAGGTGACGGCGACCTTTTCGCCGGGCTCGGCCCAGCCCCAGACGTTGGCCGGCACGTCCTGCTGGAGGACCATGTGATCGCTGATGATCGCGGGCAGCTTGACCTCGCCGTGGGCGAGGGCGGGGAGGAGCAGGGCGGAGGCGAGGAGTGGGAAGAGATGGGTGGGTCGGTGCGTTTTCATGGGCAGGAGGGTGCGGAGCTTGAGTGATGCAAGTCACCCGGGCGAGTGGGAAATCTTCGGCCCGCAGCGCACCCGTTCGACCGCGAAGCAACAGGTTCGTTGACCGCGTGCGCGTAAACTCTTACGCATGTGCGCCATGGAGGAATTTCTCGCTTTTGTGCTCCGGCAGCTCGTCGATTACCCCGATGAGATCGTGCTCGTGCGCGTGGTGACGGGCAAGCGGGTGACCTTCCGCGTGCGCCTGCGCCAGAGCGATGTGGGCAAGGTAATCGGCAAGCACGGGCTGACGATCATCGCCATCCGCAATCTGCTCGGCGCCGCAGCCGCGCGGCATGGGGAAAAGGCCACGCTGGAGATCGTCGAGGACGAGCGTCCGGCGTAGCGGTCGTCGCGGTTTTCAGCATCGTCCGCCTGCTTTTCCCGGAGGCCGGGCGCCGATCGGGCAGAAGTCCCGAGGAAAGGCTTGCCGGTCCCGGTTGCCTTCGCGAAAAGAGCGGTCAGGGCTTTTTTCTTATGAACACGATGCAGGGAAACACCGTGCCAGATTACGTCGCGATCGGATTTCAAAAAATCGATCGCGATCTGCGCTTTCTCATCGATTGCCTGGGCGAGATGCTCGGCAAGCTCGGCCACGAAGATCTCGCCCGGCATCTGCCGTGGTCGGGTCGCCCCGCGCCGCCGGCCGACGCCGAGCTGCCGCCCCAGCTCGGGCTCGTTTATTCCGTCGCCTTTCAGCTCCTGAACATGGCCGAGGAAAACGCCGCGGCGAGCATGCGCGCGCTGCGCGAAGCGAGCGAAGGTCTCGCCGCCGAGCGCGGTCTCTGGGGCGATCAACTCGGCCGGCTGAAGCAGGCCGGGCTCACTCCGGAAGGCATCGCCGCGGTGCTCGGTTCGGTCTGCGTCGAGCCGGTGCTCACCGCGCATCCCACCGAGGCCAAGCGGCTCGCCGTGCTCGAGCAGCATCGGGTGCTCTTCCAGTTGCTCGGCGCGCGCGAGCACGGGGCGCACGCCCCGTTTGAAGAGGGTTCGCTGCGCGAGAAGACCCTGGCCGCGCTCGAGCGGCTCTGGCGCACCGGCGAGATCCTCCTCGAGAAGCCGACCCTCACCGACGAGCGCCGCAACGTGCTCCACTATCTGCGCGACGTTTTCCCCGTGGTGCTCCCGGAACTCGACCAGCGGCTGCGCCATGCCTGGGTCGCGGCCGGCTTCGATCGCGCCTTGATCAGCGATCCCTCGCGGCTGCCGCGGGTGCGCTTTGGGACCTGGGTCGGGGGCGATCGGGATGGGCATCCCGGCGTGACCGCGGCGGTGACGGCGGAGAATCTGGAGCGTTACCGGGCCAATGCGCTGGTCGTCCTGCATCGCGAACTCGAAGCGCTCGCGCCGAAGGTGAGCCTCTCCGCGTGGATGCAGGCGCCGCCCGCGTCGCTGCTCGAAGGCCGCGCCCGGCTCGCCGCGGCGCTCGGGCCGGAGGCGGCCCCGATCCTCGCGACAAACAAGGACGAGCCCTGGCGGCAGTACGTGGAGCTGATGCTGGCGCGCCTGCCGGTGGAGCTGCCGCAGCGGGAGACCGCGCAGGTGCGCGAAGGCGGCGGGCGCTACCAGTATGCCTCCGAACTCACCGCCGATCTGCGCCTGCTCTACGAGGCCCTGAGCGAGATCGGCGCGCAGCGGCTCGCCGCCGCCGATGTCCGGCCCGTGCTCCGTGCGGTGGAAGTCTTCGGCTTTCACCTCGCCCGGCTCGATGTGCGGCAAAACTCCGCCTTTCACGCCAAGGCCATCGGCCAGCTCATGACCGCGGCCGGGATCGACGGCAGCCAGTGGGAGGAGTGGAGCGAAAGCGAACGGTTGAACTTTCTCGAACGCGAGCTGCGGTCGCCGCGGCCCTTTCTGCACCAGAGCGCCTCGGCCGGGCCGGAGGCCGACGCGGTGCTGGGCTGCTACCGGGTGCTCGCCGCGCACATCCAGCGCTGCGGCGGCGATGGCATCGGCGCGCTCATCGTGAGCATGACGCGGCGGCTCTCCGATCTGCTCGTCGTCTATGTGCTGGCCCGCGAGGCCGGGCTCACCCGCCTGCTGCCCGAAGGGCCGGTGTGCGTGCTGCCGGTCGTGCCGCTCTTTGAGACGGGCGACGATCTCGAGGCCGGGCCGGGCATCCTCCGGCAATTCCTGGAGCAGCCGATGACGCACCGTTCGCTGGAGTTCCTCGCCTGGAATGGGGGGCGCGAGCGCCTGCCGCTCGTCCAGGAGGTGATGGTCGGCTACAGCGACAGCAACAAGGACGCCGGCATCATGGCCAGCCAGTGGTGCCTGCAAAAGGCCCAGAGCGAACTCGCCGCGGTGGGCCGCCACGCCGGCGTGAGCGTGCGCTTTTTCCACGGTCGCGGCGGCACCGTGAGCCGCGGCGCCGGTCCCACCCATCGCTTCCTCGAGGCGCTGCCCGTCGGCTCGCTCGGGGGCGACATCAAGCTCACCGAACAGGGCGAGACCATCGCCCAGAAGTTCGGCAATGCCGCCACCGCGACCTACAATCTCGAACTGCTCTCCGCCGGCGTGGCCGCGACCACCATCCGCCACGCGCAGGGCGGCGATGGCCCGCATCCGCTGGCCGGGCTCATGGAAAAGGTGAGTGCCGCCAGCCGCCGGGCCTATCGCTCGCTCATCGACGCCGAGGGTTTCCTCGGCTTTTACCGCCAGGCCACGCCGATCGACGCGCTGGAGAATGCGCGCATCGGTTCCCGTCCGAGCCGGCGCACCGGGCAGCCGAGCCTCGCCGATCTGCGGGCCATTCCGTGGGTCTTCAGTTGGAGCCAGGCCCGCTTTTACGTGCCGGGTTGGTTTGGCGTCGGCAGCGCCCTGCGGGAACTCACGCCTGCCGAAATCCGCCAGCTCGCCGAGCACACCCGCACCTGGCCTTTCCTCCACTACGTGCTGACCAATGTGGAATCGAGCATCGCCAGCGCCGATGTGGAACTGATGCGCGCCTACGCTTCGCTGGTCACCGACGACGCCGTGCGCGAGCGCATCCTGGGCATGATCCTGGCCGAGTGGGAGGTGACGCGAAAGATGCTCACCGAGGTGCGCGGCGCCTCCATGGCCGATCGGCGGCCACGCATGCTCAAGACCCTGGAACTGCGGGCCGAAGCCTTGCGCGTGCTGCACCACCAGGAGATCGCCCTGCTTCGCCGCTGGCGTGGTCTGCGCGCGGCCGGCGACGAAGCCGCCGCGGAGAAAATGCTCCCCGACCTGCTGCTCTCGATCAACGCCATCGCCAGTGGCCTGCGGACGACCGGGTAGGGGAAGGGGAGGGACCAATGTCCAGGGACCAATGTCCAAGGACCAAGGAAAGCCCAACGGCAAATCCGCAATCCGCGCTGAACCTGAGGGGCATCGCATCAAGATGTTTCCGCCTCGTTCTCCGACTTCTATTGGGTCGCGCAAAACTCGTTCATGGCCCGGAGGGCCAACGGAGATTAGCCGGTGGCGCCAGCCACCGGACGTAACCAGCGATGGCCATCCGCCCCGGCCGGGGCGGCAGCACGGCGCGGTTTCCGGCGCCCCTCGCGGGGCGCGTTCGCTTTTTTTCCCGGGTTCCGGTGGCTGGCGCCACCGGCTAATTTCCGGTCGCCCTCCGGGCGAGGAAAATCCGCCACCACTTTCGCGAGACTCAATCATCGAAGTTTCGCCGATCGAGGACGAGCACGAGGACGAAACTCTTGTTGCGATTGCCCTGCGCTGAACCTTGCGAGTCCTCACCGACCTTGGGAGTTTTCGCTTCCTTGGTCATTGGTCATCGGTCCTTGGACATTAGTTCCAAGGGGCCCGGGCCTCTTACTTCCCTTTCGGGCGCAGGAAGAGGACCCGCCGGGCCGCCACCTCGGGCGTGTCTTCCTCTGAACCGTAGAGCCGGGTGGAGCCGTGCCGATATGCGCCGTAGCGGCCAAAGGAGTAGTAGGGCACGTAGCGCCCGGACGCGATCGAGCTGACCGCGACCGGGGTCGAACGGGTGGTGGGATCGAGGATCCACCAGCGCTCATCGTAGTACCAGTAGAGCCAGGCGTGGCTCGCCTTTGCGCCGCGCTCGGCCTTGCCGATGACGTAGAGCGCCGTCGGGTCATTGAGCTGCTGGTAGAGCCAGAGGGCTTTCGATTTGCAGTCGCCCGATTTCCGCTGCGCGGTGGTGTCCGGCAGATCCGGCCGGTAGGGATCGCGCGAGACGTAGCGAAACTTGCGGCCTTTCTCGACCAACCGGCAGGCCACGGCCAGCGTCGCCGGGTTGCGACTGCTCGTCTCCTCCAGCACCTGGCGCGCGTCGCCCATGTAGCGGTCGTAGGGGGTAAAGGAGGTCGGCACCACGCCCAGCTCGCGATACACGTCATGCGAGGGGCGCATGGACTTGCCAAAGCGCGGCGCGGGGATCGGCCCCGAGGGCATGGGGCGCGGGGGCAGTGAGGGCGTGCGGTTGGGCACGGCGATGGCCCGGCGGATCTCCGGTTCGGCCCGCCTCACGCTCGCGGGCGGCGCCGGGCGCTTGAAAAGGGACTGGCGGAGATGCACCGGCTCGGGGTCCGCTTCCGGCATCGCGCGGAGGTCGATCGCCGCCCGGAAGGAGGAATGCCGCAGACTCGGCGGAGCGGTCTCGGCCCGGCTGAGACCTGTCCCGAAGGGCGCGAGGAGCAGCGCGCAGCAGAGGGTGAGAGCGTGGGGATCGGGACGCACGGCGCGGGGCAAGGTAGCAAACCGCCGGTCGCCTTGGCAATCGCAAGCATGGGCGAAACTCAAATTTCTAGAAAGGGCCGGTCTGCGCTCGATTTCCGGTTCGCTTGCCCCATTCATGACGCCCACTCCATGTCCCGTCTCCTCGCTGCCGCCGGCACCCTCGTCGATCGCATCAAGATCAACGCCATCTCCCGGGAGACCCGGGCCGATCGCGTGCTCTGGATCAAGGAACGGCGCCCGGCGGCCACGCCCATCCTCGCGTGCGCCAACCGCTTCTTCCGGCTCGCCGGCAATCCGGTGCGGGCGCTCGACGACCTCGCGGAGTGGCAGCAGTGGGAGGTGGAGTGCTTTGAACATCTGCACGGCGGTCGCTTCCGGGCCTTTGCCGAAGGCGATCGCTGCGTCGCCGCCGATGAGATGCCGGGGGTGAATCTCACCGTGCCGCTCGAGGCCGGAACCCTCGAGCCGGCGATGTGCGCCGCCGCCGCCCGGGAACTCCGCCGGGCTCATGCCTCGCCCTGTTGGAGGTTTGGCGGCGAATGGTCCCACGGCGATCCGCACCTCGGCAATTTCCTCTACGAGGCGGCCGCGGATCGGGCGCGGCTCATCGACTTTGAAGTCATCCACGATCGCGCTTGGGACCCGGACGCGCGCCATGCGGACGATCTGCTCGTCTTTCTCCAGGATCTGATCGGCCGCATCCCGGCGGAGCGCTGGCTGCCGAATGCGCGGGCCTTTCTCGTGGCCTACGATCGTCCGGCGATCGTCGCCCGGCTGCGGGCAAGGCTGGTCGTGCCGCGCGGGATTGCGCGGATGTGGTGGATGGTCCGCACGACCTACCTGCCGGCGGCGGAACTTCAGCGCCGCCTGGAAGCGTTACGGCATGCGCTCTGAGCACTCCGCCGCCCACCCGCACCGTGCGGCCACCCACTCGCGCACGGGCTTTCCGCCCAGCAGATGCTCCTGCAGGATGCGCTCGAAGCGCGCGGAATTGATCGCGCCATACCAGATGCCATCGGGATAGACCGCGAGCCACGGCCCGCCGGAGCAGATGCGGAAGCACGCGGCCTTCGTGCGCATGACCGGGATACCGGTCTCCTTCACGCGCTTCTTGACGAAGTCCCAGATCAGCTCGCCCTGCCGCGAGTTGCAGCAGTCCGGCCCGATGCAGATGAGAAGATGCCGTCGCGCCGCGGAGACGCCGGCTTTTTGCAGACCTTTCTGGATGGAGTCGCTCATGATGGAAACCTGAAGCGTGAAACCTGAAGCCTGAGTAGGAAGATTGCGCGCCGCGGGTGAATTCAGAACCTCAGGTTTCAGGTTTCAGGTTTCTCCTACTTCTTCATCAGCCAGGCAAAGAGATCGCGCAATTGCTCGTCGCTGTAGGCGGCGAGCAGGCTCTCCGGCATCAGCGAGGTCGGCGAGGCGGTCAGGGTCTGGATCTTTTCGCGCGGGACGACCACGCGATTCTGCGCGAGATCGACGATGGTCACCGCCTGCGGCTGATTCTCCACGAGGAAGCCGGTGAGGATCTGCTGGTCGGTCGTGGCGAGGACGAAGGAGGTGAACTCTTCACGGATGCCGAGGTTCGGATCGACGATCGCGGGGATGAGGAAGTCGAGATTGTCGCGCTCGTAGCCCGTGAGTTCGGGGCCGATTTTGCCGCCCGCGCCGTGCAGGATGTGACAGGCTCCGCAGCTCGTCTGGAAAAGGGCGCGGCCTTTCTCCGCGTCGCCCCGGCTTTTGGAGACGATGCCGCGGATGCGCTCCATGTCCTGCTGCCGGGCTTCGCTGCTCTGGCCGATGCGGCCCCAGTGCTTCTCGAGCAGCGGCGTGACCCGTGGATCGACGATCTGCCGGATCGCGAAGACCTGCGATGGGGCGAGGTGCTCGCGTTTCACCTGGCCGGCATCGACGGCGCGCAGCAGCGCCTCGGCCCAGGTGGGGCGCGTGCTCAGGATGCCGGCGGCGGAGGCGCGCAGTTTCGTCGAGAGCCGCGGCCACGCGCCGAGCAGCGTCCCGGCGATGCGCTCGTCTTTGAAGCGTTGCAGGGCATTGAGCAGGTCGAGGCGAAAGCTCTCCGACTTTTCGGCAGCGAAACGCTCGAGCAGCACCGGCACGGCCGCGGCCCGCGACTGCTCCGCGAGCACGCCCACGAGCTGCCGCCGCTCGGCTTCCGGCACGGCGGGGTCGCCCACCGCGGCGATCGCCACATCGGCGGCCGGTCCATGGCCGAGCCGCAGCGCGACGCGGATGAGCGTCGGCTCCTGGGCGCGCGTCTCCCACAGTTTGGCGATGCGCTTGAGCAGGGCGTCGGGCACTTTGGTGACGGCATTGCCGCGCAACCCTTCGTCCATGCCGCGGAGCAGGATCTCGACGTCCTCCGGGGTGGGCGCGAGGCCGAGCAGCTCGGCGCAGGCGGCGAGATTCGCCGGGGTGCGTTCGGCGGTGTAACGCTGGGCGAGCCGACCGGCGATCGTGCTGCGGACGAGCGGCTCGGACCACAGCCCGGGCTTGCGCAACATCGCGAGGATCTCCTTTCGCCCGGAGTCGGCTTTGCTCTCCACCGCCCACCAGAGCATCAGCGGCAGATGTTTGTCGGTCGCGTCCTCCCGCCGCAGGAGCAGCTCGCGCAGGATCTTCAGCGCATCGGCCGCGGGCCAGCGTTTGCACGAGGCGGCGAGCTGGCTGCGCACGTCGGCGTCCGGCTCGGTGCGGGCCAGCGTCACCAGCCGGTCGCGCATCGCCGGCGTCACCGACCGGGTGTCGCCGACGAGCCGGATGGCCCACGCGCGCACGTCGGGATTTGCATGGGCGAGCTGCCTCGTGGAAAAGGCGTCGTCGAGTCCGCCGCACGCCTTCAGCGCCCAGAAGGCTTCCAGCGCGAGCGAGCCCTGCTCTTTTTCCACGAGCGCCCGCAGCTCCTCCGCGAGGCTGCCGTCGTGGCGATCCGCGAGGACGCGTTGCGCGGTCTGCCGCCACCAATGATTCGGATGCGCCAGGAGCGCGACGAGTTCGGCGTTGCTGCTTTTCCCCAGATCGAAAGGCGGCACGGCCTTGAGTCCTTTCGGTTGCAGCCGGTAGATGCGGCCATTTGAGCGATCCCAGGTGTCGCGCGGATCGACGTGGGTGAGCCGGATGTCGCACCAGTCCGCCAGGTAGATCGCGCCATCCGGGCCGAGCCGCACATCCACGGGGCGGAAGCCTTTGTCCTCCGTCTCGACGAGCGTGAGCGTGTCCGTGGTGCGGAAGGTGGAAGTGTCGCGATCGACCTTGCTCGCGAGCACGCGATTCATGAGCGACATCGGCGCGATGATCGAGCCTTCGAGCTGCGGGATCGCGCCGCCTTCGTAAAACATGAACGCTTGCGCAAAGCGCGCCTGATAACCCTCGTGCGCCATGTGCTCGAACCAGCCGAAGGAATACGGGTTCATGAGCGGCCCGTGCTTGCCCCAGTTTTTGATCCCGGCACTGCCCTGCGGGTAATACATCCCGCGCGTCCCGCCACCGTTCGTGCCGGAGAAAGCGCGCCCGTGGCGGTCGAAGGTCAGGCTCATGGTATTGCCGCCGCCTTCGGCGAAGACTTCGAATTCATGGGTCTCCGGATGCACGCGCCAGATCATCTGCCCGAGCCACTTCACCCCTTTCACCTCGCCCGTGGTGGTGCTGCCATTGGCGCCGTAGAGCCAGCCGTCCGGCCCCCAGTGCAGGCTCGTCGCCACCGAGTGCGTGTCTTCGAG
>Ga0105044_10010164_pt1 | contig 12858 bp, 19 predicted proteins | sample MAT01_FD_78092 | JGI IMG/M metagenome (GOLD analysis project Ga0105044, IMG submission 78092) | Freshwater microbial communities from Lake Fryxell liftoff mats and glacier meltwater in Antarctica - MAT-01 | ecosystem: Environmental > Aquatic > Freshwater > Ice > Liftoff microbial mat | place...
AGGAACACCCTCACGGGTAGCTACGCAGATCGCTGAGGAGGTAGATTATATCGGAGCGAACCTATCGAGCGGCAGTGATTATGACGCGACCTATGTCAGCTCCTATTCATTGAAAAAATATTTTGATATAATCTTTGATATAATGTGTGATATAATTCTGAATCCGGTTTTTGCGGAAGAGGAGATATCAAGGTTAAAGGAGCAGCGTCTTAATTCGCTACTGTCTATGATCGATGACGGCGACTATGTATCGGACAAAATTTTCAGAAGAATTGTTTTTAAGGATACACCTTATGCATATCCGGGCGAGGGCAGCAAGGATTCAATAGAAAGGATCAACCGCGACGATATACTTTCATTATATAAGAAGATCTTTGTTCCGGAAAATCTGATCGCAGCATTTGTCGGTGACATAACTCCGGATGAAGCACTTGCGAAGATGGATGAAAAATTTTCAACGTGGACTAAAAGTGAAATGTCTGAAACAAAAATCCTTGAAGCAAATGAAACCGGTAAAACAAAAGTTTATCTTTCTGAAAAAAAGGAAGCCGTTCAGTCATCTCTTAAGGTTGGTCATCTTGGAATTAAAAGAAACAATCCGGATTTCATTCCTGTTTTTACTATGAATATGATATTAGGCGGATACTTTACTTCGCGGATAAATAAAAACCTTCGTGAAGACAACGGATATACTTATGGCGCAAGATCACACTTCAGCGCATATAAGCACTCCGGTGATTTCTCAGTTTCAACTGAAGTCAAAAATGAAATTACGGCTGATACTCTTAAGGAAATTTTTAAGGAGATAAGGGATATTAAAGAAAATTTTATTACTGACAGCGAGCTTCAAAGTGTAAAGAGTTATATTTCCGGAAACTTTCCGCTTCAGCTTGAAACACCAAATGCCATTGCCTCGAAGGTAATAAATCTGAAGCTGCACGGGCTTGAGGATGATTATTACAATACTTATATAAGGAAGGTAAATGAATTTACAAAGAAAGATATAAAAGATACAGCAGAGAAATATCTGCATCCGGATAATCTGATAATTTCAATAGCGGGCAACACAAATAAAATAATTGATGATATGAAACAATTCGGTGAAGTGGAAGTAATTAAAGATGTTATTTAAACTAACAAAAAATTTATAAATGGCAGAGCATAAAATTCTGGAAATATCTGACGTAGAGCTAGTAAAGATGCTTAATGCAAAGTTTGGCATACTTAGAAAAGAAATTGCAAAGGTCATAGTCGGTCAGGATAAAATAATTGAACAAATATTAATTTCGGTTCTTTCAAAGGGACATTGCCTGCTAGTTGGAGTTCCCGGACTTGCAAAGACCCTCATTGTAAAAACTATTTCAGAAGTACTGGATCTGAATTTCAGCAGAATACAGTTCACTCCCGATCTGATGCCTTCAGATATTACAGGAACGGAAATACTTGAAAATGACAGGGATGGGAAAAAAGTATTTAAGTTTATAAAAGGTCCTGTGTTTGGAAATATAATATTGGCTGATGAAATCAACCGGACACCGCCGAAGACACAGTCTGCGCTGCTTGAAGCGATGCAGGAGCACAGAGTAACTGCAGCCGGAACATCATATAAGCTTGATGAACCTTTTTTTGTTCTTGCAACACAAAACCCTATTGAACAGGAAGGAACATATCCATTGCCTGAAGCTCAGCTTGACCGTTTTATGTTTAATCTCTGGCTTGAATATCCGGAATTTGAAGAAGAGCTTGATATCATAAAGAGAACAACGAGTATGTATTCGCCTGAACTAAATATTATTTTTTCAAGAGAAGATATACTTTCATTTCAGGATCTTGTCAGGAAAGTTCCGGTAGCAGATGAAGTGATAAATTATGCAGTAAGTCTGGTCGCAAAAACCCGCCCGTTAAATCCTGCATCTCCGAAAATAGTTAAAGATTATATCAGTTGGGGAGCCGGTCCCCGCGCTTCTCAATATCTTGTTCTTGGAGCAAAGACCAAGTCAATTCTGGACGGAAGATTTTCCCCGGGAATAGATGACGTTAAGAGTGTTGCTAAGCCTGTACTGAGGCACCGTTTGATAACAAATTTTAATGCCGAGGCTGACGGAATGGATGTAGTTAAGATAATTGAAGAGCTGGTGTAATTTTAATTGCTAAACAAAAATAATTTATATAAATAAAAAACCTGTTTGTTAATTAACAAACAGGTTTTTTTTATTCAACAATGATTGCACTTTTTTTAAAATCGTTTATTTCAGCAGCGTCATTTTTTTGGTAATGGTAACGCTTGGCGTGACAAGTTTGTAAAAGTAAATCCCTGACGGAATCAGTGACGCATCGAAAGTAACTTCATAATTACCCGCTTGTAAAGATCCATCTGCAAGTTTGGAAATCTCCTGCCCTTTTATATCATAAACCTTTAGTGAGATGTCAGAATAAACAGGCAATGAAAATCTTATGGTAGTAGAAGGATTAAATGGGTTGGGATAATTTTGTGACAGCTTAAATTCAGAAGGAATGACATTTCCAATGCTTTGAATTCCTGATAAAGTAAAATATTTAATTGTTGCATAATCATCGGTAAAGCCATTCGAACTTGAACCGGTTACATATATATTTCTTTGGTTGTCCAATGCAACTGAATTTGAAACATCGTTTCCATTTGCGGGACCGTTAAATCTGGAGATGTTTGTCTGAGCACCGTTATTATTGTATTTGACGGTAGCGTAATCAAATCCGCTTCCCTGTCCTGTACTTTTCCCGGTAACGTAAACATTGTTTGAGTCGTCAAGTACAAGTGCCGTAGCAGAATCATTCCCATTTGCCGGACCATTATAAGCAGTGGCCCAGGCGATAGTTCCTGTCGGATTATATTTTAAAGTTGCATAATTTGCAGCCGAGCCGTTTGCGTCACTATTAATTACGCCGGTGATGTAAACATTACCGTTGGGATCAACTGCAAGAGCGGTAGGATAATCATTACTGTTAGTGTTCCCATTAAATCTGGAAGCCCATTGTGAAACTCCCAGTGAATCATATTTTGCCGTGACATAGTCATAATTTCCATTTCCTCTGCTGTATCCTGTAACATAAACATTACCCGAATTATCTACCTGTATACAGTGGGATACATCAATGTCATTTGCGGACCCGTTATAGGAAGACGACCATTGTTCAACCCCGGCAGAATTATATTTAATGGTTTCAAAATCCTGTGAGGATCCGGTATTAACACTTTGTCCGGTAACGTATACATTATAATTCGCATCAATAACCATAGAGTTTGCTCCATCATTTCCATTACTGGAACCGTCATATCTGGAAGCCCAGAGTTGGTTTCCGGTTGAAGAGTATTTTACGGTCGCAAAATCGTAAGAAGTTGAACTGCCTCCATAACTCTGACCTGTTACATAAACATTACCCAAATCATCTACTTTAATAGTTTTAGCAAGATCGACTGCATTTCCAAAACCATTATATGTTACAGCCCACTGCTGAATTCCCGATGAATTATATTTTACTGTAGCATAGTCATAAGACGAACTGCTGCTGAAGCTATACCCCGTAACGTAGACGTTTCCGTTATTATCGATTGCAATTGCGGTCGCATAATCGAGATCATTTCCAAGACCATTGTATGCTGAAACCCAAGCCTGATTTCCATTAGCGGTATACTTCACGGTTACATAGTCATAAGAGGTTCCGCTATTAAGACTATATCCGGCGACATAAGTATTGCCTGATGCATCTACCGTTATTGCCTTGGCTACATCGGTATTGTTACCTGGACCGTTATATCTTACAACCCATTCTTGCTGCGAATTTACGTTATTAAACATAAGTGTTAATAACATAAGGATTGGAAAAATTTTCATATTACCTCCGTTTTGAAAACATTAAAAATTTTTAAGTAATTTGTTAATTGAATTTTGAGCAAGTGTTGTGCCATAAAATAAAAATCTTTTACTCTATTACTTATTAAAGTTATGTTAACATAATACAAACAAAGTTAAATAACAATGAAACACTATTTCATGTATTACTTTAACCACAGTCAATATTTCTGTTAGAAATATAGATATTACAATTTTATGTTTTGTAATTAAAATGTTTATAAATTGACATAAATGTCACGAATACAAAATTAAATGTCTACGATTAAGAGTTAAAAAAAAATTACTTGAGAAGAACTTAATTGTGGTGTTTCAAGAAACCGTACTTTGAGATATTAGTTAATAACATTTTTTAAGAATGATTTTCCAAATTAAAATTTTAATCCCATAGGAGGAAAAAGTTACAAAAGTGTTGCAGGAAATGATTTCTTGTATTGACTTTGCATAGCATTTTCAGTAATTTGAAGTTTTCCCAAAAATCGTACATAGTACAATAAATTCATCAATAACCTTAAGCATCTAAATACACTATAAAGAAGCCCGATGGCACTAAGAAAATTAAAACCGACAACACCAGCTACGAGGTATTATTCCATTTCATCTTTTGACGAGATTACAAAGTCAACACCGGAGAAATCTCTTCTGGCGCCTCTTAAGAAATCCGGCGGAAGAAATAATCTTGGAAGAATAACTTCAAGATTCAGAGGCGGTGGACATAAGAGAAGATACAGAATCATTGATTTCAAAAGAAACAACAGCGAAATAGCAGAAGTGATTGCAATTGAATATGATCCAAACAGGACAGCAAGGATAGCTCTTATTAAATATCCTTCAGGAGAGAAAAATTATATTATTGCTCCCGATGGAATAAAGGTTGGTGAGAAGATTGAATCAAATAATGATGCCGAATTTAAAACAGGAAATACAATGCTGCTTTCAGCGATACCTGTTGGTACATTTATTCACAACATAGAATTGAAACCGGGTAAAGGCGGTCAGCTTGCAAGAAGTGCCGGAACATCGGCTCAGATAGTTGCAAAGGATGCAAAATACTCTCAGGTAAAACTCCCTTCCGGTGAAGTTAGAATGATAAACAATATTTGCAAAGCGACATTAGGAATAGTAAGTAATACGGATCATGAGAACATAAGCCTGGGTAAAGCAGGCAGATCAAGATGGTTAGGAAGAAGACCTCATGTAAGAGGAGTTGCAATGAATCCGGTCGACCATCCAATGGGCGGCGGAGAAGGAAAGACATCCGGTGGTGGTCATCCAGTAAGTCCATGGGGATTACCGGCGAAGGGTTATAAGACCAGAAAGAAAAAAAATATTTCAAACAAGTTTATAGTTAAGAAAAGGAAATAATTAAATGTCTAGGTCACTCAAAAAAGGTCCTTTTATAGATTTCAAGCTAGTAGAAAAAATTGACAAGCTGAATACTCAGAAACAAAAGAAAGTCGTAAAGACTTGGGCGAGATCATGCACCATTACTCCGGATTTTGTTGGTCATACATTTGCTGTACATAATGGAAATAAATTTATTCCTGTGTATGTATCGGAAAATATGGTCGGGCATAAGCTCGGAGAATTTTCGCACACAAGAACATTCAGAGCTCATTCAGGTCAGAGAAAAGACGAAAAGGCAGGAGGAAAATAATGGAAGCACGGGCATTAAAAAGGCATATAGGTTCATCACCCAGAAAAATGCGGTTAGTGGTTGATCTTATTAGAAAAAAAACTGTAAGCGACGCCATCAGTATATTAAAGTATACAAATAAAAATGCGGCAAAGGTTGTAGAGCAGACAGTTGCTTCTGCGTACAGCAACTTACAGAATAAGCTTGATTCGGGAAGATTGAATAAAGAAGATGTAGTGATAAAGGAAATTTTTGTAGACGGCGGACCATCTATGAAGAGGGTACTCCCGGCACCACAGGGAAGGGCATTCAGAATACAGAAGCGTTCGGCTCATCTTACGGTAATTGTTGAGCAGCTACAAGAAGCTAAAGAAAATTCAATAACAACTAAATAATTTTTCAAGGAGATTTATTGGGACAGAAAACACACCCGGTTGGATTCAGATTAGGAGTAATTAACACCTGGGATTCAAATTGGTACGATGATAAGAGTTTTGCACAGAAGCTTGTAGAAGATTCTGTGATAAGATCTTATTTAAAGAAGAGACTTGAGAAGGCAGGCATAGCGAACATTACCATAGAAAGGACATTGAAGAAGATTACTTTGACAATCCATACATCCAGACCAGGATTTGTAATAGGCAAGAGCGGTAAAGAAATTACACAGTTGGAAAGTGAAATTAAAAAAATCACCAATAAAGAAGTCAAGATAAATGTGCTTGAAATAAAGAAGCCTGAACTAAATGCGGCGCTGGTTGCAGAGAACATTGCGGGTCAGCTTGCACACAGGGTTTCTTTCAGAAGAGCAATGAAGTCGGCAATAACATCTACAATGAGAATGGGTGCAGAGGGTATTAAGATAATGTGTGCGGGAAGACTTGGCGGAGCGGAGATAGCAAGAACTGAGCAATATAAAGAAGGAAGAATTCCATTACAGACAATCAGGGCAGACATTGATTATGCATCGGTCACTTCACACACTATCTATGGAGCAATCGGAGTTAAGGTTTGGATCTGCAGAGGCGAAAAATTATCAAGAAATTAAATAATACCGGAGATAAAGAATTATGTTGATGCCCAAAAGGGTTAAATTCAGAAAAGCCCAAAGAGGACATTTAAGAGGTAACGCAGGAAGAGGGTTCACGGTATCATTCGGAACTTTCGGATTGAAGGCAATGGAGCCGGCATGGATCACCAACAGGCAGATCGAAGCAGCGAGAATTGCATTAACAAGGCACATGAAGAGAGATGGAAGAGTTTACATCAGGATCTTTCCGGACAAGCCTGTTTCAAAGAAACCTGCTGAAACCCGAATGGGTAAAGGTAAAGGAGCTCCGGAATTCTGGGTAGCTGTGATAAGACCCGGAAGAATTATGTTTGAAGTCGATGGTGTCAATAAAACCGTTGCTGAGGAGGCATTGAGATTAGCTTCTCACAAATTACCTATCAAAACGAAATTCGTACAAAGAATAGATTAAAAATTTATATAGAAAATCAGACAAAATGAAAATTCAACAAATAAGAGACATGAATACCGAAGACCTGAAGGTTGCATTGAATGACAGTTATGAAGCATTGCAGAATTTCAGATTTCAGCATTCGACCGGTCAATTGGAGAATTACAAATCATTACCGAATATGAAGAGAGACATCGCAAAAATGAGAACCATCATCAAAGAAAGAGAGCTTAAGATCAACGAAAAATTAACCAAGGCAAAATAATTATAACATAATAAGATGTCTGAAGAAACAAAAGAAGTAACAGAAGTTGCAGAAGTAGCAGAAAAGAAAAAAACTTCTCATTCAGGAATGAGAAAGACCAGAGTTGGAAAGGTATTAAGCAATAAGATGGATAAGACTATAATAGTGAGCGAGGAGAAGAGAGTGATGCATCCCCTTTACAAGAAATATTTTAAGAAGACGACAAAGTTTGCAGCACATGATCCGAAGAACACATGCGATATTGGTGATACAGTAAAGATCATGGAAACCCGTCCATTGAGCAAGACAAAGAGATGGAGACTTGTGGAGATAGTAGAAAAAGTCAAATAAATTTTTAATACATTATATAAGCGATGATACAGGAAGAAAGTAATTTAGTGGTTGCAGATAATTCGGGAGCAAAGTCGGTAAGATGCATAAGAGTTCTAGGCGGCTCTGACAGAAGATATGCAGGGGTAGGAGATATAATCGTAGTTACCGTAAAGACTGCTATTCCAGGCGGAACAGTAAAAAAGGGAGAAGTATCCAGAGCTGTGATTGTAAGAACAGTAAAGGAAACAAGAAGAAGAGACGGTACCTATATTAAGTTTGATGAGAATGCTGCAGTCCTTATTAATAATGCGAATGAACCAAAAGGAACAAGAATTTTCGGACCTGTTGCCAGAGAGCTCAGGGATAAACAATTTATGAAGATCATTTCACTTGCACCTGAAGTAATATAGAATTTAATCATGGAAAAGAATACAAAAATAAAAACAAGATTTAAGAAAAACGACACAGTCAAGGTTGTAGCCGGTAATTCGAGAGGAACAGTCGGTAAATTACTCTTTATAGACAGACAAAAAGGGAGAGTTATAGTTGAAGGTGTTAACATTATGCATAAGCATACCAAACCAAGTCAGAAAAGTCAGCAGGGCGGGATTGTAAAAAGGGAAGCCCCTATCAATATTGCCAACATTATGCTGATGTGTCCGAAAACAAATAAGCCGACAAGAATCGGAATGAGTTTAATAAAAGATGAAAAAACCGGTAAGCTCTCAAGAATGAGATCCAGCAAACAATCCGGTGAAATTATTATATAATTATAATGGCAAAAACAAAACAGGACAGAAAAAAAGAAGACGACGCTGCCTCAAAAAAAGGTTCAGATAAAAAGAAAGAGGGTGCTGGCGGTGATTTTAAGGAAGAGAAAGTTCCTTTGAATTTACTGAAACATTACAGAGAGAAGGTTGTACCTGAGCTTATGAAAAAGTTCAGCTTTAAGAATATAATGGAAACGCCGAAGCTTCAGAAAATCAATATCAATGTTGGAGTTGGAGCAGCGACAATGGATCAGAAGCTTATTGATCTGACAGTAAAAGAGATTGAAGCGATCACAGGTCAGAAACCGGCAGTTGTTAAAGCTAGAAAATCGGTTTCAAACTTTAAGCTTAGAGAAGGAATGAATATAGGTGTGAAAGTTACACTGAGGAACGACAGAATGTATGAATTTTTAGAAAGATTCATTAATGTTGCAATACCGAGAATAAGAGATTTCAGAGGTTTATCGGATAAGAGTTTTGATGGAAGAGGGAATTACACAATTGGAATAAAGGAGCAGGTAATATTTCCGGAAATTAATGTAGATAACGTCAACAGGGTGTCGGGAATGGATCTTACATTTGTAACATCAGCAAAGACCGATGAGCAGTCATTTGAGTTACTTAAAGGATTCGGATTACCTTTCATTACAAGACAGACAAACAATTAATCAGCACTAAAATAATTATATGGCACGAAAAGCATTAATAGCAAAGCAAAAACGAAGAGAAAGACTGGTGAAGCAATACGCCGAGAAGAGAAAGGAACTTAAGAAAAACGGTGATTATGCTGCTTTGCAAAAGCTTCCAAGAGACAGCAGTGCTTCCAGATCCAATAACAGATGCAACATGACAGGCAGAGTGAGAGGTTATTACAGAAAGTTCGGGATGTCAAGATTAGTATTCAGAGAGTTAGCTTTGCAGGGAAAAATCCCCGGTGTTGTAAAATCAAGCTGGTAAAAAAAAACTGCTGCGGCAGATCAGGAGATATATAAATGTCAATGACCGATCCAATTTCGGATTATTTAACAAGGTTGAGAAATGCTTTGAAGGCTGGAAAGAAAAGTGTAGACATGCCTTCTTCAAAGTTTAAAGAATCAATCAGCAGCATACTTAAGAAAGCTTCATTTATTGAAGACTACAAAGTTGTTGAGAACGAAAAAAAGTTTAAGATCTTGTCCGTAAGATTAAAGTATTCTGACGGAGACAGCGTAATAATGGGACTAAAGAGGATCAGCAGACCCGGCATAAGAAGATATGTCAATAACGAAGATCTTCCGAGAGTAAGAAATGGTTTGGGAATCTCAATAGTGTCAACTTCCAAAGGTTTGCTTACCGATAATGAAGCAAGAAAATTAAAAGTAGGCGGTGAAGTCGTCTGTCAAATCTGGTAATAATTAATTTTTATATTTTTATATGAGCAGAATAGGAAAAAAACCGGTTAATATTTCGGATAAAATAAAAATTACCCAAACGAGCAATAAACTAGAAGTAACCGGACCAAAGGGTACATTGAATTTAAATCTTGTTGACGGAGTAAAAATAGATGTTAATGGTACTGAAGTTAATGTTACCCGTAATGATGATACCAAGAAAAACAGAGCTCTTCATGGTTTGTACAGGTCACTTATACAAAACATGGTATCAGGAGTAAATGATGGTTTTACAAAGAAGCTTGAACTGGTGGGTATCGGATACAGAGCTGAATTAAAAGGTAAAAGCCTGGTAATGATGCTTGGTTTTTCACATCCGACAGTATTTGTACCGCCACCTGATATTACCCTTGAAGTGCCTTCACCGAATATTGTAGTTGTGAACGGAATAAACAAGGAATTGGTAGGACTTGTTGCATCGAAGATCAGATCATTCAGACTCCCTGAGCCATACAAAGGAAAAGGAATCAAGTATGAGAATGAAGTTGTAAGAAGAAAAGCAGGAAAAACAGCAGCTAAATAATAAAAAGTTTTAATTTTATATGAATCAAATAGAGAAAAGCAGAAAGAGACGTTCACGAATTAAGCATCAGCTTAAGAAGAAACTGAGAGGCACACCTGATACTCCAAGACTGGTAGTTTTTAGAAGTGCGAATCACATTTATGCTCAGTTTATGGATGATATCAATTCAAAGACCTTGTTAACCGTTTCAACAAAGTCAAAAGATGTTGCAGAAAAAATTTCAAGCTCAAAAGGCAAGGTTGACAAGAGCAAAGTTGTAGGAAAGATAGCAGCAGAGAGAGCGGCATCATCCAATATAAGCAAGGTAGTGTTTGACAGGAACGGATATTTGTTTCACGGAAGAGTTAAGGCACTTGCTGAAGGTGCCCGAGAAGGTGGTTTAAAGTTCTGAGTATAATAAGTATATTTACATGTCTCACATAAATAAAACACCCTAAAATTACTCTCGGGTCGTCTAATGGCAGGACAGCGGCCTTTGGAGCCGTTAGTGGAGGTTCGACTCCTCCCTTGAGAACTACAATAAATATTTCTTTACAAAAACTGAAGTAACTTAAAATTAAATGATAAGAAAAAAAAATTATAAAGCCGGTGAGTTGGAACTTAAGGAAAAAATGGTTTCCATCGGAAGAGTTGCAAAGGTTGTAAAGGGCGGAAGAAGATTCAGCTTTTCGGCAGTAACAGTTGTCGGTGATGGTAAAGGACATGTTGGAATTGGTCTGGGCAAAGCAAATGAAGTTACCGATTCAATCAGAAAGAGTGTTGAAGATGCAAAGAAAAATGTAATAACAGTGCCGATAATTAAAGGAAGCATTCCTCATGAAATAATAGGGAAATTCGGTGCGGCAAAAGTATTGTTGAAGCCCGCTTCACCCGGAACAGGAATAATAGCCGGCGGCGGTGTCAGAGCAGTACTTGAATCAGCAGGAGTGCAGGATGTTCTTACCAAGTTGTTAGGATCATCAAATCCTCATAATGTTGTAAAGGCGACTATGAAAGCGTTAACATCATTAACTGATGCAAAGACAATTGCGGCAAGACGGGGATTGACCTTACAGGAATTATTTTCAAATTAAAATTTTTAGTTGGTAATGTTAAAGATAACACAAACAAGAAGCATAATCGGCAGGTTAAAGAAGCAGAAGCTTACAATAGAGGCACTTGGATTAGGAAGACCGAATTATTTTACAATTAAGAAAGATACTCCGCAGATAAGAGGAATGATCAATGTTGTGAAACATTTGATCAAAGTTGAAGAAAACTACAAACAACAGTAAACAAATAATTGAATTATCTTAATACATAAGTTTTAAAAAGTTCTTCTTATTCCTTTGTCCGTAACAGATCAGGTCAAAGGAATTATTTATTTAGAATATTAACAATAATTTTTAAATGGACATACTAAGTAATCTCAAATACGCCGAAGGTTCAAGAAAAAAGAAGAAAAGAATCGGAAGAGGTCAGGGTTCAGGATTTGGAGGAACTTCGACAAAGGGTCATAAAGGTCAGCGTTCAAGATCAGGAGCAAAATTCAGATCATGGTTTGAAGGCGGTCAGATGCCCCTTCAAAGAAGAATTCCGAAGTTCGGTTTTAAAAATATCAATAGAAAAGAATATGTCACCATTAATTTGGATGACATTCAGAAGTACATTGATGACGGAAAGATAACCGTTACAAAAATCGACAAAGAGTTTTTGTTAACAAACAAACTGCTCAAGGGAAAGAATAAACCTTTTAAAGTATTAGGCAATGGTGAGATGACAGCTAAAATGGAGATCAGCGCTAATGCATTCAGTAAAACAGCAATTGAGAAGATAGAAAAAGGCGGAGGAAAAGCAGTCGTCGTATGAGTGGATTTGTAGAAAGCTTCAGAAATATATTTAAGATCGAGGAATTAAGGAACAGATTGTTATTCACTCTAGGTATACTGGTAGTGGTAAGGATCGGTGCCCACATTACTCTTCCTGGTATTGATGCTTCACTTCTTGCTGAAGCTCAGAAAGATCAATCTGACAATACACTCTTTGGTCTATATGATTTGTTTGTCGGAGGTGCATTTAAAAATGCAGCAATATTTGCATTGGGAATCATGCCTTATATCAGTGCATCGATAATCATTCAGCTTTTAGGAGCGGTATTTCCTTATTTCCAGAAACTGCAAAAAGAAGGTGAAGAAGGAAGAAAGAAGATCAATCAACTTACAAGGCTCGGAACCATCCCCGTTGCAGCTTTACAGGCATGGGGTGTGAGTGTTCAGCTTGCCAGCAGAAATGTCGGCGATCTAAGTGTTATCAGTCCGGATATATCGGGGGCGTTCTTTACTTTTTCTACTGTTATAATTCTTACAGCCGGTACTATTTTTATGATGTGGCTTGGAGAACAGATAACGGACCGTGGAATAGGTAATGGTATTTCGCTTATAATTTTTATTGGTATAATAGCTAATTTTCCTTACGCGGTATTTGATGAATATCAGATCGTATCCTCAGGAGCGAGAAATCTTATTATAGAGCTTATATATATTGCCGCATTCGTAATGATAATAGCGGGTGTAATAGCAGTAACTGTCGCAGTCCG
>Ga0105044_10010167_pt1 | contig 12855 bp, 10 predicted proteins | sample MAT01_FD_78092 | JGI IMG/M metagenome (GOLD analysis project Ga0105044, IMG submission 78092) | Freshwater microbial communities from Lake Fryxell liftoff mats and glacier meltwater in Antarctica - MAT-01 | ecosystem: Environmental > Aquatic > Freshwater > Ice > Liftoff microbial mat | place...
TGCACAAAATATAATCGCAGTTTCCGAAATGCGATCATTCAGCACCGTTCAGATTTTGGCAAGCCCGTATGACGGAGAAAGGATCACATTAAATCATCCGATAGCATTTAAATGGCACAGGATCACCGGTGCATCAAGCTATAAGCTCGTCATTTCAAATGATACAGCCCTGACGAATATTGTTTACAGTGATTCCACATTAACAGATACAGTTAAAATATTAAATAACTATCCGGTTGGAAACTATTACTGGAAAATATTTGCAAAGAATACCTAAGGTTACTTTTTAAGCTCTTCAAGATGGAGCTTTGATATATACTTCGACTGGCCTAGTCCAGTAGAGCTCTCTGCCTTTACTTATGCTGTTAACAGGAATATCGTCAAGCTTGACTGGACAACTGCCGCGGAAGTGAATAATTCCGGATTCGATATTGAAAGGAATTCTGTTTCAGGCGGTGATGATGACTGGCTTAAAACCGGAAGCGTTACTGGAAACGGTACAAGCACAGTAATGAATAATTATTCTTTCGAAGACAGGAATCTTACCACAGGCAAATATAAATACCGATTAAAGCAGATCGACTTCAACGGTCATTATGAATATTTTAATCTCAATGGTGAAGTAAGCATAGGCGTGCCGGCTAAATTTACATTGTCACAGAATTATCCAAATCCGTTTAACCCGTCAACTAAGATCGACTTTGAATTGCCTTCAGACGGAAATGTAAATTTAATTTTATATGATCTTTTAGGTAAGGAAGTCGCGATACTGCTTAGTGAAACTAAGACGGCAGGATATTATACTCTGAATTTTACCGGAAATAATTTAGCAAGCGGTATTTATTTTTACAGGATAACATCAGATGAGTTCTCTGATGTGAAAAGAATGGCGCTTGTAAAATAATTAAGCATTAGGAATTAAGAATTAGGAATTAAAAGCCGGGAAGGTAACTTTCCGGCTTTTTGTTTTAGCTAACAATACTTTATTTAAAACTCATTTTATTATTTATCTCATATCAATTATTTTAGAATTAAATTTTTCAATGATAAAGCTGGAATTCATAGAAGAAGGTCGAAGCGGCTATGTGATATACAGAGGCGCTGAAATTAAGCTTGAGCTTTATTTCGAATTCGGTAGTAATAATTCACATCCCTTCCGCCAAAGACTGGAAAGCTGAGACCGGGCTTCCCATCAACGAAAGACTTAACGTTCTTAATTCCATCGCACGACAGGTTATTTCAGACCGCGTACCTCACGGATACTTTTCAATTTCTGAAAATTTGTTGAAATTTTTGATAACAGTTAGATCGTTATTTGCAATCATTTCCGGCTCTAAGACTCAAAGAAAAAAATTTAAACATCCTGAGCTTATACCATCGTGCCTTTGAGGTTTAGATTGTGAATAGCGGTATATTAACAAAGCAGTTGGTAACATTGCAAAAACAAAAGTGCATATTAAGTGAGCAATTTCATTTTAACAAACATTTAAAACCAAAGTCATTTCTTGTTTGCCTTAAATAAAAAATGATACCTGTAATGTAATGCAGATATCATTTTATTCTTAGCAAGATTTACTCAAATCAGAGCTTTGCAGCCAGAACGTCAAGCTTCTTTATGTCAGGTGACGCCGATAACAGATCGGGAGCTTTTGCCATCAACGCCTCTGCGACTCTTCCTGCAAGATGTGCTTCCCTACCCTTATCATCGGGAAACGCGTTGAAGATGCCATATGTCGGTGGCCCCATTTTGACGGGGAACCAGGCGATGGTGTCGAGCTCATCCATTACTATTTCAAGACCGCTCTTCAAAAATTCTTCAACTTCCTTTTCCTTACCCTCTTTTGCTTCGAGTGTAGCTAACAATCAGACACAAAAAATATTTTACTATTCGTTGTGACTCTGCGCCTCAGCTTTTAAAAAATCGAAGTATGTAAATTAATTTCCTTTTGTATAAGTAGTGGTGATCTTTTGCTCGGGTGAATTTTTTCCGTCCCTGGTCATTACAAAGGAGGTATTCTGAATCATATTATTGCCGTCAATTATTATTTCACGAGTGCCTTTTCCCATAAGACTTGAGCTGTTAAGTATAAGCTTGCCTCCCTCGGTTCTTCCGTTATAAGTTGAGCTCTCTCTGGTTCCGATATTATCAAAGAAATAACCTGTGATAGTGCCGTCTTGATTAGCAACCAGAATTTCCTTTCCTTCATAAGTGAAGTTATCACCAATTCTTTTTATATCTAATTCCATAAATTGCCCGTTGAGGATCTTTTTTGAAGTGACAACGTCCGTGTTTGTATTTCCCATAAACTCGTAAGGCGCGGACGTCCAGGTCCCTTCCATCGCGTTAATGTAAGGAGAATTTACGGGCTCCGGAACCCAGGATTGTGAAAATGATGTGCCGGAAATTAAAAGTAATGTAAGCATTACTAAAAGCAAAAGTGATTTTTTCATTTTGTTTATATTGTTTAATTATAAATTATGGGGTATTAAATAAATTATTTAAATAGATACTGAATTACAATCACTAAGAAATACTTGCGTGTGGCTGCATGCCATTGCTGTCCAAAATTTTTTTAAAAATTTAAATAATTTTAAAATCAACCTTTGAATAACAACTCGAAGATATACTAATGCTGTCCAAATAAATTTATGTTAGTTCTGTATTAAAAATTAGTGATAATATTTTTAATTCGTGATCATTAGTTAAATTCGTGGCAAGCTTTTTCCTTATTTTGGGCGTGAGAAATTACGAAGCAGAAATTTTCTTAGAAGAGCTTTTTATAATGCTGTCCATGAACTTCATAAAATCTTCATCCCATTGCCCTTCTGTGAGATCCCAAGCTCGGCGGAAATTTTCCTGATGTGAAAATTCACTTATGTAATTGATCCATCCTTTCCACCGCTTGCTTCTTATTTCCGGTGACTGATCTTCGTAATAGAGGTAAGTACTTTCGAGGTAAGTAAACAGAATTTCAAAAATGATAAGCTCCTTCCTTTCCTTTTCAGAAAGCTTAAGCTTCCCGTAATCATTGTTAGATACTTCAAGCTCCGGATTTTCGAGACACATTTTCAGATAGTCAACATACAATGAATGGCTTGTGAACAGGACTTCTTTCTCCTTTATCTTCCGCTGTCTCACCTTATCTGTATAAAAAACATATATCGCGAACGGTATGCCGATCACCGTCGCGATATATGAGAGCAGCTCGAACAATTCTTTGAGAGCGCTTAGATCCATTTAATAAATTAATTTACATCAATATAAAATTATGAAGATTAATTATAAATGAATATTGCATGAACTTGAATGAACCACCGTCCAAAATAAAAAACAAAACTTGCCACGAATTTCACGAATGATCACGAATTAAAAATATTATAACTAATTTTAAAAACAGAATTAACATAAATTAATTTGTACAGCATAAGTATATCTTCAAGGCTGATTTTTGAAAAAATATTCGTGCAAAAATATAACAAAACAGATTTAATTTAAAATTATTTAAAATTTTTCAAAACATTTTGGACGGTAATGGCATGAACAATAAGAAACGAACTTTTGATCATTGAAAATTGATCATTGAAAATTAATAATTGATCATTGAACATTAATAATTAATAATTGATAATTGATAATTGATCACGGCGTTACTTTACTCACAAACGCATTTGAATTATTAAATGCAATCACAAGATCACTTACATCTGTAAAATTATCTCCGGTCAGATCTGTCTTTAGATAACCACCGTTAAAATTTATCATATCATTGTAGACCAGTACAATGTCCTGTGAATCCACGATGTCATCCTGATTCACATCTCCGTTGAATATAGCGAACCGGGTCGGGGAATTATTAAGAAACACCTGATTACTACCGTATGCTTGGCTCTGTGCTAATGTAAAATTGTAGTGCAGAATGTCCGTACTGAACTGATATGCTGCCGAGCTCCAAGTCTCAATGGAATTACGATGCTTTAGAACAAAGTAAAATATATCATTAAAGGAAATGTTGTCAAATTTGTAACTACCCTTTCCTGTCGAGTCAAAATATGATTTGGCTGTGTCAAGGATTGGATAAGGTGAATTTACATGCCTTAAAAAGACCTTCATTGTGTCCCTCACTGTTTTATCAAGTGAGCTGTTGTAAAATCCCTGTACGAGTGAGCTAAGGATAACTGTCTTATCTGCAGCACCTGTCTGATTTATTCCCCATCCGTGAACATATCCATGATCACCGCTTGCATAATCAATTAATTTAAGCTTCCACCAGCCGAATTTATTCTGCCCGTTTAAAAATGACAACTGACTAAGTGGCTTTATTGCCGGGCTGAAGGGAGCTGTGATGCCCGGACTGTTTAAATTATTATCTACTGAAGCATTTGAATCCGCTCCATCAGAGAAAATTGTCATCATATCGTCACCATTGCCTGCTCTTCTGTTGAATAAACTTATGGCAGATCCTGCAGGTGAAATCAGCAGAACTTCCATGTCAGAAAGATATGTGTGATTCATTAGAACAAATACTTTCAGATTGGAAACATCTCCTCCGGATGAAACAAACAATGAGTCTGTGATCCCAACCGCGCTTACGTCGGGTACAAAAAATCTCCTTCTGCTGGTTGTAAATCCTGGTGAGTAATATCCTCCGGTCACGTCTGAAAGCATTGGGGATGTTTTCTCCACGGCCTTTCCCAGATGGGATGAGCTGATATGTGACAATCCCGCGAATGTAGTCGTTGAAAATATTGTTGATTCTTCCGAATAGATAGCGTTGGTATATTTATCAAAATTGAAAAATGTCAGACCTGCTATTGGCGGTGCTGCCTTATACATATTTTCCCTTATATGAGCTCCTGTTCTCTGATAATTCCATATCCTCACACCATCTATCTGTCCTTTGAATCTGTTAGAGGAATAATTGCTTGCTCCAATGCCTCCGATATAAACTGCATCATTATTACTTTGTATAAGAGGATTGCCTGAATAAGTGCTTCCGGCAACTGAATCTCCGTTAATGTAAATGACTGCTTTACCGGTTAACGAACTATACGTAGCTGCAACATGTGTCCATTGTCCGTTAGTGATCAATGCAGGAGTGCCTAAAGTAAATCCTTCAGAATTTAACGCGAATAACACAGATCCTGAAGAATATAATAACAGTCCATAATTATAACGTGTTGTCCCGCCGCTTTTATTTAATATATTTTGTACAGCGGGTTGTGTCCCTGTTGTGTCCCTTCTTATCCAGGATTCAAGAGTTATCCCTGTCGTGGGATTAAAGCCTGAACCTGTTGTTGGTGCCGCTGAGAAATAATCCGATATACCATTCAGGACAAGACTATTATTGTAATCCAGATAATTAACACCTTTGTTGGAATAATTAGTGACGGAAACGTTTCTATTAAACCCGAAGTAAAAATTGTTGCCGCTGTAGCTGCCAAAGTCACCATCCAGTTGAAGGCTTAAACGAAGATCAGAATAATATCCTGTCGGATAGATTACTTCAAGCGGAATAAACCTGTGCTCAGATATTACAAAAGCATTTCTCGCTATAGCCCAAAGTCTGACATTTTCCAGCTTACCGTAAAAGAAAAGAGATGTCGCGGCTCCGATCCTGTCTGCACCTATGAACAGCGAATCGGTATTTACACCGATAGCCCCGGAATATCCGGTACTTGAAGTATCCAATACACCGTTAATATAAATTGCAGTTAATGAACCGTCATAAGTTGCAGCGATATGCGTCCACTTGTTTGCCTGAATGACACTGTTAACTCTGCTACGGAATGACTGTCCGCCTCTGGGATAAAATACAACTCTTCCCGATGACTGAATACCAAGAAAATAAGATGACTGATAATTTTTGCCAATTACCGCCATTGTGTTTCCTATCAAAGAAGTAGGATTAACCCAGGCTTCAAGAGTAATAGCTCCGACTGGATTGAAGTCGGAAGAGTTTGGAAAAGCGACATAACTGCTGAAGCCGTTAAAACTGCCGGCATAATTCGTTGAATACTGTGCAGTCAGAGTTTGATGGCTCAGAAAAAACATAAAGCATAAGTAAATTAATTTTTTCATGACATTTTTTTAGTTAATATTAATCAATGAGATCTTCTTCGGAATTGATCCTGTTAAGGAGTTCATAGAAGTTATCACTGTTAATACTTTGATGCAAATGAGGTTTGATTACTTTGTGAACAGAAATCAAGTTTTACTTGAGCTCCAATTGCTGTAATTACTTAATAAATAATAATTTTTTACATATTTTAGCAATAATTCAGTTTTCATTTTGTGAAAGACTTTCCGGATAATGATTAACTCTAAAGCAATTTATATAATACAGAGCCTGAACAAAAAGGAGTTGTTAAAATTTGAGAAATTCATTTCTTCTCAGTACTTTAACAATAATAAAAATCTCATATCCCTGTTCAGATGTTTGAAAAAATTCTATCCCTCATTTGACTCCCCCATTTTCACAAAGGAAAATATCTACAAAAGCGTTTACCTCAGTGGTAAATACAGCGATGAAAAGCTGAGAAAGCTTCTCTCTGATCTTTATAAGCTTGCGGAAAAATTCCTTGTGATCTCTAATATAGAATCCAACAAACTCGAGTATCCCAAGCTTCTGCTTGAGGAGCTTCACATAAAGAGGCTTGATAACATATATATTTCAAAATATAAAGAGACATATGAATATCTTAAGAACACCGGACAGCATTATCAGATGTTCCTTCACGAGCATCAGCTAAAATGGCTGAATGTTTCGTTCATGCTTTCGCGCGCTGATCAGTTCAGCTTACCTTCGGAGATCTTCGAACGCTCCGAGCAACTGATATTTTATTTCTTATCAGATCTCTTCATTACGCTTAATGACATTGAGATGACAAACATTAACTACAACTACAGCCACACCTCAAATCTTCCTCAAAAATTCATTGATAACTTTGATATAGAAAAATTTTATGAATCCATTGAGAAAAGCAGCATCCGGAATAAGGAAGTGTTCTCACTTTATTATCACACTTATCTCATGAATAAATATTCCGATGATGAAAAATATTTTTTCCGGCTTAAGGACCTGCTGTACGCTAACATTGATAAATTGAATGACCCCGGCAAGCTGAACTTCATCGTTCTTCTTCTTAATTACTGTAACGTAAAGTTAAAAAAAGTCAGGAACAGTAAACTTGAGAAAGTCAGCTTTGAGCTATATGAGCTTCATATAAAACACGGACTTTTTAAATCAGAGGATAATTATTTCCGCACTGATATGTTCATTAATATTTTCAGGAAGAGTCTGCTTTATAAATCCATAGAAGAATCAGTTATTTTCCTGGAAGAGAATATCAGTCTGATTCATCACGAACATCAAAAAAACCTTGTCTGGCTGTGCAAAGCCCTGATTCTTTTTGATACAGGCAAGTTCAGGGAAGCACTTACCCTCACTTCAAAGATCAACTCAAACCTTATTATAATAAAAACACAACTAAGAAAATTGCTGATGAAGATCAGCTATGAACTTAATGAATTTGATGAAAACAAGGATGATGTTAATAATTACAGGACATTTGTGATCAACAGCAAATCAATCAGCGAGATAAATCAGAATCTATTACTCGGGTTCATTAAAACATTTAACGATCTTATCAATTTAAAGAATAATAAGGGTGATGACTACCTGATCGGTCAGATAAAAAAGGATGTTGATAAAATGAACGACCTGTCTGACAGGGACTGGTTCACAAAAAAGCTTATGGATAAAATTTAGCTCCGGGTAATAATCGAATATAAAATAAAAAGACCTGCTCTTTTAAAGGCAGGTCTTTTATTTAAATGAGGTATTATTAAAGTTTATTTACGGTCTGATTACTGAAATAAACTGAGTTGAATTATTATACGCGAATGAGATGTCTGTTACATCTACAAAATCATCGCAGTTCAGATCCGTCACAACGTATCCTGAAACAAAATTTGTAGCATCATTGTAGATCAGCACAACATCGGAAACATCAACTGTTCCGTCCTGCTGAACATCTCCGCTGTAAAATGAATAATCACTTCCAACCAGGATCATGTTGCTGCCAAATGCCTGCGTTGCTGAGGTAGTATAATCATAAGTCAGTGAACCGGCAGTAAATACTTCTCCGCCTGACTTGCTCCATGTTTCAATTGAATTGCGGTGCTTTACGACTATGTAATAATTAACACCGTTGCTCGCCTTTGCAAAATTTACCACCTGCGGGATCCCCTGTCCGCCCAAAGCAACGGCTGATTCAATAAGATCATAAGGAGCTGTTGAGCTTCTCAGTTCAACTGTGATCGTATCGGTTTCTGCGCATGCCTGAAAATTAATTGTAAGGTTCAATGTCATTAACGGGAATGCAGTTGATTCATCGGCGCCCTTGTATGGATGATTTGCATTCCTTGTATTGCCATCAATGTCTGTTGTAATTCCTGAGATTGGTTTTGCAATAAGATTCACATCTTGTATTGAAGCACCTGTCAGGTGAAGATCACCGATAGACGGATCGACAAAGTTAACTGCTACAGATTTTGCATTTACATCACGAGGTGCTACTCTTGTCTGATAAGCTGCTATTGTCTGATCACTACCTCCGCCGTTTGAAAATACGAGACGGTTTGCAGCGGGTATTCCTGCATAAAAATTATTATAGTTTGAGCTGTTTTCAAAGTTCTGGAAATTCGTATTGTTTCTTCTGAAAGCAACAACTTTACCGCTTGAGCTACCCGGTGTTGATAGATTAACAACAATGTTATTGTTAAGCTTGAGTGAAGCCGTTGTAGCAGTAGCACTTGCCGTTACTGAAATTCCCGATGAACCGAAAGTTGTACCGCCTGCAGCATTGAGATGAATTGAATTGTAATATATGCCAACATTTGAATTTGCGGCGGTGCTGGTGCAATTAATACCAATGACCGCGTTGGTATCATTCGAATTCGGAGTCTTAAGGTTTGAAATGAAATTATTATAAACCAGAATAGACGTTCCTGAAGTAACCCAGCACCCGGCTGATGAACCAAGTGTGCTTGTATTCGAAAGATTGTAAATTTTATTTTCCCTGATCTTAACATTTAATCCTGCGGTGCTCCAGATACCAATGGCTCCACCGGAAATGATCCTTCCGCTTACAGTGGAAAGACTGTCGATGGTATTTCCATAAATATCCTTTACAGTTGACGCGCCTGAGTTTGCCCTGATGCCGGCAACAACTGAAGATGCGGAAGTATTGATTCCACCGATAGTCAGCTTATAAATATTATTATTGTAAATGTTTTCAGTTGTCATGGGATTTCCGCTGTTAAGGTATCCATAGATCGCGCTTGCAGTAGTGCCTGAAGTATTTGGCATTGAATTATTATAAATAGTATTTGAATAACAGTTGACAAGCGCGTCTGTGACAGCGATGCAGCTCATTGTTCCGCTGATGCCTGTTTTCTGATTACCGTAAATCTGATTGTCACGGATCATAAGATTGTTAATGAAGCCGCTTGAACCGCCGCCGGCAATTAAGGTTGAACTGCCCGTTCCTGAGCTCGAATTATTGCGGACAATGTTGTCATGAATAAGCACAACATTTGACGTTCCAACCTGATCAACTGCGATGCCGCCAAATGCAGAAGTGTTCAGAAATGCGGTACAATTCTCAACTGTGTTGTGGTGGACAGATATAGTATCTCCTGTACCGAGAGCCCTTATTCCGTGAACCGGCTGGGATACTGCACCGGATGAAACAGTGATCTGATTATAGCTGATTTCATAATTACGCGCAGTTGCTGTTGTAAGTGTACTGATGATAATCCCAATAACAGCAGCTCCGCCGCCTGTTCCGCTACCGCCATTGATAATGTTATTGTTAACTTTCACATTTGCTTGTCCTTCACACCTTACTCCTTCACAGGTTAGTGTACTTCCTCCCCAGTTAGTAATTGAGTTAGCTGTCTGACCATTCACACCGATCTGATTATTCAGATCCCTTCCGGTAGAAGCAGCGATAGCATTTATTCCGTGATAAACATTACTGATATTATTCCCAAAAAATTTATTGTCGTTATTCTGCGCCAAAGAATCAACAGCAATAATTGTAGTTCCAAGTGTATCTTTATTTATAACATAAATGCCGACAGATGAGGCGTTAATTTTCTGAAGGGTTATGGTGCAATTCTTAATTGTAACATTAGTAGTTCCGTCAATTGTTGAAGCTCTCATCAATGCATAGCCCCATTCCATTGCAGCATTTCCGGAATTTGTAGCAGGATCAACAAGATCGATGCCGTCAAAGGTAATATAGTCGGAACCGGAGAATTTAATTATTCCGTCCAGTGTAGCTGATGTGCCTGCGGCTGCGGTAATCAGTGGATTTGCACCTCCACCGCTTTTTTGAAATATGACCTGATTCGCAGCGGTAGGCACGTTGGCAAGAATTGAGATAGTTACGTTTGATGAAGTTTCGGTATGTCCTGCAGCAACATTAAATGTAACGCCACCGCTTCCAACTCCATTAGAATTGAGATCGGCGATTGCAGCAGCGATAGTGGCATAGTTTCCGGGAATGGTTTTTATTCCGGTTAACTGCGCCTTTGCGTTGAAACTTATTCCTAACGAAATAAGCAGAACTAAAACAGTAATTAATTTCTTCATGAATTTTACGATTTAGAAAAGTTAATGAATAATTGCTTTTTAAATTTTGGATTGCCCTAAACTAATATTTTTTAATTAATCATTCAAGTAAATGCAGTAGGAATTCACTCTGGCTCTTACAGATCTCTTGCTGGTAATTAGCAGTTTAATTTTTCGTAAAATTTTTTCATATTACATAAAATTTTCCCTCACTTCAAAAAATTCAGGCAATGAAAAATTCCTTACAGAAATTCATTCTCAAAAGCTCATTGTTAATTCTCATACTGATCATCAGTATGATATCAAATTCAAATGCACAGACAAATTATGACAAAGTTAAAAATGCCGTCGACAGTGTAAAGGCAGGCTATGAAGCTAAGGTTAACAGGAAGATCCCGTCACTGAATATTCTCATAAACACTCCTTACGATATGATATTCATATCATCTGTTTCAGAAAGTGAAACCCCGTTAACAAAGGATACTTATTTCAGATTCGCAAGCAACACGAAGAATTTTACTTCAGCAGCGATCCTGGATATGCAGCAAAGAGGAATGCTAAATATAAAGGATAAGATCACAGACCTTATCCCGAAAAGCAACATTCCTTATGTTCCGGTGAGTCCGGAGTTTGACATTCCATACAAAAATGAAATCACTATTGAACAGCTGCTGCAGCATGCAGCGGGAGTGTATGATATAGATAATGATCCTGTTCCGGGATTCGGAGGTCTTAGCTATACTGATTACATGACATTTCAGAATCCGGCTCATCAGTTTGAGCTCTCCGAGCTTGTTAATCAGGTTGCAAAGAACAAGCTCTCATATTTTCCACCGGGAATGGGTTATCATTACAGCAACACCGGGTTTACGATCTTAAGTGAGATAATACAGAGAGTTTCTTCATTGGAGATGTATAACCCTATGGGTAAATCTCTGAAATATGTTGATTATATTTACAGCAATATAACAGGTACTGGCACAAAGGTGCCGCTTGATATTAAGTTTCCGTATCTTGCGACGAATACAAAACTTCCGGTACCATACGCGACCGGTTATCTTCTTACTCCGGACAGCACTGCTGTTTATACAGATGTGAATATGTCGGCTCACGTCGGAGAAGGCAACGGTTACGCGACTTTTGCAGAGCTTAACAGATATGTACGTACAATGATGAAAGGAGAGAATATTCTTAGTGCTGAATCGATCAGACTGATGCAGAATACAGTTTCAGATTCAAATAAGACTTATGGTTTGGGTTGCATAAACATAAAATATCTTGGTTACGGACACAACGGTTGCATCAAGGGATATCTTTCTTATATGCTCTATGACCCGGCAGACGATGTTTCAGTCATTATAATGATGCCGGAAAATGATTACACGGATCAGGGCGAGCTTGGTCTTATTTACGGATTGAAGGCGCTTATTAATACAGGTTTTGCATCTAAGAGAGTTTTAGGATACTATTCGGGAGGGTTGATTCCTTACTAGATAAGTAATTAAGTAACAAGTGATAACTTCTTTTAAAGGTTATAGCCTACGTATCATTTAAAACTGATCAGACCGGCTTGAACTGTTCAAATGCCTGAAGACAATTATTACAGTAATGGATCGCCCGGCATTGTGTGGGACCGAACGGAGTTTGAAGTTTAGTTTGATTGCTGCCGCAATGAGGACATTCAACATTTGCAAGCATATCGATTGTTACAAGACCGTTATGTTTTGTAGGAAGAGCAAATTCAGATTCTTTCAGAAGCTTTCTCCCCTTTTCAGTGATCATATTTGAATTCCATTGAACATCAAAACTTACATCTACATTAATTCCTTTCACCGGAAGCTTTGATATTACACTTATTATATCGCTCTTCATTACATTGACTGCCGGACATCCTGCAAACGTCGGAGTCATCTTTACGTTCACAAAATCATCATCACTTATTTCCACACCTGTAATTATCCCCATATCAACTACCGAAACCCTCGGTATCTCGGGGTCTTTCACATCATCGAGCGCACTCCATATTTCCTGTTTAGTAATCATTAGATTGTCAGATCAGTTTTATTTTGATAAAAATATTAATCATTGAACATTGAACATTGATAATTGATAATTGATAATTGATAATTGAAAGAGTTACCATTCAGCATTCGGGTCGATGCTATAAACTTCCGTCATTTCGTCAAGCAAGGGTTTAAGAAATTCCGTGTGATAA
>Ga0105044_10010170_pt1 | contig 12853 bp, 15 predicted proteins | sample MAT01_FD_78092 | JGI IMG/M metagenome (GOLD analysis project Ga0105044, IMG submission 78092) | Freshwater microbial communities from Lake Fryxell liftoff mats and glacier meltwater in Antarctica - MAT-01 | ecosystem: Environmental > Aquatic > Freshwater > Ice > Liftoff microbial mat | place...
GCAATGCGGACAGGCCCTGCGCCGATCCGGCCTCCCTCAAACAAACTCGGCCGGGCCATGCGCCCGGCCCTTTCTTAGGCGAGACCCAGCAGCCCGGGCAGCTTCCGCATATCGTCGAACAACACCGCACCGGCGGCCTTCAGCCCATCGGCGTCGCTCATCGGATCCCCGACATAGCCGAACACCCTGACATGCGCCGCAACCGCTGCCGTCACGCCCGGCACCGCATCCTCGATGACCACACTGTTTTGCGGCACGATTCCCGCCTGCCGCATCGAGGCCTCGAAGAGGTCCGGAAACGGCTTCCCCCGCTTCATCTGCTCGGCGGAGAGGAGCCGCGGGTTGAAAAGCCCCAACAGCCCGGTCGTTCCCAAGGTCAGCGTCATCTTCTTGAGCGAACCCGACGACGCCACGGACACCCGCACACCCTTGTCGACGATCGCCTCGACCGCCTCCCGGACGTACTTCACGGCCTTCACCCCGACGCGAAGCTCGTTGAAGGTTTCTTTCTGCACGGTTTCCAGCCAGTCCGGCGGCAGCGTGCGGCCAAGCTCAGCCTCGACGGCCGCCAGCATGCTTGCCTCCGACAGCCCGACATAGCGCCGGCGCACCTCCGCGACGTCCAAGTCCAGGCCTTCCGCCTTCAGCGCGACCTTGAGGCATGCATTCGCGATTGGCTCGCTGTCGACCAGAACGCCGTCGCAATCGAAAATGACATGCTGGGGAGGGCGGAAATTCATGCGCCTACCTAACCCGAAGCACGAATTTCGCACTTCAATTTTCATGTCTTAAGTTAAGTCGAGCCCACATTGTGTCGTTTCGGAACAGCCGGATTTCCGCCCGCCCTCTCGGAAGTTAGGCAAGCCATCGAGTTACAGAATATTAACCCTGTTCTTTAACCAATATTAACTCGACTCCTTAACTCATTTTAACTTTTGTGGTGCGCTAATCTTAATTTGCCTCATTTTGAATCGGCCGTTTTCTGCGGAATAGTTGGGATATTTACTCGTTACTTCTTGACCTTGATTAACGATGCGTTTACGTTAATCCGATGACCGATGGTAGCCTTCAGTCATGGATCGGTCTCGCAGCGGGCGTCATCGCCCTAGCCGCATTCATCCCATATATCCGCTCGATTCTGAGAGGCCAGACGCGTCCCAACCGGGCAAGCTGGATCATCTGGGCCTTCGCCGAAATCATCACGACCGCCACCTACGCCGCCTCCGGCGCCGAGTCGACAGTCTGGATCGCCGGCGCCTATGCACTTGGCACGATTACGGTGGCCTCGCTCTCCGTGCGCTATGGCGAGGGCGGTACGTCGCCGATCGACATTATGTGCCTGATGGGAGCCTCGGTTGCCCTTATCCCCTGGCTGGCGCTCGATCAGGCCGAGCTGGCCCTTTACATCATTATTTTCGTCGACATTCTGGCGGTCTTCCCGACCCTAAAAAAGGCGATTGCCGACCCGGGTAGCGAAGACAAGACCTATTGGTTGCTCGCCTTCTTCGCAGCGGTCGTTAACCTTTTCGCGATCGACCGCTGGGCTCCCGAGATCTCGGCCTTCCCGATCTACTGTTTCCTTGGCGCAGGGGCGATCGTCGCCACCCTTTACTCGCACGGCTTGATCCGCGCCGTGTCTCAACGCCTGCGCCAGCCTGCCCTTCCGGCTTCCGTCCCCAACCTCCAATCGTAAGTACCCATGCTCACCATCAAGACTGCGCTGAAAGCCAGCCGCCTGCATGGGATTGGGTTATTCGCGGCTGAGCGAATCCCGGCCAACACGGTCATTTGGCGCTTCGATCCGGCGTTCGACCTGCACTTCCCCAAAGCTGCCTATGCGTCTGCTCCCGCCGTGCAGAAGCATCACATCGACTATTACGGCTTCCTGTCCAAGGCGACGCGCGAGCACATCTATTCGCTCGACGATAGCCGCTTCATGAACCACGCCGACGCACCTAGCACGATCGTGACCTATGGTGCGGGCAGCGGTGAGCCAACCATGGTCGCCCGGCGCGACATTGCCCCCGGCGACGAGATCACGGTGAATTATCACGACCTTTGCCACGCCGACGACATCGCCCTCGTCCACTTCAAGGCCGAGCCGCCGGCCTCCGTCCGATCGATCGGCCCGCGTCCCTCGCATCGAAGCGAGCACGGTGACGAAGATCTCCGCCTGGGACAAACTGGAGCTCCATAGCCTGAGTGCGCCAATTTGACCGCCGTCTGGATTGCCCTGATCGCGGTTTTCGTTGCACTGATCCCCGTCTTTGGGCTGTCCCAGAAAAAGGGACAGGACGGCAAAGCCAAGGTTGCCACCACAGACAGCAGTGGCAGTGACACAGTTCTTGTATCGACCACCAGCTCGGGCAGCGAGCATAGCGGCGCGCACCACCACCTCACCCATCACAACGCCGATCATGGCGGCGAAGGCGGCGGCGGCGGTGACTAACGGCGACACGCAGAGTCTGAGGCGGCCACGGACGTTGCCGCAGCCGCCCCAGAACCCAGCACCCTATGCCGCCCGCGCCTGCGCCAGCGCGGTTTCCGCCGGACGGCCCGTCAGTTCGGCCAGATGGTCGAACCGCGCGGTGTAACTGCCCACGCCCTGTGTTGCCGACCTGAGCTCAACGATGAGCGATTGCAGTTCGGATTGCGGGATCTCCGCACGCACCACATCCCAGCCGCTCCACCCCGCGCGCCCGTCAAAGCCGAGAATGTGCCCGCGCCGGCTTGAGACCATGCCGTTGACCGCCGCTGTCGCACCAGACGGCACCGCGATCTCCACCGCCATAACCGGCTCCAGCAGCACCGGCGAACAATTCGGCAACGCTTCATGCAGCGCTTGACGCCCCGCGATGATGAACGCCTCGTTCGATGAATCCACGTCGTGATACTTGCCGTCGGTCAGCGCGACCGCGACATCGACCACCTGAAACCCGAAGGAGCCTTTGACCAGTGCCTCACGCGCCCCGCGCTCGACCGAGGGGATGTACTGACGCGGCACCGCCCCACCCGCCACCTTGTCTTCGAACTGGAAGCCCTCGCCCCGCGCAAGTGGCCGGATGTCGAGCGTGATGTCTGCGAACTGACCATGCCCGCCCGACTGCTTCTTGTGCCTCGCATGCTGCGTCGCCGCTTTGCGGATCGTCTCGCGGTAGGGCACGCGCGGCGCACGCGACGTGACCTTCAAGCCGAACTTCGAAGCCAGCCGCTCCATCGCCACCTTCAGGTGGATTTCCCCCTGCCCGCTCAGCACCAGCTCATGCGTCTCGGCATCGTGCCGCACGGCGAGTGAGGGGTCTTCCTCCGCCAGCTTTTGCAGCGCCGCGGTAAGCTTCACCTCGTCTTTGCGATCGGCGACCTCAATCGCCATCGCCTGCACCGGCTCAGCCGACACCCCGCACACCACCGCAAACGACGACTTACTCGTGGAAATCGTATCACGCGTCTGCACGGGATCGAGGCGCCCGAACGCCACCAGATCGCCCGCCGCACCAAACCCGGTCTTCGTCATCTTGTCGCCGAACGGCGTGAACACTCCGCCAATCCGCGCTTCCGATCCATCGCTTCGGATCAGCGTCGCGCCGTCCTTGATCGTCCCCACCAGCACGCGCGCCAGCGACAGCTTGCCCTGCGGCGAATGCACCGTCTTCAGCACATAGGCCGCATCCTGCCCATTAACGCCCAGCCGCGCCGCAGTCGCCTTCACGTTCGGCACATCGTGGCGCAGCGCCTTCAGCAGACGGCGCACGCCATTGTCGTGCTCGGCGCTACCCATCAACACCGGCACGATCTGTCCCGAACCCATCTCCTTCGCGAGATCGGCAAACACCTCATCCTGTGGCGGCTCGATATCGCTCAGCAAGTCTTCCATCAGATGGTCGTCGTGATCGGCCAGCATCTCCAGCATCTGGTAACGCGCAGATTTTTCGCGCTCCGCCAGATCATCCGGCATCGGAACGATCTCCGACTGCGCGTGGTCGCGATAATGATGCGCCCGCTCCAGCGCCAGATCGACGAACCCGGTCACCTTCCCATCCTCGCGGATCGGCACCTGGCGCAGCACCAGCGGCGCTGCACTCATCGGCTGGAGATTCTCCAGAAGCTCGCTCATTCGGCCTTTGGCCTTGTCGATCTTGTTGACGAAGATCAGGCGCGGCACGCCCGCCGCCTCCAGCGCCTTCAGATAAGGCTGCAGCATCAGCGCCTTCGCCGGATCAGGCTCGGCCACGACGACGGCTGCATCGCAGGCCGCGATCGCGTTCAGCGTATCGGCGAGAAATTCAATGGAGCCGGGACAATCGACAAAGGCGTAGGTATCGCCCAGCCATGTCGTCACTGCGGCATTGGGCTCGGTCGACATCTGGCGCGCACGCGCCTCGGCACTGGCGTCGCCGACCGTATTGCCCGCGCCCACAGTGCCCTTGCGCGTCGTTGCGCCAGTCGCGTGCAGCAGGCTTTCGAGCAGGGAAGTCTTGCCGGACCCATACGGCCCGACGATGGCGACCATGCGCGGGCCGGTATTCTTCGGCCCACCGTCTTGTCTGCCCGTTTTTTCGCGTGCGAGCGTGAAGAGCGCGGCCATGAGCTAACGCCAAAAAGACGGCGCAAGTGACTGCGCTCTGATGAACCGGAGAGGCGCGCGCGAGAGCGGCGTGGAGGCCTTCCCGATGCCCGAACGTCACGCCTGTTTCACTGAACCTGCAAGCAAATGAGTCGCTGCGGTGCAGCAATCAGCCCGCTCCAAGTCACGACTATCAGAAGATCGGCTTCGAGGTCTTGATCGTGCCGTCCGCCCCGACATGGATCAGGCGATAGGCGGTCGTGCCGCCATACACCGCGCCATCTGGCCCGAAGCCAAAGCCTTCGAAATATTCCGGCCAGCCTTCCAGGCTGTCGATTTCGAAGGTCTTCCCCGCGCCGTCGACGATCGAGTAGAGGCCGCCGTCACGCAGCGAGCCGCCGGCGAAAGTCTTGCCGTCCCGCGAAACACCGAACCCGTAGAGATAGCTGCCCGGCATCGCGAAAAGTGACGACGTCCCGTCGGCGGCGACCTTCAGGTTCTTGTTGCTGTAACCAGCGAAGTAGGCGGTGCCTTCTGAAACCGAGCCGCCCATGCTGTCATAGGTGCCGAACCAGGTCGGCGATCGTCCCGTCTCCTTGCCGGCCGCATCCAGCCGGACAACTTCGGAGACATAGCCATCGTGCCGCTGCTCGAACTCGTCCTTCACGATGTCCTTCAGATCGGCCGGCACCTCTGCTTTCGCTTCGGCCTCACTCTCCACCCGCTCGGTCAACACGGCAAAGGCCGAACCGTCTGCGGCTGCGACAATCGAACTGCCCTTCCCCGGAATCTGGCTCTCGGCCTTTTTCGATCCATCGCTCAGGGCGTAGATCGTGACCGGCGTCATCGGCGTATCGCCGTAGCCGGCAGAGCCTAACGCCGCGACGACATCGGCATCGGCGGCGATCGCAATCGCCTCGGCATCGGTGACCGTGGCCTTCACAGTCCAGTCCGCTGACGACAGAAACGAAATCGTCCCGTCGGTATCCCAGATCGCTAGCGTTCCGCCGTCCTTGCTGAACACCGCCTCCTGAGGATTGACCCCGATCAGCACGCGCTGTTTCACCTCCAGCGTCACCGGATCGACGACATAGAGAACCCGGTTGTCGCCCGCCGCGATCACCATCGTGCCATCCGGCGACACGGCAACCGCGCCAAGCGCGTTCTTTGGCGTCGCGGCGGCCGCAATGCCCGTCGATGCGGATGCGGCCAGCAACACAAGCATAAGCGATTTCATGTCCATCTCCCTGGATTTGAACCTTGAGCTTATGGAGTGCGAAGAACACCCCGTTGATCCCCATTTCCGGGGATTGCGTCATATCGCGCAGAATTGCTGAGATAGTGGCGGTAATCTGGACGAAACGCCGCAAGCCACGGGGATAGACCGGCATGGCATGCTTGCTAATGTTCCCGCCAATGAACGCCCGAACCGCCGAACGCCCCGCTGATCCTTCCGAAAAGGCACAGAGTCGCGCGCTGAGATTTGTCGATGAGTGGAGCGCCAGCGCCCGCCGCACCCAGGCTCTTGCCGACTTTCTCCCGGTTATCGACGCTTTCGGTCTGGGCGCTCCCTCAGCCGCCTATTCTACCGGCTTCGGCGGCAGCCGCTCCTGCAAATGGCTCTTCAACACACTCCCGCGCGAACTCGAAGACGCGCTGATGGGTGACAGCATCGACTACGAGAACCCCATCGTTGCGGCCTCCAGCCGCCGCCACGCGCCCTACACATTCCTCGAACTGGGCGCCGATCCCGCCGGCGGCTTCGACATCGGTGCGGTAGCCAGCGTGGCGCTGAGTTTTGGCCTGATGGACGGTCTGGTGATCCCCATCCACGGCCCCTACGGCTATCTCGGCATGGTGGCCACGGTTGCGCCCCGTGAAGTTTCGCTCGGCCCTGGCGACCGCGCGGCGATTGCAGCGGCAGCAAAGTGCATCTTCGAAGTCTTCTGCAAGGCAGCAGATCTCGACTCGGTGCTGCGCCCGCCGACCCTGACGAAACGCGAGCGTGAGGCCATCGCCTTCGTCGCCATGGGCCGCACCGACGACCAGATCGCTGTGCACCTCGGCATCAGCCCCGCGACCGTTCGCCATCACATCGACAACGTGCGCGACAAGCTGGGCGCCGCCTCACGCGCAGAGGCCGTCGCCCTGCTGGCCGTCTCAGGCGAGATTTAGCGGCACTGTCACGCTAATCTGCCGCCCGTGACTCGCATTCTGTTCGCTACCCTCGCCCTGGTCGTTTCATCGGGCCTCGCCTCCGCCGGTGCCGAGACGCCTGAGGCGATCCTCAAGCGCGCTTTGGCCGCCAAGCCCTGCCCGCAATTCGAAACCGCACAGGGCTGGGTCGTTCATCGCACCTCGCCGGTGTCCGAATTGACAGGCGCCCTCTCCGACCAGATCACCGCCGTCGACCGCAGCCGCCGCCGCTACGTCTCCCTGATCCGCCAGACGGCGCCGGATGACACAGCGCCGCTCCGTGTCACGCGCTACGCCTATGCAGACGGCCAGTTCTATGTCTGCACCGCCGAGCAAGCCGAAACCTGCAAGCTGGAGCCATTGCCGCAGCAGAAGGTGCCACCCGAAGACATCACCAGCGCCTGGGTCGGTCTCGGCGATCTGCGCGCGCCCGATCACGGAGGTGCAGTCGTTGCGAGCGCCCTCATTCCGCCGGAGATCGAGGGCGCCGTCGATGGCGTCGCGCTCACCCCGCAGGGTGGCCGGCCCTACATCCTCTACATCGCGGCAGACGGCACGATCCTCGCTGCCGACATGCAGGGGCCGGAACGCACCGTCCGCACCTGGCTCGACAGCTACAAGGATGTGAACGGCTGCGCGACCCCCACGGCCATGCGCATCGAAATCCTGCCCGCCCTGCCCGGCAAATACCTCGAATGGAACCTCGAAACCTTCGAATACCGCGACTGGATGGCGCTGGAAGACACCGCGTTCGAGTAGCGCCAGCGTGGCGGTTGGTCGCGTGGCGCGCCCCGGATAGTCCACCTTAAGCTGACGCCATGAAAGCGCTCCTCGCCGCCACGGCCCTCCTCTCCGTCCTGCTCTCCGCAAGCGCCATCGCCGCGCCCAGCGTCGAGGACGTCGCCAGGCTGATCGCCGCAAAGCTCGCTTGCCCGGCGCGTGACGCCTCCGATGGTTTTGTTCTCACGGTGTAGACCGATAATTTCGGGAGATATCTCAGCAAGAGCATCACGGTCGTCGATCGCAAGGCGCGCCGCATGTTGTCGCGAACACGGCTCTGGACGCCATCGGATCCGTCGAATTTCAAGGTCACCGGCTATGTTCTAGCAGACGGCGTCAGCTATGGCTGTTCGGCCCAGAACGCCGAGACCTGTACGCCAAGCGCCATGCCCGCACCCAAGCCGCTTGGTGGCCAGCGCGATATCACCTCGCGCTACATGACCTTCCGCGACTTTCTCTTGCCGGACCGCGGCGGTGCCTATCTCGAAATCGACGCCAACGAGCCGGACTTCGAAGGCGCGGCCTGGAATCTCACGGTGACCCCGCAGGGTGGCCTGCCGCTCGTCATGCACGCCGCTGTCGATGGCACGATGGTCGCGATGGAAGTCGTCTATCCTGACGCGAGCCGCATCCGCACGTCTTACACCGAGCGCAAGCTGTACGAGACCTGCGAAACCGCCAGCTCCATGCGCCAGACGACGCACCCGAAGGAAACGGGCTACATTCAGACGAGCATCGTCACCATCGAAGCGCGCGCGATTTTAACCCCGGCCGATACGCCCATCGATCAGCCGGTGATGGCGCCCTGATCTAGGTCAGCGCGCCGCAGAACCGCTGGATGCGGCTGCAGGCTTCCGTCAGCGCCTCGGTCGACGTCGCATACGAGATACGGAAAAACGGTGAGAGGCCGAACGCCGAACCCTGCACCACCGCCACGCTCTCGCTCTCCAGAAGTTCGGCAACGAAATCGTCGTCGCTCTCGATCACCTTGCCCGACGGCGCGGTCTTGCCGATCGCGCCCGCACATGACGGATACACATAAAATGCACCCTCAGGCTTGGGGCACTGCAGCCCCTTTGCCTGGTTCAGCATCGAGACCACGAGGTCGCGCCGCTGCTCGAAGATCGCCGCGCGCTCCGCGATGAAATCCTGCGGCCCGTTCAACGCTTCCACCGCCGCCCATTGGTTCATCGCCGCGACATTGCTTGCCGACTGCGACTGCAGCTTGGCCATCGCCTTGATGAGCGGCTCCGGCCCGGCGCAATAGCCGATCCGCCAGCCGGTCATCGCATAGGCTTTCGACACGCCATTCATGGTCAGCGTGCGCGGATAAAGCTGCGGCTCGACCTCGGCGATCGTGCAGAATTTGAATCCGTCATAAACGAGGTGCTCGTACATATCGTCGGTCAGCACCCACACATGCGGGTGCTTCAGCAAGACATCCGCCAGCGCCTGCAGATCCTCGCGCGTGTAGCACGCACCCGACGGGTTCGACGGCGCATTGAGCAAAAACCACTTGGTCCTCGGCGTAATCGCCGCCTCAAGCTGCGCCGCTGTTAAACGGAAGCCCGTCTCAGCAGTCGTCTTCACCACCACCGGCTCGCCGCCTGCCAGCAGCACAATATCGGGATAACTGACCCAATAGGGCGCGGGGATGACCACCTCATCGCCCGGGTTCAGGGTCGCCATGAAGGCGTTGTAGATGATCGCCTTACCGCCCGGCGCAACGAAGGTCTGCGCCGGCGTGTAATCGAGATTGTTCTCGCGCTTGAACTTCGCGGCAATGGCCTTGCGCAGTTCGGGAATGCCTTCCACCGGCTCATACTTGGTCTTGCCGTCGCGGATCGCCTTGATCCCGGCTTCCTTGATGTTGTCCGGCGTATCGAAATCCGGCTCGCCCGCGCCAAGGCCGATCACGTCACGCCCGACCGCCTTCAGATCGCGCGCCTTCTGAGTCACCGCAATGGTGGCGGACGGCTTGATGCGGTCGAGAGCGCGGGAGAGAAAGCCGGGCGGCAGGACGGCGGACATGGATCGGACTCGCGTGTTGGAGAGACGCGCGAGCGCATAACAGGTGACGGCGCTCACGAAAAGCGCCGCGCCGCTTTTCGGCCCCATTTGGGCTCAATCCGCGCCGCAATCGGCCTGCGAAATGCGATCTCGCCATCGATCGATTGCAGGGGAGCGCCATGACCGACCGCCAGACGCAACACACCCATGCCCGCATCACGGCTGAAGACGATGCCGGCTTCGACGTCTGGCTCCCCGCCATCGTCGCTTTCGCGGCCGCGCTCTTCCTAATCCTGTCGGCGAGCGCGCAGGACGCGGCGCCCCGCCCGATCTTCAATGCCGAGCGCTTCTCGATGAGCGAGACCGAGCGCACCATGCTGGAAGAACATGCGGCCCGCGCCGCTGTCTCAGCCGACGACCTCGCCCATACCGCCAACCGCTTCCGTGCCGTTAGCACACGCGTCGAGATGCTGGCTCTGCCCGAACTCCACGCTGCCGTCGCCGATGGACGCGCCGCCGCTGTCGTCGTCGCCGAACCCGTCCGCATTGAGATCCGCTCCGTGCTCATCGCCGACACCGCGACCAATGATCCCTCGCCCGGCTGGCTGCGCCTCGTCATGGCGCTCACCATTGCTGCGATGCTGGGCGGAGCGCTCTTTCTGCTCGACCGAACCTGGCGCCGCACCGGCCCGTTCCTGCCCAACGAGCAAACCGCCGCCTAGAGGCTGCTTGGTTGCCCTTCGCCTCAGCGCGCAACATGACGATAGACGTTGGCCGTCGCCGCGGCCGTCGCGCGCCACGAGTATCCAGCAGCCCGCTTGGCCCCCGCCACGCGCAAACTATCGCGCATCGCGGCATCGGCTAGCGCCTTGGCGAGCGCCGCCTCCAGCGCCTCGCCCCGCTCTGGATCGAACCACAGCACCGCCTCGCCCGCTGTCTCGCGATGCGCCGGAATGTCTGATGCCAGAACCGGCGCGCCGTTCTGCATGGCCTCCAGAACCGTGAGCCCAAACCCCTCGGCCAGCGACGGCGCAATCAGACAGATCGCATGGGCGTAGGCTGCTGCCAGCTCGTCGTCGGTGAGCTGCGTCTGCGCCGTCCGCCCGCCAAGCCCCGCCGCATCCAGCACAGCACGCTCCTCGCCCGTCAGCGGCCCGCCCCCGGCAAGCACCAGCATCAGCGCCCCATCCCCGCTCAACGCCCGCCCGATCGCCGGCAGCATCGGCACCACGTTCTTGTAGTGCCCGCGCCGCCCGACGATCAGCACATAGCGCCCGGCATTCTTGACGAACCACCGGCCCGGCGCCGGCCTGCGCGGCGCCGCCGCTTCCGGCGTCACGAACACCCGGTCCTCCGGCAGCTTCAACAATTCCAGTACATCCCGCCGTGTCGCCTCGCTCGGCACGATCACCGCATCCGCCCGCGCCGCCAGTTTCGCCTTGGCGTAGTGCGCGCCGGCGATCCCCGGAAACTGCGCACCCCAGCGCTCCGGGATCATGTCGTGCACTGTCAGCACGCTCGCCTTGGCGTTAAGAAACGGCGGACGCCAGAACCCCGTCAAATGGTGCACATCCGATTTCCAGAACGCCGCCCGCGCCATGTTCGCGGCAAAGGCCATGCGCGTGCGACCCAGAAAGCGCAGCGTCACGCCAGGCGGCCCCGCGCCGCCATAACCGCCAGCGAACGCGACATTGATGCCGGCATCTTCCGCCAGCGCCGCCATCAGATGGGTCTGATAGGTGGCGATCCCGCCTGGCGGCCAGCCATAGATCAGTCCGTCAAACCCGACCGTCAGCGTCACGTCGGCGCTATCCCCGATTCCGGGGACGCGGAGAATGGCCGTGCCGGTGTTCTGTGGCAAGGTGACGCGATCAATGAGGGGAAACTGACAATCATGCGCCGTATCAACATCCTAGCCGCCTCGGCTTTAGCATTAGCACTCGCCGCCTGTGGCGACAGCGGCAATAGCGGCGGCGGCTCAGCGCCGGCTCCGGCAGCTGCCATGACGCCTGCCGACTGCAAGGATCCCGGCTCGTCCATGAGTTATGTCGATCAGCGTCAGAAAGCCCTGATGGCCGACGTGAAAGCGAACAAGGCCGGCATCGGCGAGAAGTTCAACGCCTTCCTCGCCACCGTTCAGGCAGAGGCCGACAAGGCCAAGGCTTCAAATGACTGGGCCGGCTACTGCAAGGCCGTCGACGCCTCACTAACGGCTGCAGGCTACTAGCCGCGATCCCGCTGAAACAGGTTCAAGGCCCCGTTCCGATCCATTCGGAACGGGGCCTTTTGCTTATCTGTGTTAGAATTTAAACTGCCACGGCGACCAACTCGAAAGACGCCATCCCCTGACATTGCCTCAACCGCCCTCGCTACAGCAAAGCGCCCCGCCGTCGGGTGACGGCAGGGCGCGCTATTATTTTGCGTAGCCGATTATTGAGCCGGCTCGGTCTTCGGCATCAAGACGGTATCGATCGCGTGAATGACACCGTTCGAGGCCGTGATATCGGCTTCAACCACCTTGGCGCCGTTGACCGTCACGCCGTCGGCCGACTTGACGACGGTCAGCATGCCGCCTTCCAAAGTCGGTACTTCGGTCTTTCCGTCGGCCAGGTCTTCCGACCGCACCGCGCCGGCCACAACATGATAGCTCAGTGTCTTTGCGAGCATCGCCTTGTTCTCCGGCATCATCCACGCCGCGACCGTATCGCTCCCGGCGGCGGCGAAGGCCTCATTGGTCGGCGCGAACACCGTGAACGGCCCCGACGCCTGAAGCGTCTCGGCCAGACCCGCTGCCTTCAAGGCGTCCACGAGCGTGGCAAAGCGCTCATCCGACATCGCGAGATCGGCGATCGTCTGCTTCTCCATGCGAATTTCGGCACCCGCCTCCGGAGCGGAGGGCGCACCTGGCGCTGTCGGCGCGACAGGGTCGGTCGGCGGGGCGTTGACGTCCTTCGCGTAGGCACTCATGGCACCGGCTGTGGCGATCAAGGCTGCAAATGCGAGTTTGCGCATGAAAATCTCCATTGGAATATTCTAGCCTGGGCGTCCACGCGCAGGAGAAAGCCCGCACGCCGCGCAGTCCTTTCTTCAACGCGCGACCGGCCAAATGCGCGCCGTGAAATCGCCGTCATGTTGACGTCAGCTTGGCGCTCCCGCTTGGAACCATTGGGAACTTCAAGGCGTTTCGGATAGGTTCAGGCCTGTCAGGGCTCCCGATTACAGGATGACAAAATGCGCCTTTTGAAGATCGCCTTTTTCGCCGCCGCGCTCGCCTCGCCGGCCCTCGCCGAGCAGATCGGCTCC
>Ga0105044_10010172_pt1 | contig 12849 bp, 10 predicted proteins | sample MAT01_FD_78092 | JGI IMG/M metagenome (GOLD analysis project Ga0105044, IMG submission 78092) | Freshwater microbial communities from Lake Fryxell liftoff mats and glacier meltwater in Antarctica - MAT-01 | ecosystem: Environmental > Aquatic > Freshwater > Ice > Liftoff microbial mat | place...
CCGCATTTCTCGCGATCCCCGAGGCAGAACGAAGTGTGTCTAACGAAAATAGTCCGTTCAATGTTTGTGCTCAGTCTGAAAGTCGAATTCTTTCAGCCAGGCTTCCCATTTGTGGGCTTCTTCATGGCTATCCAAGTCCAATTGCTTCCACTCCGGACAGCGATACTTCACGTCAATATGCCCGTTGTGATTAGCTTTTTGGACTTCACAACCAAGTTTTGTGAGCGTGTCGGAAATCTTCGTCGCTTTACTGGCGTCGTTCAAGTGTTTTCGTTTCCATTCCGGCAAGCGGTAACGAACGATTTCTTCCGCCGAAACACTTGTCAGGCCTAATGCAATTACAAATGTCAAGAGCAACCATGATCGCAACATATTTCTTCCCTTTAAGATTGACTTATACCAACGCGCGTTGGATTAACCATTGTCTATCGCGCCACGCGACTTCATGTCCAGGACGATTCAGCGCAATCCAGACCGTCCATGATGCTCGCGCCAGCGATTGACAAGCTGAAAGGCGGGGGGATAAGAAGCTAGCAATTGCACGAGCGACGTGGTCGATACTTTCCAGTTGCCAGAAACCAAACTTGGCTGGCCGCCAGCGCGATGCAGGTCGTCTAGCACGAGCGTCAAGACAGCCGCACGGTCAAAATTGCCTTCGGCGATCTTTAGCGGCCGGCCTTGCCAGCGATCGCGTATCGACTGCTCCTGCTGCTCAAGCTCAGAACATTCCGATCGCTCGGTTCGAACTTGGATCGCCAATCGAAGCCGCAGTCGCTCGATGGCGTATTTTCGGTTCTGCGGCTGGTCGCGTCGTTCATTCGCTTCGGCGGAGATTCCTGTTGGCTCGTGCAGTATTATCACGGCGCTGCTGACCTTGTTGCGGTGTTGACCTCCAGGTCCACCGCGGCGAAGAGCCGTCTGTCGGCACTGACCGAGCAAATCGTCAATCGCAATGATCGCGGGATGCGGAGCGGCTAGCGACTGAACATCAGCCAACATGGAAGGACAAGGCCACGACGCTTCGATATTTGGCTGGCGAGACTCATCCACCAAAGGCCTCATTGACCGATCGATGCAGCCAAGCCCACACCGGCTCATACCCAACACAGATCTGTGCTTCAACCTTGGTGCCGATCGGGCCATAGGCAAATTCGGCGCTTTGGTCAACCGGCAAGCGGCACTTAACAACAAACAACGCTTCTTCCCAGGAGCGTGCTTCGCGACGTTCCAGTTCGCTGATCTCATCAACATGCAGGGTGAGCGGCTTGATCTCGCCGTCATCGATCAACACCTTCGCTGGGAACCCGTTTTTCAATCGTTGCCGTTGCTCCGCAGACACCAGCAGCATGGCGCATGTTTTCGCTGGATCACCAACTCGGCACCAACGAGTTCGCATCGCAACAAATCGTCCCTCAAGATTTTGCAGCGATTTCAACTCGCGTGTTTGCTGGTAGGGTTCCGTCCTGGGCATCTCACGATACCAGTCCGCAGGTGGCAATATCGTTCCGGCGGTCGGCGCAACCATCGCAAGACGCTGTTGACGATTCACGACTCCATCGTATTGTGCTTCTACCAAATCTCGATTGGCCTGATCGACCTTCCAAGCAAAGTCATTGCCCGAATCTCGTAGCGCCTGGCGCTTTACGTTCGCGGACTCCAATGCCGCGATCGTCTTTCGCGTCTTCCATGCCACGACTTGGATTTTCAAGTCGTCATCTCGTAATAGAGCCAGCGAGTCACCGACCGCAACGCGATCACCCATTTCACAATCAACACGATCAATCCAGCCGGCTTCGGGTACGAACACTTCTACGGCACCATCGACATCCAAAATTCCTGTTGCGGCAACTTCTCGACGTAGCGGTATGAAAGCTATGACAACCAGCAGTGTCAACAGTCCAAGGCAAACTGACATTCGTCTAAGAATGCCTGATTCCCGCCAAATTCCCTGCCCTTTAAAGATTGAGACCCAGTTGGCGGTCAGCCGATAAATCAAAGCCAAAATCAGCCCCACAAAAAACGTAAGTCCGATCCACCATAAATTCCAGTCCGCAAACAATGAGACCAGAAACATGCCAATGACGACGGAAATCATGATTCGATACAGGGATGAAACCAAATGGTAAAGACTGAGCAAACCGCTTGTAAGCCCTACGGTTGCGCGACCATTCGTTGCACCCGCAACGCGAGTAACGATCAACCCGCGCCAGGCCAATGCTGCTTGGCGACGCAGGTTTGGAGTTTTCAGCATATCCGAAAGAACATAGTATCCATCCATTCGCATCAAAGGATTGGCATTGAAGACAACCGTGCTTAAGCCACAAAACAAGATCGTGTTCATCGCGATCACATGCGCGGGACCGTTCGACGTCAACCACCAGATCAGCGTTGCGATCGTTGCCAGAACAAGCTCCACATAAATTCCAGCCATCATCACTGCCGCGCGACGCAGTGACGAATCAAGCCGCCAAACTTGCGACACATCGCAATAGGGACATGGCATGCCGCAGAAAAAGAACAAACCAACATCACCGACCGGGACACCCAATCGTCGACAAGCGGTTGCATGACCAAGTTCATGGATGCACTTGGTTGCCACGAACAGAAACGCTAGCGAATATCCGAACGTCGATGCAGAGGCGGTCGCTCCATAGACCATCGCGATCGAGTGCTCGGCGCGAGACCAACCGATCAATAGCGACAGTGCCGCAATCAAGATTGCGAAGGACCAAATCGCAACGGCCGCCGGTGAAAACAAGATCGTCGAACGTCGCGCTAGCCAGTGCGCAACACGGTCGACAGAAAAAATGGGCACGCGAAACGCAATCGCATGCCTCGGCCAGGCACCCCAAGACTGTCGCGTCGGCACACGCTGTCGCAGCAGACCAGCAGCCTTCGCTTGCGCCACAAGATCATTGTTCTGTGAGTTAGCTTCGTGGGAGCGAACGCCATTCTCCAACGTCAACAAATCGCGGCGTGTCAACCGTGTAATGCGGCCGGAGATGGAATCGATCAGGGTCCAACGTCGTGGCGAACGCCGATCCACAAGCCGGACCAGATCCGACCTCAACCCATTCGTTTCGATTTGAAAGTCGCTGGATGACATCCTAGTTTTCGGTATTCAGAAGCTCGTGTTTATTGCCTTGCCGTTCCTTATCGCTGATCAGGCCCAACACGACAATATCGAATTGCCAAATATATTCGCTGGAATGCGTGACTAGTGATGGCAACGACTTGCTAGGGCAGTTTACACTTAGGGTCCCCGTCGCCGCTCCCGCCCAATTGCCGATCATCAATCAGATGCGATTTTCCGTGATTCAATCCTCGCGTTACTTGATCGCCCCGTTGATTTTGATCTTGTTCGCGATCATCGCCACCGCTGAGGAAACTTCACTAGTCAAGCTTGACAGTGAGTTCACCCGCGATGTCGTACCGTTGTTGCAGTCGTATTGTGTGAAATGCCACGACAACGAAACTCACGAAGCGGAATTGAACCTTAGCGACTATCGCGGCACAAGCTCAGTCATTATGTCGGATCGTGTCTGGGCGACGGTCCTGCATCGCGTCTCTGCAGGCGAAATGCCGCCTGTAGACGCGACCTCTCAGCCGACGCAAGCGCAGCGCGAAACGATCACTGGTTGGATCGAGCGAGTTCGCAAATTCGAAGCCGAAAGAAACGCAGGCGACCCCGGCTCCGTAATCGCTCGTCGACTTAGCAACGCGGAGTTCGACTACAGCATTCGCGATCTCACCGGCGCGGACATTCAACCGACGAAAACCTTTCCGGTTGATCCCGCAAACGAAGCGGGCTTTGACAACTCTGGCGAATCGCTCACGATGTCACCGGCTCTACTGACAAAATATCTCGAAGCGTCGCGTGTGGTCATCGACCACATGATATTGACCCCTCGCGGCATCACCTTTGCCTCGCATCCCGTCGTCACGGATACTGATCGCGACAAGTATTGCGTGAATCAAATTGTACAGTTTTATCAGCAGCAACCGACCAATCTGGCTGACTATTTCTTCGCTGCCTGGACCTATCGTCATCGCGAACAGTTGGCCCAAGCGAATGCCTCGCTGGTCGAGATCGCGGTCCAGCAACAAGTCAGCCCTAAATATCTGACCACCCTCTGGAAACTCCTGACTCAAACCGATTCACTCGGCCCGGTGGCGAGGCTGCAGTCAATGTGGGAATCAATGCCGATCCCATCAGCATCGGAATCGAATTCGTCGGAAGTGGCCAAGGCGGCAATTGAACAGTTGCGTGATTATGTCGTAAACGCTCGCGAGCGGTTCTCGCCATCGATTGATAACTTGACCATCAGCGGCTCACACAATGGTTCACAACCGTTGGTCCTCTGGAAGAACAAGCAATACGCTAAGTATCGACGCACGGCTGACGTGCCATTCTTGGACAGCGACGACCCGACCACGCAAATCAGCGGATTATTTGACGCTCCCAACGCAAACAACCTGGAGCGATTCAAGGCTGATTGCGATTTGTTCTGTTCCGTTTTTCCAGACGCGTTTTACGTCTCCGAACGAGGGCGGGATTACCTTGGGAAAAAGGAAACTGGGGAAGGAGAAGGGAAAGGCAGACTTCTGTCGGCTGGCTTTCACAGCATGATGGGCTACTTTCGAGATGACCAACCGCTTTATGATTTGTTGCTCGACCCATCGCAGCAGCAAGAACTGGACGCGCTATGGCAACAACTAATGTTTGTTTCCACAACGCCGCAAAGACAATATCAAGGCTTTCTCTGGTTCGAGAAAGCAGAGTCGAAGTTTATGCGTGAATCGCAATTCGACTTTGTTCGCTCTGAGGACAAGGAATCGTGTACTTCGCCAATGATCGAACGTCTCGCGGAGTTATATCTAGCCAAGGCCGCGGAAGCGAAAGCGGACGAAATTGCACTACAAGCCGCACGAGATTTCTTCACGGAGATCGACGAGCAGATTCGGTGGGTGGAGCAAACAAAAGTTACTTCGCAGCCACATCATCTCAACGCCGTGATTGATTTTGCATCGCGAGCTTATCGAAGACCATTATCGCCGGCCGATGAACAAGAGTTGCGAGTCTTTTATCGACGCTTGATCAACGACGATGGACTCACTCATGATGAAGCAATTCAGGACATGGTCGTTTCGATCTTAATGTCACCGCGGTTCTGCTATCGTGTCGATCTGCTGTGCGATACCGACCAGGCCAGACCTTTGGACGATTATGAACTGGCGAGTCGCCTAAGCTATTTCCTTTGGTCAAGCCTTCCGGACGAAGAGTTATTGTCACACGCGGCAGCGGGCAATTTGCATGAGACGGATGTCTTGGCAGCACAAACAACGCGTATGCTGATAGACAAACGCGTTCGTGGACTAGCAACTGAGTTTGGAGGAAACTGGCTGGACTTCCGACGGTTTGAAGAACATAACGCGGTCGATCGGAGTCGCTTCACAAGTTTCAACGATGACCTGCGAAGTGCGATGTTCGAGGAACCAATTCGATTCTTTATCGACATCATCAAGCACGATCGCAGCGTACGCGATTTTCTTTATGCTGATCGAACTTTTGTCAACGCAACGTTAGCGTCACATTACGGTATGGATGGTTTATCTTTCGTGAACGCAGACTGGCAAGAAGTCAACGGTGCGAGTCGTTACGGTCGCGGTGGCTTGCTGCCAATGGCCGTTTTCTTGACAAAAAATGCTCCCGGACTCCGAACAAGTCCCGTTAAGCGTGGATACTGGGTCGTGCGACGCTTGCTTGGTGAACGCATCCCTCCGCCACCGCCCAACGTGCCGGAGATTTCAAATGACGAGTCCAAGCTTGGTGACCTGACGTTGCGAGAAACGCTCGCTAAACATCGTGAACATGCAAGCTGCGCAGGGTGCCACGACCGCATCGATTCGATCGGGCTTGTGTTTGAGGGTTTCGGGCCAATCGGCGAACGACGTGATGTCGATTTGGGAGGCCGAAACGTCGATGCGCAGGCTGTCTTCCCCGATGGCAGTTTGCGGAACGGAGTCGAAGACTTGCGCCGATATCTGAAAGAAAAACGTGAGGGAGATTTTATCGACAATATCTCGCGAAAGCTGCTATCGTATGCACTCGGTCGTGCGCTTCAGCTGTCCGATGAAACGCTGCTGCAATCGATGCGAGACCAATCTCAAGCCGAAGAAGTTCGGTTCAGCAGGTTGGTCAGTGCGATTGTTTCCAGCCCACCTTTTTTAAACAAACGCGGTCGTGAACGATCCGCAGACGAGTTGCGGAAAGCAGGAGTTACGAGTGACTAAACAACGCACCACAATCAAGTCCCAAATATCTCGCCGGTTGGTGCTCCAGGGTGCTGGCGCGGCGATGGCGTTACCGTGGCTGGAATCATTACCGGTTTGGGGAACCGAAGCCACAACCTTAAGCGAAGCATCGCCCATTCCAAAACGATTTGGTGTGCAGTTCATGGCGTGCGGCGTGAATCAAGATCATTGGTGGGCCAAAGGTTCCGGCGCGGAAATGGAACTTGGCAAATGCCTTGATCCCATGCTACCACTTCGCGCGAAGATGAATTTGATATCCGGTTTGTTCAACCAATCTGCAGTCGGAGTTGGTATTCATCCAGGACAAACAGGCAACATTCTCTCCGGTGCAACACTTAAAAAAGGCTCCGAACTACGCGGTGGCATTAGCATCGACCAGGTGCTCGCTAACACGATCGGCCAAGATACAGCGCAGCCGAGTTTGGTGCTGGGATGTGAGCAACCGATAACGGGCTACCACGAAACAAATTTCTCAATGGCCTACAGTTCGCATATCTCTTGGCAGAACGCAACGTCACCGGTACCGATGGAAGTCTACCCGTCGCTGGCGTTCGACAGTTTGTTTGACAATCGCGGAAATCGTCGAAATCAAAGCGTGCTGGATCGAGTAAAAGAGCATGCGGATAGCCTCAGTCGTCAAGTTAGCGCTGGCGATAAGGCGAAACTAGATGAATATATGACCAGCGTGCGGGAAGTCGAGAAGCGGATCGAAAGAACTCGCGACGAGAAAGATTCTGCTCACGATCGCGCTGCTTCTCACGGCGAACCGCTGGTGATGATGAAGCGACCTGACAATGGGCTGCCTGAGGATATTCGCGAGCACATGAAATTGATGTGCGACATCGTTGCAATCGCGTTTCAAACGGACAAGACTCGAGTCGCGAGCTTGCTCTTGTGTCGTGACATCTCGGGCTTGTTGTATCCGTTTCTCGACGTTCGCAACGCTCACCACGGAGCTTCCCATAGCGACTTAGATGATCAGTACTTGCGAATTACACAATACTATGTCAGCCAGTTCGCTTACCTTGCTTCCAAGCTTGATGCCATGCCCGAGGGTGAAGGCACGGTGCTCGATCATTCATGCCTAATGTTTATCAATAACATGTGGTCCGGCAGCAAGCATGACTCGACGAAAGTACCCATGATTCTGGCTGGCGGTCTTGGCGGGACGATGGAAACTGGCCGCGTGCTCGATTTCAGCGACCGCGCCGATGGTGAACGCAAGCTGTGCAGTTTTTACCTTTCGATCTTGCAGAAAATGGGTCTAGAGCAAAGGCAATTCGGTGATGCGGATCAGGCGTTGGATTTGATTTGAGTCAACTATCGCTTTTTTCGTGCGATCCAGACGGAGCAATTGGCGTGTTGCAACACGAATCGTGAGGTGCTTCCAATGAAGAAGCGGCTGATTGCGGAATGGCCGGCATCACCAACGAAAACAATGTCAGTCTTGTTTTTGTTGGCGAAGGTCACAATGCTGCCACCAACATGGACCTCTTCCAAAACCTGCTTCGTTACTACTGAAAATATAGGCTCCAACCGTGCATGAGCTTCTGCAAGCAGTTTTTTCATCGCTTCGGTCAGATACAAATCGTAGGGGATATCATCTGCCAGCAAGGCTGGCCGCTGAATCACTGTGATTAGGCTGAGTTCGGTATTGGTGGGCCATGGAGTGGCCTTGATCTGATTGGCTGCTTCGATCGCCGGGGGAGAACCGTCATGTGCAAGTGTCACTCGAAGCGATTGGACGTCTTGGCTTATTGAGCTTTCCGGATGCCGTACCACTAACACAGAGCAAGGTGCGTGCGTCGACACCGAGTCAGTCGTGCTGCCCAGGAGGATCTTCGTTAGCATGCTGTGTCCCTTGGCACCAACGACAATCAGGTCCGCATTGTACTCCTCCGCATACCGGATAATCTCGTCGGCAGCATGACCGATCTGCGGTGCATGGGTCGCAACGCAGCCTGCTTCAGCGAGAACCATGGTCGCTCGCTGATAAGCTTCGAGCGCGTTTGCCGTTTCAAGTCGACAAAGCTCTTCGTCGCGTCCACCCCAGTAAACGCTTGCCGCAGGATGAGCCGCGACGGTAACGACAGTGAGTTCACTGGTCCTGCAAATGGGCAGACGCGAAAACCAACGAATCGCATGCTCGGCATAAGTAGAGCCGTCGGTTGTTAAGAGGATCTTCATGATGAACTCAGTTTTTGATTTGCAAGACGGAAAAGCGAAGCACCAGTATTTCTTAAGTGTCCTAAAGGCAAAGAGCAAACAGTGTGCCTGTCATCAATTTGCCAACCCCCAGTCAAAACGAGTGTTTGTCCCAGCCAGGAATTTGGCTCGGCGTGTCAGAGTGTAGAACAATTGTCCCAATTGTTTTCCGAGCAATTGGGACAATTGCTCTACACTCAACCCAAATTGACCCCAATGGCCTTGTGCCATTGGTGAAGAAGATTAGCAGGCTAGGAAAATGCGATCCAAAACCAAGCCATTCCCTCCAAACCGCCGCCAAAGGGGCGGTTTGGAGGAAATGGGCTCGCTGGGAGCATGACGCCGTTTAGCTAATTAATCTTTTTCACGAACCAGACGAGCTGGCTGGGGTCTCGAATCGGATTTGGGACAGACGAACTACACGTGGTTTAAAGAAGGGTGGTTGTGATAGTTGGTTTTGATGACAATTCGGACCGCTGTGAGCGTAGAATCCCTCCCAGCCGATTGCGAGATGAGCCCCTTCGCACATGCATCCATTAAGTGCGCTATTTCGCACAGCCAATTTCCGTAAGCACCGTTACGAAAGAGTTAAAATTTTGCCTGCGTATCGCCAATCAAAATTAAAGGGCTTCACCGACGCTTCAGTGTTGATCGTCGCTTTTGCCGTTACGTTTGTCCACCAAGCATCGACCGTTCAATGCCAAGAGGTTGCGAGTGAGATTGCCCCTTTGGCAGCGTCAGTCATCAATGCAGTAAGGGGAAAAATCGCATCGACAAAACAGGGGCTCGTTTTCAACGACGTCGCATCGAACGTTGATTCCGACACCGAAAAACCTTGCGTTGTTCTGGTGCCGGGCTTGCTCGCCTCGGAAGGATCGATGGAGGCCTTTTGCAAAATGATCGAGAAGCAAGCTTTTTCTACCGCTGTATTCCACTATTCAAGTCATCAAGGAATCAAACCCTCGGCGATTCAATTAGCCACGGAGCTGCGACGCCTTAAAGAGTCTCAGCCGAAGCGCCGTGTCGTGCTGCTGACGCATTCGATGGGCGGGCTTGTTGCCCGGTGCTGTGTTGAAGACCCAGCATTGAACCCTGGCAATGTAACTCAGTTACTACTCGTTGCACCGCCTAACCATGGATCAGCGGTGGCAAAGCTATCTGCCGCTGAACTATCAAAGAAGCTTGGCTGGCAAGAGCCGATCGGCGAAACCGGTTTAAAATCCGTCGATGATGTGGCGAGAAGTCTATTCGGAGTTGCGAAAGTCGACTTATTGCCTGGCTCTGCAACACTACTGGAACTGAACGCTCGTCCCCGAGCCGCAGGCGTTCGATATTGCGTGATCGCAGGTAGCGGTGGTCCCGTACCAGGGGAATTGATTCAATTGTCGTTGTTGATTGGCAATCTGCTATTGCCCGAAAGTCCTGAGACGCAAGCTGCATTCGAATCGGTCAGCGAGTTAGCGAACCTAGACGAATGGACCCAAGGACGCGGCGATGGCGTTGTTGCGGTTTCTTCGGCAAGGCTAAGTGGCGTGAAGGATTTTTTGACGCTCCCGTTCTCGCATAATGAGTTCGGCGAGCTACCAAGCGAAGCCAGTAAACAAGTGATTGCCGAAGTCTTGAAACGACTGAGTGCCCAATAGTCGCGTCCCTTTAAGCCTTGCCAATCTTGGACGCGTCAATTTTCGACGCGCTAATCTTGGACGCGCTAATCTTCGACGCGCTAATCTTCGACGCGGTGGAGCGCTGCCACTATAAACGCCCAAGCAATTCGGTTTTCTTGGAGCCGAACTCATCTTCGGTGATGGCACCGGCATCACGTAGCTTTGCCAGCCGTTCGATGACCGCAAAAATATCGTCGCTCGATACTGATGACGATGACGATGAGTTTTGAACTGGTTGCATGTTTGGCGATTGAACCGGAACCGGTTCTGATTGGAAAACCGGCGATTGCATCTGGACCTGCGGGGCAACGACGTGTGGTTGATTCGGCACACCGAGTGCAGGCCCACTGACCAGCGGTAGCGTGCGTAAATCGACGTTACCGTACTGGCTGGTAAAGCCAACACCTGCGCCGCCGCCTTGCTGCTGAGAGACCCCGCCAATGTTGTGGTCGAGGGTATCATATATTGTGACGTTCTGGCCGTCTGAAATGGCGAGCCTTTTTGACCCCGAAAAATATGCATAGCGATACTGATTTTGGCTGCCGCTGGTATTGGCGACACCCAAATCAGCTCCCCACCAATTGTTCCAATTGTTTTGAGCCTGACCGCCGATTGTGCTGCCCGCAGGTCGCGGTGGGGGCGGAGGGACCACTTGCATATTTTGGTCGATAATGGCAGACGATAGGTCGCTACAAATCCCGTCGACTTTGCCTTTGAGTTGATAGTTGAACATATCGCCAACCATCGTCATGCCACCACGCATCCATTGGCCACCGCCGCCGAGCTCGTAAATATTGAACTGAGCCATCGTGCCATTGCCGCGAAGAATCGAATCGAGCATCAGCGATACGGCTTCGTAGCTTGCCCCGTAGCGATTCGCTACATCATTGACGAGTCGCTCGCCCTGTTCGGTCCAACGTGCCATCGGAATTGCTTTCGGTTCAAAGGGTTGTGCGAAATCGTAAAGAGTGACGGCTTGCCCGATCGCAGCACAAATGAGATGCGATTATGATTACGGCAAACAACGACTCGCGAACGGCCCGCCGATCCACTTCTCCCGACATCTTACCAGAGATAACGCAATTGAAACCTCCACACTGCTTATTCTTTCTCCGATTGCTCGTCTCGCTTTCATTGATATTGACGGCAATTCAGCCCTTAGTTGCGGATGATCCAGTAGTGGAGGTGCTGATTGGGCCGTCGGATCCGGCTCCCGCGAAGGGAGCACTGAGCGACCTGGACACGCCGTTTGCGGTCGAGTTCAATGCCCTCGGCGAAATGTTGATCGTCGAGTACGAGGGTGGGCGATTGCTGTCATGGACCGCACAGAACGGCCTGAATCATTTTGCCGGTAACGGAAAAGCTGGCTACGTCGACGGACCGGCAAAGTCGGCAGAATTTAATAAGCTTCACAATCTTGTGATCCTGGCGGACGGCAGCGTGCTGATGTCTGACCACCTCAATCACGCGGTGCGAAAGTACGATCCAAAAACAAACTTGGTATCGACGCTGTCGGGTAACGGCAAGCCTGGCCCAGCGGTTGACTCCGTCAGCGCATCGGCAGCGACGTTCACGCAACCAATCTGCGTTTCGCTGACACCGGATCAAAAATCGATTTTGATCGCAGACATCGGCAACCGTTGCATTCGCCGACTAGAGCTAGAAACCGGATTGGTGACAATAATCGCGGGCAATGGCCAGTCTGGTTCGCCCGAGGATGGAGGAGTTGCAAAAACGTCGCCGTTGCGCGACCCGCGCGGCGCGATTCAAAATGACCTTCGCGAGATTGTGTTGATCGAACGCGGTGGCCACGCTGTTCGCAAGATTGACACCGCTGGAAAGATCACCACGATCGCAGGTACGGGAAAAGCTGGGCATGTCGACGGCGACGCGTTGGCCGCACAATTGAAGGGACCAAAACACCTTTGCTTTGGCCCCAACGGCGTCGTGTTCATTGCTGACGATGAGAATCACGCAATTCGCAAGTATGACTCATCTACGAAAACACTTTCCACTGTCGATCTCGGTGAATACAAACTGCAGCGGCCGCATGGCGTTTGTGTCCATGATGGTTGGCTCTATATCGCAGATAGTTACCAGAACCGTGTTCTGCGTTTGAAGCTCTAGGCATCTTAGCGCTGGAGTACAGGCTTTCGCCGCTTTTTTCGCCCGTAGCCGCCTAAAGGCTGGACACCAACCCCAAACTTAAGCTTGACGGATTACTCGTCCATCGGTTTGTTCTGCTCAGCAGTGGAGGCTGCACGCGTTGCAAAACTCACGATGGCCATCCCCGCGATCCCGATCAGTGTTGTCGCCAGAATCCAACTCAGCGGCAGATGCGACGTACTGTCGTCCGCGATGCCAAGGAAAGCGAGGTTGTCTTTGTTGATGGCAACAATGTTCAAGAACCCGTTGTGAACAGCATGCAGAATCATGCCCGGATACACACTGCCCGTTTTCCATGCGACCCAGCCGAGAAACAGACCCATCATCGTTGTTGGGAAGAACCGCTCAAGCAGCAGGATGCTTCCCGTCAGAACGTGAAATAATCCGAACAGCAACGCAGAAACAACGATGGTTCTGGTGGGCGTCATTACCGTACGCAGCGCTGAAAAGAGATAGCCGCGAAAGCATAGCTCTTCAATCACCGCTGGCGTGATCGCAA
>Ga0105044_10010175_pt1 | contig 12847 bp, 9 predicted proteins | sample MAT01_FD_78092 | JGI IMG/M metagenome (GOLD analysis project Ga0105044, IMG submission 78092) | Freshwater microbial communities from Lake Fryxell liftoff mats and glacier meltwater in Antarctica - MAT-01 | ecosystem: Environmental > Aquatic > Freshwater > Ice > Liftoff microbial mat | place...
CGGGCATATGTTCCCCGCCGAGGCCCTGTCGCGGGCGCTGGCGGCGCGCGGCTGGCGCATCGTCCTGGCCACCGACCATCGCGGCGAGCAGTACGCGCAAGCCTTTCCGGCCGAGGAACGGCTGGCGCTGGACGCCGCCACCGGGCGCGGGCCGATCGGCATGGCCAGGGCCGGCGTGGCCATCGCCCGCGGGGTGTTGCAGGCCCGGGCGGCGCTGAACAGGCTGGACGCCGCCGTCGTGGTCGGTTTCGGCGGCTATCCGTCGGCCCCGGCCCTGCTGGCCGCGCTCGACCAAAAACGACCGACCCTGCTGCACGAACAGAACGCCGTGCTGGGCCGGACCAATCGCTGGCTGGCACCGCATGTCGGCGCCGTCGCCGCCTCCTTCCCCCATCTGCAAAAGGTGCCGGCGGGGCTGGAGGGCAAGATCAGCCTGATCGGCAATCCGGTCCGCCCCGACATCCGCGCCCTGTTCGACCGCGGCTTCGTCGCCCCGACCAGCGACGGGCCGATCCATGTGCTGGTCACCGGCGGCAGCCAGGGCGCGCGCATCCTGTCCGAGGCGGTGCCGATGGCGCTCGCCGCTCTGCCCGAGGGGCTGCGCGGTCGCCTGAGGGTGCAGCAGCAGTCTCGCCCGGAAACGCTGGAGGCCGCCAACCAGATCTATCTGGAGGCCGGCATCCAGGCCGAGGTCGCGCCCTTCTTTCGCGACATGGCCCAGAGTCTGTCGGCGGCGCATCTGGTGATCGGACGGGCCGGGGCCTCGACCTGTTCCGAACTGGCGGTCGCGGCCCTGCCGTCGCTGCTGATCCCGCTGAAGATCGCCATGGACGACCACCAGCGCTTCAACGCAGCCTGCCTCTCCGACGCGGGCGGTGCCGAGGTGATGCTGGAGGACGATGTGACGGCGGAGGGTCTGACGGCGGTGCTGGGACGCCTGCTGGCCGACCCGGCGCGTCTCGAGGCGATGAGCGCCGGGGCCCGGTCGGTCGCCCTGCCGGACGCGACCGAAGCGCTGGCTGATATGGTCGAGGCAGCGGCTCGTTAGCGGCGTCGGGCCGTCAGCGCCGTCCGTCCGACCCGGACCGCCTCTTCCAGCGAGTCCGCGTCGGCCTCGCCCACCGAGGCCGGGTCGCAGGCGACCGTCAGCAGGGCGGCGGCGTCGCCGCTCGCCCCCACCGCAGCCGCCGGGGCGGCGTCGGGCGTGGCCGGGCCTTCGGCACCGCCCTCGCGCACCGAGACGAAGTCCAGCCGGTCGGCGGTGCGGGCGGCGCAGTCGAAACGCCACCATGACCAGCCGCCCCAATATGCATTGTCCGCGGCCCGGAACCCTTCGGGCGCGACCTGGAAGGACCGCATCCGCACGCCGTCGCCGTCGGGCGTGACGGTCGACAGGTCGGCGAGGACGGCGAAGCGCTCGACCCGGACGAGGACCAGCTTCGGTGCCTCGGGCAGGGGTGGGGCCGGCTGGGCGCAGGCCGGCGCGGCCAGCAGGACGAGGCCCACGAGGGCGGACTTGATCGAGATTTTCATGCCCCATCGTAACCGGGTGTTGACGGCGACGCGACTAGGCTCGACCGATGACGCGCTTCATGACGCTCGACTTCGCCGACGGCGACCGGCCCGCCCTGCTGGAGCGGGTGCTGGGCATGGCCCGCGCGCCCTACAGCTATGTGGTGACGCCCAATGTCGACCACGTCGTCAAGCTGATGGACGGCCGGGTCGGGGCCGACGTCTATGCCGGGGCCGGGCTGAAGGTCTGCGACAGCCGTATTCTGGCCCATCTGGCGCGGCTGCGGGGGTTGAGCCTGCCAGTCTATCCGGGCTCGGACATGACCGCCGACCTGCTGGCCTCGCCCGCCGCCGAGGGGCTGGTGATCGCCGTCTTCGGGCCGGATCGCGCGGCCTTCGACGATCTCGCCGCCCGCTATCCGCGCCAGTCGCTGCGCTGGATCGAGGCCCCGATGCTGGTGCCCGGGACTCCGGCTTGGGACGCGGCGGTCGAGCTGGCCGCCGGGGCCGAGTGGGACGTGCTGCTGGCCTGCGTCTCCTTCCCGAAACAGGAACTGTTCGCCCACGCCCTGCGCGCGGCGGGGCGAAAGACGGGGGTGGCGCTGTGCGTCGGGGCCTCCGTAGATTTCCTGACCGGCCGCCAGCAGCGCGCGCCGCGTATTTTCCAGCGGCTGTCGCTGGAATGGCTGCACCGGCTGCTGAGCCAGCCCCGCCGGATGTTCAGACGTTATGTCATCGAAGGCCCGGCGATCTTCGGCTGGTTCGTGCGGTGCGAGGTTCTGGGGTCGCAGTCCTCCCCCCGAGCGTAGCGACAGGGGGAGGGGGACCGCCGGTGCGGCGGTGGAGGGGGCTGGCCTCACAAACCGGCACTTGCAGTTGGCCCCCTTCCACCATCCTTCGGATGGTCCCCCTCCCCCTATGGGGGAGGATTTACGCCACCAGCGTCTCGGCCTGCGTCAGGTCCACGCTGACCAGCTGCGACACCCCCTGTTCCGGCATGGTCACGCCGTAGAGGCGGTCCATGCGGCTCATGGTCACCGGGTTGTGGGTGATGACGAGGAAGCGGGTGTCGGTGCGTTTGCGCATCTCGTCCAGCATGCGGCAGAAGCGATCGACATTGGCGTCGTCCAGCGGCGCGTCGACCTCGTCCAGCACGCAGACCGGGGCCGGATTGGCGAGGAAGACGGCAAAGATCAGCGCCGCCGCCGTCAGGGCCTGTTCGCCGCCGGACATCAGGCTCATCACAGACAGCCGTTTGCCGGGCGGGCAGGCGTAGATTTCCAGCCCGGCTTCCAGCGGATCGTCCGACTCGACCAGTTTCAGCTCGGCCTGGCCGCCGCCGAACAGGGCCTCGAACAGGCTTTTGAAATTGTCGTTGATGATGTCGAACGCCGCCACCAGCCGTTCGCGGCCCTCGGCGTTCAGTTCGTCGATACCGTCGCGCAGTTTGGCGATGGCCGACGTCAGGTCCGACCGCTCGGCCTTCATGGTCTGGAGTCGGTCGCCGTATTCAACGGCCTCGTCCTCGGCCAGCAGATTGACCGCGCCCAGGGCTTCGCGCTCACGTTCCAGACCGTAGAGCAGGCTTTCGGCCCCCGCCGCGTCGGGCGGACGGGCGATGGCGTCGTCGGTCAGTTTCTGGCCCAGGGCCTCGGGTGACATCTGGGCGGTTTCGCGCAGGTTGGCCTCGGTCTCGGCCAGCCGTTCGGCGGCGGCTTCGGCCCGTGCCGCCAGTCCGGCGCGAGCCTCCCGGGCCGAGGAGGCCGCCGTCTCCGCCGCCCGCGCCGTCCGGTCGGCCCCGGTCGCCTCGGTCTCGGCGACGGCCAGGGCGTCCGCCGCCGCCTTGCGCCGGGTCTCCGCCGTGGTCAGGGCGTCCAGCAGGGCAGAGCGCTGCGCCGCCAGCCGCCCGGGCGCGTCCGCCGCCGCCTTCGCCCGCGCCGCTGTTTTCCGGGCGTCGATCTCCAGCGCCGCGATCCGCGCCGTCGAATCCTTCGCCCGCGCCGCCCAGCCGTCGCGCTCGCGGGTCAGACCTTCCAGCCGGGCGGCCCGTCCGGCCACCTCGCGCGTCTCGGCGTCCCGGTCGACCCGCGCCGTCGATGCGGCGGCGCGGGCCGCGTCCGCCGCCGTGCGCGCCGCTGTCAGCTCGGCGCGCAGACCGTCGAGGGTATCCGACGGGGCGTCGGAGCCTTGGGCCTGTTCCATCGCCGTCTTCGCCGCCTCGACCTCGGTGGTCAGCCGGGTCAGGGTCTCGTCCAGCGCCAGCGCCCGCGCCTCCTTGCGGGCCTGTTCGCGGCCCAGGGCCTCGACCCGGTCGCGGGCCGCCGTGACGGCCTTGTCCAGCGGGAAGGGTGCCGCGCGGGCGGCTTTCACCGCTTCTTCGGCCGCGCGAAACGCCTCGGTCGCCGCCTTCAGCGCGGCTTGCACCGCCTCCAGTGCCGGCTTGCCCGCGTCGATCTCGGCTTCCAGCTCCGACAGGCGGGTGCGCTGGGCCAGCCGCACGGCCGCGGGGCGCGGGGCCTCGGCGCGCTGGACGAAGCCGTCCCAGCGCCACAGGTCGCCCTCGCGGGTCACCAGCCGTGCGCCGACGGGCAGGGCCTTGGCGAGGTGCTCAATCTGGCCAGACGTCGCCACGCCGCACAGTGCAAGGCGAGCCGTGAGCTGGTCCGGTGCCGAGACATGGTTCGCCAGCGGCTCCACCCCGGTGGGCCAGACCGGGGAGGGGGCCTCGGCTCCGGCCCAGTAGGCGGCGGCGCGCGCGTCGAGGGCCGCGTCCAGATCGTCGCCCAGCGCCGCCGCGAGCGCGGCTTCGTAGCCCTTGGCCGCCGCCACGCTGTCCAGCGCCGGGGCGTGTTCGCGCTTTCCGTGGACCAGCAACTGGGCGAGGCCCCGCGCCTCGGTCTGCAGCCGGCCCAGCCGGTCCTCGGCCGTCCGTGCCGCCGTCCGCGCCTCGGCTTCGGCACGGGCATGGTCGCCGCGTTCGGCTTCCGCCGCCTCAACGGCCGCTCGCGCCGCCGTCAGTTCGGCCTGCGCGATTTCCAGCGCGGCCATCGCCGCCTCGATCTCGGGTGGGACCAGCGGCCCCAGTCCCGCGCGTTCCGCCTCGGTTGAAGAGCGTTGAGCCTCAGCCCGGGCGACGCGCGCCTCGGCGTCGCGTTTGCGGGCGCTCTCGGCATTGACCCGGGCCTCCACCGATGCGGCGGCGCCGGCCACGCGCTCGACCTCGGCGTCAGCGGCCTTGCGGGCATCCTCGGCGGCGGTCAGGGCAGCTGCCAGTTCGGGGCCGCGCGTCGGGGCACCGGCGATCTCTCCGGTCAGGGTCTCCAGCGCCGCGCCCAGTCGGGCCAGTTCGTCGGCGGCGTCGCCGGCCATGGCGGTCTCGCGTTCGATGTCGGCGGCGATGCGTCTGGTCTCGGCGGTCAGGCGGTCGACCTCGGCCCGCGCCGCCTGTTCGGCCATGTCCAGCCGGTCGCGTTCCAGCGAGGCGCGGTGCAGCAGGGCCCCGGCCACGGCATCCTCCTCGCGCGCGGGCTTCAGCGCCTCCTGCGCCGCCAGCGCCGCCGTCTGCGCCCGGCTCGAGGCGGTCGCCGCAGCGCCGACCGCCCGGTCGGCCTGCGCCATGTCCTCGGCCGCGCCCTCCGCCGCCATCCGCGCGTCGTTCCAGCGCACGAACAGCAGGGCGGCCTGCAAGGCGCGGATTTCGCCTGAAATCTTCTTGTAGCGTTCGGCCTGCCGCGCCTCGCGCTTCAGTCGCGTCAGGGCGGTTTCCAGTTCGCGGCCGATGTCGTCCAGCCGTTCGAGATTGGTCTCGGCCGCCTTGAGCCGCAGTTCGGCCTCGTGGCGGCGGGTGTGCAGACCGGCGACCCCGCCGGCTTCCTCGAGGATGCGGCGCCGGTTCTGGGGCTTGGCGGCGATCAGTTCGCTTATCTGGCCTTGACGCACCAGAGCTGGGCTGTTGGCCCCGGTCGAGGCGTCGGCGAACAGCAGTTGAACGTCGCGGGCGCGCACCTCCTTGCCGTTGATGCGATAGGTCGAGCCCTGACCCCGGTCGATGCGGCGCGAGACCTCAATGACGGCGCTGTCAGTGAAGGGCTGGGGGGCCTTGCGTTGAGCGTTGTCGATGGTCAGCTGGACTTCGGCGTGGTTGCGCGGCGGGCGCTCCGCGGCCCCGGCGAAGATCACATCGTCCATGCCCTGGCCGCGCATGGCCTTGGCCGAATTGGCCCCCATGACCCAGCGCAGGCCTTCCAGCACATTGGACTTGCCGCAGCCGTTGGGTCCGACGACGCCGGTCAGGCCGGGTTCGATGTGCACTTCCGCGGGATCGACGAAGGACTTGAAGCCCACGAGCCGGAGGCGCTGGAACTGCATCGCCTAGGGGGTCACTCGCCAGGCGAGGCCGCCCGGATCGCGACCTCCAGCCCGCCCAGCGAACGGTCCGCCACCAGACGGCCGTTGACGTAGAAGCTCGGCGTACTGCTGACCCCGGCGGCGTTGGCACCGTCGATGTCGCGGTTGATGGCGGCGCGGGTGGCCGGGGTGGTCGCGCAGGCGTCCAACTGGGCGCGGGTCTGGCCGCTGACCGCGACCGCCGGGGCATACCAGGCGTCCCGGGGTCCGCCGTCCAGCACCGCCGACTGTCCGCGCATCAGGGCCGAGGCGACATCGAAGAACCGTTCGGGCACCGCGCACCGGGCCAGAGCCGCGCCGGGCAGGGACACCTCTTCCGGACGCGTCGGCAGGTTGCGGAACACGAACCGCACCTTGCCCGTGTCGATGAAGCGCTGCTTGAAGGTCGGATAGACGAACAGGTGCCAGTCGGCGCAGTGGTTGCAGGCGAACGAGGCGTATTCGATCACCGTCACGGGGGCGTCGGCCCGACCGATCGACCGATCCGCCGCCGTCACCGGCGGGACCTGTTCGGTCGCGAACCCCGGGGTTGCCCCACCCGAAGCCACGACGACCGGCGCCAGCAGGACCAGCGCCAGGATCAAAAGGGATCGCCGCGGCGTCTTCACCGCGGGGCTCAGCCCTTGGCCAGTTCGGCGTCGATGGCGCGCGACAGATCGGCCATGGACGCGCCCTCCGAGCCGGGCGACTCCACCTTTACGCCATTGACCAGGAAGGTCGGCGTGCCTGTGATGCCCGCCTTCACCGCCGCCTGGGCGCGTTCGTCGGCCGCCTTGATGTTGTCCGGGTTCTTGATGCAGGACTCGATTTCAGACTGGCTCATGCCCGCGCCGTTGCCGACACGGAAGAGGGTGTCGCGCGGATTGACGCCCGCCTGCCACTCGGCCTGACTGGCCATGATGTTGTAGACGACGTCGAAATATTTGTCGTCGCCGGCGCAGCGGGCGATCATGAAGCCGGCCACGGCGACGTTGGCTGGCGGCGTCGGCAGTTCGCGGAAGACGAAACGGACCTTGTTGGTATCGACATAGGCGGCCTTGAACGCCGGCCAGGTGTTCTTGTGCCAGGCGGCGCAGTGGCCGCAGGTCACCGAGGCGTATTCCACGACGGTGACCTTGGCTCCCTCGGGGGCACCCACGGCCATATCCCCGGTGGCCGCGCCGCCGGTGCCGCCCCCGCAACCGCTCAGCGTCGCCATGGCGGCCAAGGCCGCGGCGGTCATGGCCGCGCGGCGGCTCATGGAGGCGTATCGGGTCTTGGCGCTCATGGGATCGTCCTAATGCAAGCGGGTTTCGGGAGCATCGCGCGATTCCCCTTGAATGCGCGTCTGATGCTTTGTCGAGAACAGATACGGCGAAGATTTGTCAACCGCCAGCGCGATCGCGGCCCTTGTGCGGATCGCCGAGCACGGCGCGGCCCAGCCGCTCCAGCGGACCCTTGAGCGGATCGGCGGCCTTTGCGACCGAGGCCTTCAACTCGGCCTCTTCATGGGCGGGCAGGGGCGCGGCGGCGGCGTGGCGCGCGGGCGGTGCGGCCAGGTCTGTTGGCGGCCGGACCGGTCCTTGGGCGATGCGAAGCTTGTCCACCGTCCCGGCCCCCAGGAACAGGTTGACCCGCTGGATGATGTCCTCGGACTGGTGCTGGACCAGCAGGGCGGCGGCACCGGCCACGCGCAACTCCAGCGTTCCGCCCGCCCCGCCCCGGCCCTTGCTCAGCTTCTGGGGGCGGGTCACCCGCGCCAGCCGGTCGCCGACGATCTCGCGCCAGCGCGGCTCCAGCGCCGAGGCCCCGCGCCCGAATTTGGCGTCCAGTTCCTTGATCAGCCCCTGCAGCGCCCGCCCGACCTTCGGCGCGGGCCGGGGGGCCGGACGCGTGCGTCGGCGCGACAGGATTTCGCGAACCTCGGCATCGGTGGGCAGCGTGCGGGCCATTTCCGGTTTATAGCGCGGTCGATGCCCGCCGTCCCCGATCCCGTGCCTGATATCCGCGCCGCCCTGCTGGACTGGTACGACGCGCACGGGCGGACGCTGGCCTGGCGCGTCCCGCCCGGATCGCCGACACCCGACCCTTACCGGGTCTGGCTGTCCGAAGTGATGCTGCAACAGACCACGACCCCGCACGCCACGCCCTATTTCCTCGCCTTCACCGCCCGCTGGCCGACGGTGGGCGATCTGGCGGCAGCGGAGGATGCCGACGTCATGGCCGCATGGGCGGGGCTCGGCTACTACGCACGCGCCCGCAACCTGCTGGCCTGCGCCCGGGCCGTGGCGCGGGGTCACGGCGGGGTATTCCCCGATACCGAGATTGGTCTGCTGGCCCTGCCGGGGGTCGGGGCCTATACCGCCGCCGCCGTCGCCGCCATCGCCTTCGACCGACCCGCCAACGTCGTCGATGGCAATGTCGAGCGGGTCATGGCGCGGCTGTTCGCCGTGGAGACGCCGTTGCCGGCGGCCCGGTCGGAACTCAAACGGTTGGCCGGGTCGCTGGTGGGCGACGAGCGCCCGGGAGACTGGCCCCAGGCCCTGATGGACCTCGGCGCAACGGTCTGCCGGCCGGGCAGGCCGCTGTGCGAGGCCTGTCCGTTGACCCGATGGTGCGCGGGCTTCCAGTCCGGCGCGCCGGAACGCTATCCGCTGAAGACGAAAAAGGCCGAGCGACCGCATCGAACCGGAACGGCCTGGATCCTGCGCGACGCAGCCGGGCGGGTGGCTCTGGTGCGACGGCCAGACAAGGGCTTGCTGGGAGGGATGACCGGACTGCCGACCTCCGACTGGTCCGTGGACGCGCCCGCCGCCTCGCCGCCGGTCGCCGCCGATTGGCGCGACGCGGGCGCGGTCGAGCACGTCTTCACCCATTTCTCGCTGACCCTGTCCGTGCGGACCGCAGAGGGCCGGGGCGACTTCCTCTGGACCGATCCGGTCGAGGCGCTGCGCTCCCTGCCGACCGTCTTCCGTAAGGCGCTGGAGCGCGGGCTGGCCTAGCTCACCGTCCGCACTGAAACCGGTCCCTCGCGCCGCTTCGGAACGACAACCGTGTGGTTGCCCAACTGCTGGAAAGACAGGTCCACCACGCCGTCTCCGACCTGCAGATTGCTCACGTTCAGCCGGTCGATCCCGGCCGGCAGGACCGGATCCTCGATCTCGACCACCCCTTTCACCGCGTCGATACTGATCCCCAGTGCCGACTGCAGCATCAGGAACACCGATCCCGCCGCCCAGGCCTGGGGCAGGCAGGCGACCGGATAGGCGATCGGTGGCTCACCCGGCTGACGTTCGAAGCCGCAAAACAGCTCGGGCAGGCGCAGGTGGAAATGGGTCGCCGAGGCGTAGATCTCGCCCAGCAGCAGGGCCACGGCCCGCCGCTCGCCGTAGCGGGCCATCCCCGCCGCCGCCATGGCCGTGTCGTGGGGCCAGACCGAGCCGTTATGATAGCTCATCGGATTGAACCGGGCCTGACCGGTGGCCAGGGTCCGCAGGCCCCACCCCGAGCGGAACGCGGACCCCAGCAGCCGTTTCGTCACCCGCTTCGCCCGCTCCGGCGACGGCAGGCCGGTGAACAGAAGATGGCCGGCGTTCGAGCCGATGGACCGGCATTGCTCGCCGTCGCCGTCCAGAGCGATGGCGTAGAAGCCCTCGTCCTCCATCCAGAACCGGTCCTCGACCTGGGTTCGCACCGCCTCGGCGCGCCCGGCCCATTCCCCCTGCCGGTCGTCGCCGGTCAGGGCCGCCAGATCCGCCATCGCCTCCCAGGCGGCATAGGCATAGCCCTGCACTTCCAGCAGGGCGATCGGCCCCTTGGGGAAGCGGCCATCGGTGTGGAAGATCGAATCCTCCGAGTCCTTCCAGCCCTGGTTCGACAGGCCCGTGTCGGCCCCTCGCTGATAGCGGATCAAGCCGTCGCCGGTGACGTCGCCGTGGTCCCTCATCCAGCCGGCCGCCGCGATCAGATTGGGCCATAGGGCGCGGATCGTCGCGAGGTCTCCGGTCCGGCGGGCATAGGCCCCCGCCAGGGCCACGAAAAGACAGGTTGTGTCGACCCCGCCGTAGTAGAGGCCGAACGGCACCTCGCCCAAGGCGCTCATCTCGCCGCCGCGGGTCTCGTGCATGATCTTGCCGGGTGCCGAGTCCTGGAAGGCCGAGAATTCGGTCGCCTGCCGCAGGGCCAGATAGGTCAGCACCCCCTTGGCGAGCGACGGATCCAGCCAGAGCATCTGCCAGGCGGTGATGATCCCGTCGCGCCCGAACGGCGTCGAGAACCACGGCACGCCCGCATAGGGATAGGGACCGGTCGGCAGGTCGGTGGTCAGCAGGGCCACGTCGGCGCGCGACTGGTCCAGCCAGTCGTTGAAGCGCGGGCTGCGGGGGCCGCGCAGGGACGCCCCGCGCCGCCGTCGCGCCCGCATGGCCAGACGCGCCTGCACGGCATTGATCCGGAACCGGGCCTCGTCCGGCGACGCACAGGCCCCGGCTCCGCATTCGATATAGAGGTCCATGCGCCGGTGCTTGGGCAGGCTGAACATGAACTCGGCCCGCGACACCGTCAGCCGCGCCGGGGGCTCTGAAAAGGCCAGGCAGCTGGTCCGTTCGACCGCATCGAGGCCGCGATAGCGGAAGGTCACGCGCCGCCCGTCGTGGGTCGGTGCCTCGGAGGCGCCGACCTTGGTCCGCGGCGTGCCCCGAACCTGGAAGATGTCGGCGAAATCGGCCGCGAATTCGAAGGCCAGCGGCAGCAGAACGTCCTCGACACCATGGTTGACCATGCGGATGCGCTCGAACATCCGCCGGTCCCGGACAAAGCGCCGTCGCTCGATATGCAGCACCCCGGCCGGCGCCGAACGGCCACCCATCGGCGGCAGGGGCCGGTTGGTCGAATGGCAGGTGAAGAAGACGTTGTCCTGTCCCACGCCGGAACTCAGCCGCGACGGCCGCGCCAGCCCGACCGTCATCTGGAACCGCGACAACAGCCGGGTGTCGTGGTCGAACAGGCCTTCCGCTCCGCCCTTCATGTCGCCCCAGGCGTCGGTCACCAGAAAGGTGTCGCCATCCTTCAGCGCCATCAGCCGCTCCAGCCCGTCGGCCTCGCTGGTGTCGGCGGCGGCGGTCTGAACCGAATAGGCGTCGTCCATGAAGGGGTCCGGGTTGGTCGGGCGCGTCAGACGGGCTCGCAGGTGCGAACGCGTGGCGGGCCTGTGACGTTCATACGCCCGATCGGCCGTGGGACGCGAATATGCGGTCCTCGAGCGGACGAAGCGGCGTCACGACATCCGCGAGCGGCGCTTCGGCGAACGGGCGTTTGGCCAGCAGGTCGCCGTAGACGTCCAGATAGCGCCGGGCCATGGCGGTGGACGAGAAGCGCAGGTCGAAATGCGCGCGGATGGCCGCCCGGTCCAGCAGATGGGCGCGTCCCGCCGCCGCCACCGCCTGTTCGAGCGTGTCGACCAGAAAGCCGGTTTCGCCGTCCTCGATGACCTCGGGCGTCGAGCCGCAGCGAAAGGCCACGACCGGCGTACCGCAGGCCATGGCCTCGATCATCACCAGGCCGAACGGCTCGGGCCAGTCGATCGGGAACAGCAGCGCCTCGGCCCCGCCGAGGAAGGCGGATTTCTGGTGGTCGCCGATCTCGCCGACGAATTCGATCAGCGGATTGGCGTCGATCATCGGCTTGATGACCGTCTCCCAATAGGTCTTGTCTGCGGCGTCGACCTTGGCGGCGATTTTCAGCGGCTTGTTCAGCCGGGTGGCGATGTCGATGGCGCGGTCGGGGCGTTTCTCGGGCGAGATCCGGCCCAGAAAGGCCAGATAGCCGTCGGACTTCGGCGTGAAGCGATAAAGGTCGCCGGGCATCCCGTGGTGCACCGTCGCCTTCCAGTTGGCGAAGGGCAGGGGACGGCGCTGGTCGTCCGAGATCGACACCAGCCCGAACTGCGGCCAGCGCGCGTAGACGCCCGGAATGTCCTTCATATCCAGACGCCCGTGCAGCGTCGTCAGCGTCCGGTCGGCATAGCGTTCGAACATCGGGAACTGGATCATGTCGGTGTGGAAATGGATCACGTCGAAGTCGTCGGCCCGCGTCAGCACCTCGGCCAGCATGACCATGTGCGCGGCCAGATCGGACTTGAGCGGGGCCGGGTCGAGCCGGATCGCCTGATCGCGAACGGGCACCAGCCGCGCCCGGGTCTCGGCATCGGCCGAGGCGAACAGGGTCACGTCGTGACCCAGATCGACCAAGGCGTCGGTCAGATGGGCGACGACCCGCTCGGTGCCGCCGTAGAGCCTGGGCGGCACGGCTTCGTACAGCGGCGTGACCTGGGCGATCTTCATGGCGCATGCTCCCGAGCGCCCCCGACACGGGCGGCGGTTATTCAACCATCTCGCAAATGCGAAGTTCCCCGAACCGGGGTCGTTCCTGTGCGAACCGGGGTGCGCGGACGATCCGGGTCCGCGTCCGGTCACTGCATCCCGGCGCGGACCTCGGCCCGCAGGGTGTCGATCGACCTGAGACCCTGATCGGTCTTGAATCGCCAGTAGGTCCAGCCGTTGCAGGCGGGCGCGTTCTCGAACAGGGCCCCCATCTTGTGGATCGATCCGCTGAGCTCTCCCGCCACCAGCGAGCCGTCGGCCCGAACCCGCGCCTCGCGGTCGCCCTTGGGGCAGTACAGCGTGTCGCCCGGTGCCAGCAGGCCGGCTTCGACCAGCGCCCCGAACGGCACCTTCACCTCGGCCCGCTTGGAGCCGATGACCATCAGGTCCTCGGGCGAGGCGGGGATCACGGCCTTGATCCGCTTCTCGGCCACCCTGGCATAGGTCTCGTCGCGCTCGATGCCGATGAAATGACGCCCCAGGCGCCTGGCCGCCGCCCCGGTGGTGCCGGTGCCGAAGAAGGGGTCCAGCACCACGTCTCCGGGCCGCGTCGCCGCCAGCAGCACCCG
>Ga0105044_10010176_pt1 | contig 12846 bp, 10 predicted proteins | sample MAT01_FD_78092 | JGI IMG/M metagenome (GOLD analysis project Ga0105044, IMG submission 78092) | Freshwater microbial communities from Lake Fryxell liftoff mats and glacier meltwater in Antarctica - MAT-01 | ecosystem: Environmental > Aquatic > Freshwater > Ice > Liftoff microbial mat | place...
CGGATCGCGCGCGAGGGAATGCATGACCACGGGTCCGGGCCGCGTCTGCCCGATCTCATCGGCCAGCGCACGCATGCCTGATGGGGAATTGTTGTCTACGACCCCGGTAAGCACCGTACCCCATGCGCCCACCCGAGTCATGAAGTTGCCCAGCTCGATTGCGCTGACAGGACCCGCACTGAACTCGCTCGTCCTCTCCAGCGGTGACTGTGCGAGCAGCATGGCGCCGCGATCGCGGGCCAGATGACCGTGTCCCAGCATGTGCACCACGTCAACGCTGCGACTGCGGAGGCTGTGCTGCATCCAGCGCAGCCATGGCGACCGCAGCTGGCCCGATTGGTCAACCAGACGGCTCGACACGTCCTCGCTGCAAAACGGCGACGCATCCTGCGGATCGTAGACCGTGACACTCCCATTTGGCGGCGCGAGTGTCGCTAGGTGGTCGTGCATCCCTTGATAAAAGGCAGAATCGGTGAAGATGTGCAGGTTCGTGCTCCGCACCGCGGCAGCACGGATCCCCTCAGCAGCGGCGAGCAACGCGTTGCCCACGTTTCCAAATTCCTCGTGCAGCGGCGCACTCGCGCAGAGGACCACGTCGAGCGTGTCGTCGGACTCGCGGGGAGGTGGAAAGAGGAAATCCGGCAGCATCAGGATCGCGTGTCCGAACTGCGCGCCGAACGCTCGTTCCCATGGCATGAAACGCAAGGCGCCGTAGGGTCGGACGACATGGATCCATAACGGCGTGTCGTCCAATTGCGCATCCCGCATCCACTCCTGCACGTAGCTGATCATCTCGTGGGGTAACGTTCCCTCCACATCGTTGCGACTTTTCCGCTTGTCGGGCCGTACCCCGAGTTCACTGATGTCACTTTGCCAGGTGCGAATCGTGGCCAGCTCGCCATCCACTTTCGCTTGCAGCGTGAACAGCACATCAGGCCGAGTCTGCAGCATCTCGACCTTCAGCGCCACGATGTTGTACTGCTGCTTGATCTTCTCAGCCATGACGTTGGTGCCTCAGGGGTGCATGTGGGCGGTGGCCAACGTCCATGACAGGTACCACACATCATCCTTTAGAATGCCACCGTGCCCATCGATCACCCGCGACCCGTCCACACCAAGAATCTGCGACGTCGAGGGCAGCGTGTACGCTTCGCCCGCGTTGCGGATGGTGACGATCGTGGCACCGGTCGTGGATTGGGGGCCGTACCCGCCCATCGCCGCAAAACGACTGGGAGAATCGGTACCGGCAAATTGCAGCTCGCCCACATCGTCGCTGCGCCGCACCGAAAGATGGAACATGTCGTGCAGCGGACCGTCGTGGGTGCTGAATGTGGCCGTGATCGGCTGTCGCACACGGGATCGCGCTGCGACGAAACCGCCCGGCACACTGCGTTCCGGTACCGTTTCTGCAAAGGCGTACTGCGAGATCGCAGGTTGCAGGAGCAGCGCCGATTCGATCATCCGCGTAGTCGGTGGCATCACACTGGCCGCGGTCATGACCACTTTGCATCCATACGAGTGGCCAAGCAGATGCACGCGCATCGTCGCGTCACCGGCGGTCAGCAGATCGTGCAGCAGCGGCGCAACTCCGGCAGCGCCAATCTTCCCGGCCCGGTCCTTCATGTGCCAGACGGTGAATGGCTTGAGCAGGTTGCGAGGGTCGAGGGCACTCAGCAGCCCACCAATACCCCCAGCCGCCAACGGCTCGGCGGAGCCCGTCGTTCCGCCAACGGTTCCGACCGCGTCGACATCGAACTCCGGAGCGGTGATCGCCGATGCCGATGCAAGCAGATCATCCACCGTCGGCGCGCTGGCAGCCCCCGCTTCGCTGTCGCTGACCCCGCGCAGCACATCGCACAACATCGTGGCCAGCTCGCGCGACTCAGTCTGGTCGAGGTCCTGTGCGGCAGCGAGCGTGTAGAATCGTGCGCGTGACGTGGCCGGAAGATGCGACGCAATCTCGGCCAGCATGCCCTGCGACGCGGCGACCGCTTTGTCCTGAACATCACCGCCAGCGAAACCGGGGCCGGTCTCGCTCTCGAAAATGGTCAGACTCTGACTCGGCCAGAAGACGCCAACCAGCAGCGGCTTGTAGTCTGGCGGCATAGCGAGTGCCTGAGCCTTTCGGAGCGCCTGGAATCCGGTGATGAACTGCTCGTAGCGTTCAGTGGCTGCGGACCAGTCGTTGTTCCAGCCGTGGCAGAAGAGAAAGAGATCGGTCACGCCCTGCAGGTGTGCGAGCAGATGCTCGCGGGTCTGCGGTCCCTCGCAAATGCCATCCTTGTCGAACGGGATGATGTAGTAGGCGAACTCATCACCTTCCGGCGTGCGTAGAGTCCGATAGGGACCAGCGGGAAGCTGTGTCGACACAAGGATGCTCCGGTTGCAGTGGTTCGGAATCGCAACACCATCACCACGGTGAGACCGCGGCGGCACTCCAAAGCATATGCACCGACGTTCGTGATGCGGTCGCCAGTCGTCAGTGCTCGGGCATGCACAGCGCCAAGTTCGCTGATTGTCGATAAGAAACGATGCGAGCCATCGGACTCTCTCATATCGTGGCACGAGCGAACAGTATCAACGTGCACACAAAACGACGACGCTCACCAGGTCGCCACGCGAAGAACGACGGGCTCATCCTTACGATGCTCGCTGCGGAATACGCGCTCGTGCATCATGGGGACCACGTGCCTGTGTCGTCATTCGAACTCAACTGCAGCGTATGTCGGATAGTCGTCAGAACCAAAGCAAAGGGGGGCACCGCAGCGCGGCGCCCCCCCTTTGTACAGCCAACTGAATCCCAGCCGAAATCAGCTCGGCATCAGGACGGTGTCGATCACGTGGATCACGCCGTTGGTGGCCGCGATGTCCACTGCCGTCACATGGCTGTTGCCGTTCAGCACGACCTTCCCGTCAGCGACGGCGATGTTCACCATGGTGCCCTGCACCGTGGCGGCTTCGGTCAACGTCGTCACGACTGACGCCGGCACATTGCCCGAGATGACATGATACGTGAGCACACTGGTCAGCTTTTCCTTGTCGGCCAACAGCGCGTTCAAGTCTGCAGCGGGGATCTTGGCGAAAGCTTCGTCGGTCGGCGCGAGCACGGTGAACGGGCCTGCGCCCTTCAAGGTGTCGATCAGGCCGGCTGCGGTCAGCGCCGTAGCGAGCGTCTTGAACGTGCCTGCGGCGACTGCCGTGTCGATGATGTCATGCATGTGTAAGCCTGGATTTGCGTGAACTGCAGCCAACGGGAACCAGCGATAACAACGACACCGTCTTGCGACAGGTGTCATTCAGTGCGTCAGCGGCATCAAGATGTTGGATGAAGGGGAAGGCCAGAGTTCCGGACCACACTCCCCACCGAAGACCGGGCGTCCCTTACGTCAGACGCCTCGTGCCAGTTTAACGCACTGCTTCGCGATTCGTGCCCACGGCTCTCATCACGAGAGCCGCAGGTACATATCTGTTACCGACGCGTCGGCCACAGCACGCCCTGATCCGCCTTCACCACCGGTCGCAATCCCTTGTACACGAACCGTTGCAACCGCTTCCCTTCGTAGGTCTCGGTCGTGAACAGGTTTCCCTTCGAGTCGGTCGCGATCGAATGGACCGCGAAGAACTGTCCAGGCTGCCGCCCACCGTCGCCAAATGCGGTCAGTATCTCCAGCGACTGTCGATCCATCACGTACACGCGTTCATTCTTGCCGTCGGCCAGAAACAGATACTTCTGTGCCGCATCGCGCGAGAACGCGATATCCCACACGGCACCATCCCCCATCGTCCGCGGCGCGATCTGCTTCTCCTTCACGAACGTGCCATTCTTGCGGAAAACCTGAATCCGGTTGTTCACGCGATCGCACACGTAGACCAACCCGTCCGGCGTCGGTTCGGCGCAATGCACCGGTGTGCGAAACTGGGGGATCAGCGGAAGGTTCGGATTGTATGCGCCGTAATTCGAGTCACTCGGCACATTACCGTACGCGCCCCAGAAGCGCTTGATGGCACCGGTGTTCATGTCCAGCACCGCCACGCGCCGGTTGCCGTACCCGTCGGCGACGTACGCCTCGTTCGCGGCGACGTCGAAACTCACCTTCGCCACGCGACCGAACGAGTCCATCGACTTCGAGTTGGCTGGCCGCCCGGGCGTACCGATCTGCTGCAGGAACTTGCCGTCGTGTGAGAACTTGAGAATATGCGAATCAAACCCGATCCCCCGCGTGGAATCAGGTGTGCCATTCCCGCCGATCCAGATGTTGTCGAGATGGTCGATGCCGATGCCGTGATTGCTGCTCGGCCAGACATAGCCCTCGGCCGGCCCGCCCCACGAATTCACGAGATTGCCCTCGGGATCGAACTCCAGCACCGGCGGCGCCGATGAACAGCACGACCCCACCAGCGGATACCCGCCTTCCGTTCGCGCATTCAACGTTGCCGCGCCGCGGTGGACGATGAAGACGTGATCGCGCGAGTCCACTCCGAGCCCGATGACCATGCCCAGCAACCACCCGTTGGGGAGCGGTTTGGGCCAGAGCGGGTCGACTTCAAATGCCGGTGCCACCACCGCCTCTCGCTCGAGTGCGGCCGCCAGCTGCCGCTGCCCCAGCGCCAATGTCACGATCACCGCGCCCAGCACTGCGACTGTCCAGCGCGTACGATTGCGTGCCATGTTGCTGCTCCCATTCCGTTGTGAACACCAACCGACGCCGAATCACGCCATTGCGCATACCGATCGGCGGCGGACCCCGCGAAACTGCTGCAAAGGGTATATCTCACCACTGTGATGCACCAGAGACCACGTTCAATCTTCCAGATGCCGAGCGACACGTGACGCTGCGCCGAGGGCGCGTAGGCACCGGTCTGCTCGCGGGCGCGCTCGCCCTGCTCCTATGCGGTCGGCCGCTCCATGCGCACGAAATCCCCCAGCGCGTTCTGCTGAGCGCATTCATCCAGCGCGATGGCACGGTACTGCGCTTATATCTCCGCGTCCCACTGGAGGCGATGCGCGACGTGGACTTTCCGATTCGCGCTGACGGGTCGCTGGATCTGGTTCGCGTGCGCGCGCTGCTCCCCGAGGCGGCACAGACCTGGATCGTGAACGGAATCCGCCTCAGCGCAAACGGTGCCACACTCGGCGCGCCGCGCGTGACCGGCATTCGCGTGGTGCTGCCCAACGATCGCAGCTTCGCCACCCTGGCGTCGGCACGCGCGGGTTTCCTGCAGCCGCCAATCGAACGCGACATCGTCCAGTGGCGGCAGCTGCTCATGGACGTGGCGCTGGAGTACCCGCTTCCCGCCGGCGCGACAGCGATTGCACTGCATCCGGAGCTCGCCCACCTCGGCATCCGCACCACGAGTGTGGTGCACATCATCGGCGCCGACAAGCGCGATCGTGTGGTCACGTACGACGGCAATCCCGAGAGCGTGGAACTCGACCCCGCCTGGTATCGCACCGCGTTCCAGTTCATCACGCAGGGGGTCAGCCACATACTCGGCGGAATCGATCATCTCCTGTTCGTGTTCTGCCTGGTACTGCCGTTGCGCCGCATGCGCGCGCTGGTGCAGATCATCACCGCCTTCACGCTGGCACATTCACTGACGCTGGCAGCCGCGGCGCTTGAGTTCACTCCGACTGCGCTCTGGTTCCCGCCGCTGGTCGAGGCATTGATCGCCGCATCCATCGTGTGGCTCTGCCTCGAGAACATCGTCCTGCCGCCGGAACGCCTCGCAGCCCGCTGGCCGATGGCGTTTGGATTTGGACTGATCCACGGTTTCGGTTTCTCGTTCGCCTTGCGCGACGCGCTGCAGTTTGCCGGCGACAACCTGATCACGGCCATCGCCGCATTCAACCTCGGTGTCGAACTCGGGCAGGTCTTCGCGCTTGCGCTGTTCGTGCCGGCGGTCTGGTGTCTCCATCGCTACGTCGGACAGAGTCGCGCCAGACTCGTGACCATCGTGGGCTCGGCGCTCGTGGCGCACACCGCCTGGCATTGGCTCGGCGACCGTGGAGCGGTGCTCGCCCGGTATCACCTGCCGCTCCGCGCGCCCGCCTTCGACGCCGCGCTGGCCCTTGGTGCCATGCGCGCCGCGTTGCTCGCCGCGATGGCATTGGCTCTGGCGCTCGCACTGAGGCAGATTCTCCGGGTGATGCAGCGATCCCGTTCCCACTCATGACGCCCGGTCCGAAGCGCCTCTCGTACCCGGTGCGCCGATTGGCGAGCGCGCCTGTCGTCGTGTCGGTCGTCGCGGCGATGGCGCTCTGCGTCGCCTCGGTCCGTGTGCAGGCGGCGGGTCCGGGCGAGGCGGCGGGTATACGGCGCGACACGGTCACCACCATGGACGGCGTCTACACCGCGCGGCAGGCCATGCGCGGACAGAACGTCTTTGCCACCTACTGCATCAGCTGCCACGCACCGAGCTTTCACACCGGGCCGACATTTCGGAGCAAATGGTATGGTCGGCCACTCCGCGAGCTGTATGCGTATGTCAAGCGCGAGATGCCGAAGAATGCCCCTGGCTCGATGAGTGATGAGGAGTACACTCTCGCCCTCGCGTATCTCCTGAAGATGAACGGCATGCCAACCGGCGCTGCACCGCTGGCATCCGACTCGATCGCGTTGCAACGTATCCGTCTCGACTCCACCAGCGCTGCCCCATCCACCCCAGGTCCGAACCGATGACGACGCGATTTCTTGCCGTTGCCGCTGCAGTCAGTGCGACCGCGTTCCACCTCTGTGCGCCTGCCGGTCTGCAGGCGCAGCCCGCACAACGCGCGCCGCAGTCGCCGCGGCCGACCAGTGCGCCGGGCGGTGTGGCTCCCATCACATCGGGCCTCGTCCGTGGCAACGCGCCGGGCGAATGGCGATACTGGGGCGGGGACGCGCACAGCACACGCTACTCACCGCTCGATCAGATCAACGCGCAGAACTTCAACTCGCTCGAAGTGGCGTGGCAATGGAATGGCGGCACATTCGGGCCGGATGAGTACTATCGCACCACACCACTGTACGCGAACGGTCGCCTGTTCACCGTGGCCACCACGCGACGCTCGGTGATGGCCATCGATCCCGAGACCGGTGAGACGTTGTGGATGTACCGTCTCGAGGAAGGGATTCGCTGGCAGAAGGCGCCGAGGCAGTTTGCCGGCCGCGGTCCGACGTACTGGACGGACGGTGTCACGGAACGCGTGATTGTCGTGACGCCCGGCTATCACATGGTGTCACTCGATGCCAAGACGGGCCTGCCGGACCCGAAGTTTGGACGCAACGGTGTCGTCGATCTGCAGGAGGGTCTTGGGTTCCCGATGGTACCGCTGGCGGTCGACGACTCCGGCGGACTGGTGATCTCAGATGCCGCGCCGGCGCGACGCGCGAAGCCTGGCGAGCGGTGGGATCCGGTGAAGAAGATCGGCGCCGACGGCACGGTTGGCTTCGACCCGGTGCATGGACAGATCGCCTCCAGTTCACCCGCGATCATGGTGGACGGCGTGATCGTCGTCGGCAACTCCTCCATCCACGGTTACTACCCGATTCGCATGCGCAACATCCCTGGCTTCGTTCGCGGGTTCGATGTGCGCACCGGGCGACAGCTCTGGAAGTTCAATCTCGTGCCGCAGCCGGGCGAATTCGGCGCCGAGACGTGGCAGCGTGGTTCGAAGATCGGCACTGAGGGCGTGGGCAAGAACGACGCCTGGGCGACGTACTCCGCCGACCCGGAACTCGGCCTGGTCTACATCCCCGTCGGCATGCCGCTCATGGATGAATACGGCGGACATCGACCGGGCAATAACCTGTTCGGCAATTCGCTGGTTGCCATCGACGCTAAAACTGGACGGAGAAAGTGGCACTTCCAGATGGTGCATCACGACATCTGGGACTACGACACACCGATGGCGCCGAACCTGATCGATGTCACGGTGAACGGGCAGCGTCGCAAGGCCATCACGCAGAGCACCAAGCAGGGCTGGCTGTACACCTTTGATCGCGCGACCGGTGAACCGATCTGGCCGATCGTCGAAACGCCGGTGCTGCAGAGCGATGTCCCCGACGAGAAGACATCACCCACCCAGCCGATTCCCAGCAAACCAGCGCCGTACTCGCAACAGGGGCTGCTGGAGAGTGACCTGATCGACTACACCCCCGCGATCCGCGATTCGGCGCTCGTACTCGCCAGGAAATGTCGCATGGGTCCGTACTTCATCCCCGCCGTGACCGCCGATGGCTCCAGCAGTACAGGCACAAAGTGCACCTGGTATGCGCCCGGCGCGTCGGGTGGTGTGAACATCGATGGTGGCGCCGCATTTGATCCGGAAACCGGGATGTTGTACGTCGCGTCGCTGAGCGGACTGTCCACCATCGCGCTGCAGAAGGACCCGTGCAGCGAATTCCGATTCAGTTCGCCGCGCGACAACTGCGGACTCATTGGCGCACTGGCGCCGCCGCCCGGTTACACACCGCCTGCCGCTCGCGGTGGCGGATTCGAAGGGCGCGGCAACGCATCGCTGCTCGGCGGTGTGTCGATCCTCAAGCCGAAGGAACTCGGCGGCATCACCGCGTACGACATGAACAGCGGCGACAAGAAATGGTGGACGTCCAACGGTGGCATGGTGCCAGTACGCAGCAGCGATCCGCTGTTCGCCGGCGTGACGCTGCCGCCGCGCGCCGCCAGCGGTCAGGCGCAGATCATGGTCACCAAGTCGCTGCTGATCTACGGCACCGGGCGTTCGGGTGGCGTACCGAATGCAAAGCCGCAGCTGTTTGCCGTGGACAAGGCCACCGGACGGCAGGTTGGTGCAGTGGAAATTCCGTCAAGAACGACGGCAGTTCCGATGACATTCCTTCACAAGGGACGCCAGTACATCGTGTTTGCGACCGGTGCCGGAACCGAGACGTCACTGGTTGCGCTCAAGCTGCCAGCGAAACCCTGAGTTCCGAAGTCCCTGAACGACGAGTGGGCGGAACCGCGATCACCGGGTTCCGCCCACTCGTCGTTTTACGGCATCCAGCCGACAACTCAAAGACTACGGTTTCCGCTCGTAGCGCTTGAGTGCGCGTGGTCCCACTTCCGCTCCGTAAATCACCCCGCGCGAGTCCACCGCGACACCCTCGGCGGCGCTCGTGTTGCGCGAATCGGTGACGGGATCGGGAATGAACGCCGTCACTTCGCCGGTGCGGGCGCTCCCGATGCGGATGCCCCGCTTCCATTCCGGTCGCGACGGCTCGATCGACCCCGATTCCGAATCGGCGGAGTAGATCACGTCGTTCCGATCGATGGCAATGCCGCTGGCGCGTGAGAACTGGAACCAGGTGTCCAGCAGCTTGCCCGACTGCGAGAAAATCTGCAGACGGTTGTTGCCGCGATCGCCGACGAAGAGCCGCCCCTTCGAGTCCATCGCCAGCGCATGCGGTTGATCGAACTCACCCGGTCCGGTGCCATTCTTTCCCCACTGGGTGAGCAGCTTGCCTTTGGCGTTGAACTTGAGGATGCGGGCCTTGGCATCTGCGCCGGACGCATGGCCCTCGGCCACGAAGATGTCGCCGTTCGGTGCGACGAAGACCGCGTTGGGCTGGAAGAAGAAGCCCGGTTCACGCGCGCCACCGTCGGTGCCGAGTCGCATGAGCACCTCACCGCGCGGCGAGAACTTGATCACCTGATGGCCGAAGATCGTCGCCGGCATCGCTGGCGGCGGCGCACCGGCCGGCGCATTGCGCGCGACGACGGGTTTGCTGTCGCGCCCATCCACGACCCACACATTCCCGTCGCGATCGACGTGAATGCCATGCGGCCAGTTGATGAGCCCTTTGCCGAACGAGCGAACCAGCGTCCCATTCGCATCGAACAGCATCACCGGATCCAGCGGCGAGCCCACACAGCTGTTCTGCCCGCATCGCTCGGCGACCCACACGCTCACGCCATCGGTGTCGATCGCCACCGCGCTCGTCGACCCCCAGGTGCGTCCGGTCGGCAGTTTGGCCCACCCCTCTGCGGTGAGATACGGGTTTGGTCGATCGTTCACAGGAAGTGGCGCCTGGGCAGCGGCGACCGTCACCGCCGTCACCAGAGAAATCATGCCAAAGCCGAGCGACACGACCGATCGAGTGCAGGTCATTCGTCATCCTCGCGACGTTGTGTGGTGGCGGGCGTCACATCGTAGTTCTGCGTCGGCATTCGGAACGCCTCGGCGACGGCGGGATCGCCCTCCTTCCCCCCGACTCGAGACGCCACGTACTCGCCGACCAGAATCGAAAACTTGAAACCTTCGGCCTGCCCCATCGCGGCGATCCACGCGTTGTCCGCGCCCGGCACACGGTCCACGATGAAGTTCCGGTTCACGCTGATTTCGTAGTGACAGGCGCGCGTTTCGAGCAGCGGTGCGTCAGCCATCGCCGGAAAGTACTTCTGCAGCACGCGGCGTGATCCCTCGATGCGATCTTCGTTCGACCACCGTGTGCTGGAATCGGGATCCAGCTGTCGCGGATCAGGCGTTACCGCTGGTGGCGGAGGCGGCGGGGCCTCGTCGGACCCCTCCACACTTGGTGGTGGTGGTGCGGCCAATGCACCACGCACGCGGAATCCACGGCTGTCCACCGGCAGTGCGGGCCACCCCGTGACTCCCGGCACATTCCAGCTCGGGATGTTGGGAGACGTGAAGCGCGCGTCGCCAACCGGTGGACCGAAGTAGCAGACGTGCCCCAGCGGAAGCCGCGTCTTGTTCCGCATCGCATCGGGAAAGACCTTTTCCGTCCACGGGCCGCAACAAAAGACGTAGGAATCTGCTGACAGTCGCGTGCCATCAGTGAGCGTCACACCGTCCATGCGACCGCTCTGGATGGCCCCGGGCGTCACGCGCCCCACGACGAACTCCACACCCGCGTCACGCGCGAGTGCCACCGCGGCCTGCACCGAGTCGCGGGCCCGCACCACGCCGGCGTCAGGCTCGTAGAGAATCACCCCGTTCCCGTCGGAGCGAATGTGCGGCCAGCGACGCTGGGCATCGTCGGGCGTGAGCACCTCGAACTTCACATTCTGGGCGGTCCACAACTCCTGCGTACGGGTCGTGAAACTTTCCGGCTTCTCGCGCAGAATCACATCACCGGTGGTGTAGAAAAAACGAGTGCCGAATCGTTTCGCATGTTGCGCGTCAAAATCCCGCCAGCGCTCGATGCTCTTGCGCGCCCATGCCGTCCACAGTTCCGGAGTCAGCGCCCGATCCCCGTACGACGAGCGGATGCCGCGGGTCTCGTCACCGCTCGTCGAACGGGAGTTAGCGGGGCCGAACTGATCGATCAGCGTCACGCGATGGCCGGCCCGTCGCAGCGACAGGGCCGTGAAGGCTCCCCAGGCGCCCGCACCCACGACGATCACCCGTGACGAGGCGAGGGCGCCGCCACTCCCTGCTGGGGTCACGCTGGGTTCAGTGGCAACCGCCGCCGCCACGGTCGGCAACGCGCCGGTGAGCAGTGCCCCCGCGCCAATGCCAGCCAGGCGAATGAAGTCGCGTCGTGGAACGCGCAGATCGAGCGGGTCGAGGTCGTCCGACATGGCGGGCTGGGAAGAGACGTGAGCGGGAGCCGCAATCTCGCGAAGATCACCCGCTTGTGCACTGGGCGCAAACCAGATGTCCGTGCTTCGTGAATCCGCCGCTGCCTGGGCCCCTCGCCTCGGCGGACGGGCCTTGCCCAGCCTCCGAATGCCGATGAGCTTCACTGGCAATGCAACGCCGATCATTTCATCCGCTGCCAACGGTCCTGCTGACGGCCCTGCTGCTCACGGGACTGCCCAGTTCACTCGTGGCGCAGAGCGCACTGTCCGGGGCCGACAGTGCGGCGGCGGTGGCACGGCGCCAGCTCGATCTCGGCGAGCAGTGGTTCCAGTCGGCGTGCCTGTCGTGCCACGCCATCGGCGCTGTCACCGACGATGACTTCCGGCTCAAGTGGAATGGCCGCAGCGCCTTCGATCTCTTCGATCGCATCCGTTCCACGATGCCTGCGGCCAACCCCGGCTCGTTGACGCAGTCCACCTACGCCGCGATCGTTGCGTATCTGATGAAGGCCAACGGGATGCCCGCTCGCACGCGTGCCGTCTCGCGTGACAGCAGCGCGCTGGCCGCAATCCGTCTCGTGTTTCCTCCCACCACCACCACTGGCCGTTGAGCCGGAGTTTCTCATGCGTCGTTTCGTCGTGTCGCTCGCACGTCTGCTGTCGCTGTTTGCTCTGGTCTCGGTACCAGTCGCCGCGCAGGCGCGCGAGGCGCTGGGCGCGCCGTCGCCGATTCTGTCGCAGGCGATACGGGTGGGGAACATGGTCTATGCTGCCGGGCAGCTGCCGTCGCGTGGCGCCGACAGCACCATTCAGGGACAGACCCGCAGCACGCTCGCGAACGTCAAGCGGGTGCTGGAGATGGCCGGCACCACCATGGAGCACGCGGTGAAATGCACCGTGTTTCTCATCGATGGCGCCGACTTCGCCGGCATGAACGAAGCGTACCGCGAGTTCTGGCCGGTGGCGCCGCCGGCCCGCACGACCGTGGTCGTGAAGGCGCTCGTGGTGCCGGGTGCGAAGCTGGAGATCGAGTGTAACGCGGCCATGCCTGTGAAGCCGTAATGCGAAACGGCACAGGCGGTGTGGCGGACGCCTGGCAGTGACGCGCATGGGCTCGGACTGATCCACGGGCGATGTAACAACGCCTCGAAATGTGCGCAGCTCACGCCTGATCGATCTCATACAAACAGTTGACGCTCCGAGACTGCCCTCCGACCCAGACTCGGAGCCGCAGTCGTGCATCTCAGGAAGCCGCGCCACTTTCGTCCACGCCAATCCCTCCTTGCCGGCGCGATGATGTGCTGC
>Ga0105044_10010179_pt1 | contig 12844 bp, 12 predicted proteins | sample MAT01_FD_78092 | JGI IMG/M metagenome (GOLD analysis project Ga0105044, IMG submission 78092) | Freshwater microbial communities from Lake Fryxell liftoff mats and glacier meltwater in Antarctica - MAT-01 | ecosystem: Environmental > Aquatic > Freshwater > Ice > Liftoff microbial mat | place...
CATTGAGGAGGTGAATACCCTGCCCGAGCTGATCGCCGCCTAAACTAAAGTCACTGAGCCGCACGATGTCGAGAAACACCACCACTCAGCTGGACATGACCGGGTTCGGCAAACAGCACCGCGAGCATGGGTTTGGCAAACCGGAAGATCTCGCGGTCGAGGGGGTTGGCATGTGTCACGTCATCAACTTCCGCTTCCAGCTATCACCAGCGTGGGGCCTTCAACTGGAAGGCTGGCGCAATATGCTTCATGTACCCGGTGACGTCGCGGGTTTGTATACCGCACCTCAGATACTGCTCGTGCAGTAGATCGAGTGCATCTTTATCCAATTCAATGCCTAGGCCTAGGGCAGTTTGAATCGCCCTGGGCAACAACTCCAGCTGCATTCAGGGCGGGGCCCCAAGAATCCTCATCGCCCCCCGGATGTTGGCCCCACTTGTAGAACAGGTAGCCGCTGAAAGGGACTGAGGCTCGCGCAGCACCACCGAGAAGATCGCTAACGGGGCGACCAAGAACTTTTCCCTAGATATCGAGTGACGCCACCTCGAAGGGGGCAAACAACCTGTCGGAAGAGTTCGAAGTGGTTACCATCCCGTTCATAACCCGAACTGCCTCGTTGGTGCCCCCTGCGACGACTCTTCTCACTTCTGGGAGCGTCTCATTCAAGTTGAAGATGTCCAAGCCAACAAGGCTCCTCGCGATGGAACGGAGTCGCGCAACGTGTGCGGCATCACCGTTTGTTTCACCGAGCCCCAAATAGCCCGAACGAGTCACGACCTGAATTACGGCTCGCAGAGCGAATGGCTCGTGCACGCCAATTGCGTTTAGCAGCGGTGGGTCACGGAATGCCACCTGCGTGATCCGGACCTCAGCGACACCATGCTCAATCGGACCAGAATGGCTTCGCATCCGATCACACCCTCTATGGCCGCACGAGAGCGGGGCGCTTCGGGTTGAAGGCCCACTGTTTGATGAGAAATTGCATGGCAATGGAGTCATCACGCGCGCCGAGACCATGCTCAAGGTAGAGGCGGTGGGCCGCATCTAGGGCATCCCTGTCAATGGTCAAGCCAAGGCCGGGCCCCTTCGGCACTTGAATCATCCCGTCCTTGATGATGGGCGGGGACTGCGTGAGGGCTTGCCCGTCTTGCCATATCCAATGCGTATCGAGTGCTGTGATCTCTCCGGGAGCAGCCGCGCCGACGTGGGTGAGCATCGCAAGCGAGATGTCGAAGTGATTGTTCGAGTGGGAGCCCCAGGTGAGTCCCCAGTCATTGCACAACTGCGAAACTCTCACCGAGCCGGCCATGGTCCAAAAGTGCGGATCCGCCAATGGAATATCCACTGCATCGATCTTGATCGCGTGCGCCAACTCCCGCCAGTCGGTGGCCACCATGTTTGTGGCGGTTGGGAGGCCCGTCGCACGACGGAACTCTGCCATGGTCTCCCGCCCCGAGTACGCCCCCTCTCTTCCACAGGGATCCTCCGCGTAGGCGAGAACTCCTTCGAGCCCCGAACAAAGGGAAATCGCCTCGTCCAGCAGCCACGCCCCATTCGGGTCGATGGTCACCCTTGCTGCAGGAAACCGCCGCGCGAGGGCTGTCACAACTTCCACTTCGGCTTCGCCCTCGAGAACACCACCCTTAAGTTTGAAGTCCCGAAAGCCGTAGCGTTCCTGCGCCGCCTCCGCGAGCCGGATCACCGACATGGCGTCGAGAGCAGTTTCTCGTCGCAGTGACTCCCACGCATCGCCGGGCCCTCCAGAGGCGTAGGGCAAGTCGGTGGCATTCCGGTCAGCGATGAAAAAGAGGTAGCCGAGGACCGGAACTTCGTCGCGTTGCAGCCCTGCGCCGAGAAGCTCAGCTACGGGCACGCCGAGATGCTGACCAGCAATATCGAGCAGAGCGGATTCAAGCGCTGTCACCGCGTGAACGGTTGTCCGCAGATCGAAAGTCTGCTCTCCGCGCCCAGAAGCGTCTTGGAAGGCGAATTGCGTTGAGATCTCGCGCAACAAGGTCTTGAACTCCATCACGGCCCGCCCCCGAATGAGATCTCCCGCGAGCGAAAGTGTGCGCGTGATGGCCATCCCCCCTGGTGCCTCTCCGAGTCCAACACGTCCGGAGCTGTCCGTAACGAGAACAATGTTCCTGGTGAAGAACGGGCCGTGCGCTCCGCTCAGGTTGAGAAGCATGCTGTCAAAACCTGCGACCGGTACCACTTCTATGCTCTCGATCTTCGGGAAGTTCACGCGCCCTCGATTCGTCCGTTGACAGTTCGGACCTGCCCCCAAGGATTGTCCTCCCGCAATTCCTCCGGGAGAAGGCTTTCGGGAAAGTTCTGGTACGCAACTGGCCGCTGGAACCGCTCCACAGAAAGCGTGCCAACTGATGTCGTTCGGGAATTGGAGCTAGCGGGAAATGGGCCGCCATGAACCATTGCGTGGCCGACTTCTACGCCCGTTGGCCATCCATTGTGAATGATGCGGCCGGCTTTGAGCTCAAGAATGCCGACGAGTTCGCGGACAAATTTTTCGTCCACCATGGCGGCGTGGACGGTAGCGGTGAGTTGCCCATCGAGACTCACAGCCGCATCCAACATCTCTTTCGGCTCCGAGTAGCGGACTATCAGCGACGTCGCACCAAAAACTTCATCGCACAACGCGGGCTCATTCGCGAAGCGGTCACACGAGACCTCGTACACAGCAGCCGGCGGAGCGTTGGCGCCGGCACCGGCGGAACCTCTGGCCACGGTTTCCACGCCACCGATCGCGCCGAGGCGCGCACTCGCGATTTCATAGGCCGAGCTGATTTCGTGGGTCAACATCGTTTGCCCCGTCGAAGATTGCAGCATTCGAGCCAAGTCCCGCACTACGTTGTCGCCGAGCTCGCCCTTGGGAAGGAATAGCAGGCCGGGGTTGGTGCAAAACTGGCCTGAACCGAGCGTCAAGGCATCGAAGTAGTCCCGCGAGATGGTGCCTGGTAGCCCGGATTCAAAAATGAATACGGGGTTGACGCTGCTCATCTCAGCAAAAACAGGAATCGGCTCAGGGCGCTCGGACGCGATGCGTGCGAGCGCAAGTCCGCCGCTACGCGACCCGGTGAAGCCGACCGCCTTGATCTCGGGATGCGAGACGAGGAGAGCCCCGATTTCCTTTCCACTTCCCAGCAACGCGCCGTACACGCCATCGGGCAGTCCGGATTCCCGCACCGACTTCCGTATCGCCTCAGTCGCGAGTTCGGCCGTCCCCGGATGCGCGCTGTGGGACTTGACGATGACGGGGCAGCCTGCAGCAAGCGCGGACGCAGTGTCCCCACCAGCGTTCGAAAATGCAAACGGAAAGTTACTGGAGCCGAAAACGGCGACTGGACCAAGCGGAATCTTGCGCATCCTAATGTCAGGACGAGGAGCGGGCGTTCGATCCGGTAGGGCGGGATCCACCCGTATCCCCCCAACGTTCCCGGCCCTAAGCGCTGCCGCAAATAGTCGCAGCTGGTTTGTCGTGCGAGCCAGTTCGCCCACAAGCCGCAGCCGCGATAATCCCGTTTCCAGCATTGCCCGGGAAACGAGGTCTTCACCGACCGCCTCGATATTCACCGCGATCGTCTCAAGGAATCCCGCCTTTGCCTCGGGGGTGGTTCGTCGGTAAATCATGAATGCGGTCGCGGCCAAGCGAGCAGTCTGGTCGACTTCGAGCGGGCTATTGAGGCGAAACTCCGGTTCCATCAAGTCACCAGTCACCGGATTGGCAGCACGAATCCGCGGCTCATGCCCTGCCGTCACGTCAATCGGCGCATGGGTGGCCGCACTCCCGTTCGGGCGTGTCATGGTAGAAGCGCATGGGAATGAGTCACTGTGGCAACGAGGGTGTCCAGTTCACTCATTTCGGCGTCGTTCAGGTCCTGGAGCGGTGGCCGCACCGGTCCGGCCGACCGCCCGACAACTTTGAGGCCAGCTTTGACGATCGAGACCGCATACCCCTTCTTGCGGTCACGGATCTCAACGTACGGAAGCACAAAATTCCGGAGCATGGAATACACTGTGGCCCGATCCTGCGCCCTCACTGCAGTGTAGAAGTCGACAGAGAACTGCGGTAGGAAATTGAACAGCGCCGACGAGTATGTCGTCACTCCCAGTTGAAGGTAGGGAAGCGCGAAGGTTTCGGCGGTCGGCAGCCCGCCAATGTAGATCAGTCGATCCCCGAGCTTCGCGTAGATTTTGGTCATGAGTTCAATGTCGCCTACGCCGTCTTTTAGACCGATTAGGTTAGGACAGAGGTCTGCGAGACGCGCAAGAGCGTCTTCTCTCAGCACTGCATTGGCGCGATTGTAGTAGACGACCCCGAGGTGAGTCGCATCACACACCGCCCTGATGTGTGCGACGAGCCCCCCCTGTGAAGCTTCGGTGAGATAGGGCGGGAACAATAGGATGCCGGAAGCATCAACTCGCTCAGCGACTCGCGCGAGATCTATCGCCGTGACGGTGCTCATGCCGGACGGGGCGAGCACCGGAAGGTTATCTCCTGCTTCTTCAACGGCAGCTCGCACAACCAGACGAACCTCGTCTGGAGAGAGCGAAAAGAACTCCCCGGTGCCGCCCGCCGGGAATAATCCGGCGACATCAAACTGACCCAGCCAGGAGACGTGACTGCGATAGGCGCTTTCGTCGAACTGCAATTCCGGCGTGAAGTGCGTCACAGGAAAGGAGAGCAGGCCGTTCCCCAACCGTTCAGCCAGATCCTGAGGAGCAAGCTCGTGCATATTGTGCAGTTCCTTTGTTTATCCACGACATCGTCGCGTTCCCCCGCCAACTAGCGGCTGTTTGGCACCAACTGTATGCAGCCGCTCCATGCCTGTCCAAGAGCAATTCGGCATCGAGTGATGCACGGAAGGTATCAAAACTTGCATGGCCTCAGGTTGCCAGGGTAACTAGCTCCAGCGCCCGAAAGAGCGCTGGGTTGATCGAATCACGGCGCCACGTGGCGTGAAGCTCCACAATCTTGTCGACCCAGCCTTCGATGGGGCGGAACTCCACCCCAGGAATATGGAAGATCCTCGCGGAATCAGGCACGACCGCTACGCCGCGGCCCGCAGCCACCAATGCGATCATGCTGTGCACCTGTGTTACACGTTGCACCGATCGGGGTTCGACACCAGCCAGGATGCGAGTGACCAGATCGTCGAAGTACTGCGCATCTCGCGAGTACATGATCATGTCTGCGCTACGTAGTTCCTCGACCCTGATGGGGCGAGTTGCCGAGACATAACCTTCGCCTGACGCCACGGCAGCATAGAGTCGCTCCCGATGCACGAGCACGGAATCGTATTCTTTGCCCTGAGGCGGATGACGCATCAGAGCAAGGTCAATCTCTCTACTCTCGAGCGCTTGGAGTTGTGCCCTGCTCACCAATTCGTGCAACATGAGTTCCACTTGGGGGAGGTTTTCGGAGAGCTGCCGCAGCAAGGACCCGAGCATCCCCACTGCTGCGGTCGCTGTGAAACCGATACCGATGCTCCCGGCGTGGCCCTCCGCTACGCGTCTTGCAGAAAGCGGAGCGGAGTGCGCAAGCGCCAGCAGCCGCCGAGCTTCGATCAGAAACGCCTCGCCTGCAGGAGTCAGCCGCACTCCGCGATTGTTCCGATCCAGCAGAACTACGTTTACCGAGCGCTCAAGCTTCTGTATCTGCCGGCTAAGTGGCGGCTGAGTCATTTGAAGCCGCTGAGCAGCGCGGCCGAAGTGCAGTTCTTCTGCAACGACCACGAACGCGCGAATCTGGTCGAACGAGAACATCATGTCGAAACGGTATCACTCCATGCCTATTAGGAGTTAGACAGGCATGACTCTGGTGCCTACGATCAGTTTCCAAGCACGGGCGATAAGCCTACGCTTTCCTGTTTCACCAAAATTCTGTCCTGTTTGACCAGCATTGGAGACAAACATGAAATCAAGAGGGGTTCACCTCAGGGGATTCGCCGGACTTGCGGCCGTGGGGCTGGTGGCCGCGCTAACAGCCTGTGCGAGCGCGGCCGACGAAAACGGCCCGCCGAAGCTTGTGGTCAACGTGACAACACAAACTCCGGAGGGTACTGAGGCATGGGAGTTGACGGCCACCGCGTTCGAAAAGGCCAATCCCGGCGTTGAAGTCGACATTATTGTGGTCCCCGACCAAAACTGGGGCAAACTTCGTCTCCAGGTGCAGCAGGACACGGCTGGTGACCTGAGTCAAATTTCAGACGATGATGCATTCAACCTCTCGCCTGCCTTCCTGGCGATCGACGATGTGCTCACTGACGAGGTGCGAGAGGATGTTGACCCCTACGCCTGGGAGGGATTCCAGGTCGGCCCAAGTCCTCGCTTGGTCACACCGGTGTTCCGGCCGACGACCATCATCTACAACAAGACACTGTTTGCCGAAGCTGGTGTTGAGGCGCCAACATCATTCGAAGATGCCTGGAGCTGGGACGAATTCACTGCCGCGCTCGAAAAGCTGACCGTCGACGAGGATGGGGATGGCAATCCCGAGGTCTACGGCATGAGCGCGCCGTTCTCGTTGGCTCAACTTTTCTCCTATTCCAACGGAGGCTCGGGCCCGTACAACGCCGACATGACGAGTTGTCGAATGACAGACGACGATGTAGTAGAGGCCTACCAGTCGTTCGCGGACCTGAGGCTTGTGGACAAGGTAATGCCCCTCGATGTGGAGTCGTCTGACACGAGACGAATCTTCAGCGAAGGTCGCGCGGCGATCACTATGGGCACCGGTGGCACCGAGCTTTCGGTCATCGATCCGGCAATCGATTGGGACATCATGCCGATGCCAGCCTTCAAAACCGAATCGGTCACCGTGTCCAATGGAAATCCGATTGGGGTTCTAAAAACCAGCAAGAACCCAGAACTCGCGAAGAAGTTCTTGAGCTTTATCCTCGCTCCGGAGACGCAGGAACTTCTCTTCGACAGCGGTCTTGGGCTACCTGTAAGCGCATCTGCGGCTGAAGCTGCTGTGGAAACCCTGCAGTCGGAGATCGGGCATCCAGAATTGTACTTCCAGGCCCTGGACCAGCGGGTAGATCTCCACACGCTGAATGCGCTTGGCGATGAGTTCATCGAACGCTTCGTGCGAGTGTCGGCCCGGGAGATCTTCCTCGGTCAGCGAACAGCAGAAGAGGCGATGGCAGAGCAGTGTGAGGCCTTCAACGTTCAGATCGAACGGTTCGGCCCGCTCGAATGACACACCAACACGAGGTGGGCCTCCGCGAACTGCGGCGGCCCACCCGGCACCAACTGAAGTCACGAGAAGCGATCATCGCCTGGTGCTTCGTTGCGCCGGCGGTGCTCGGCACGCTTCTGTTCAATGTCCTGCCGATTGTTCCCACGTTCTACCTGAGCCTCACCGACTGGGGCGGCGGATTTCGCGAAGTGCAATTTCTGGGCCTGCGGAACTACGAAGACCTTTTCGCGGACCGGTACTTCATCGAAAGCGTCGTTCGGACCCTCATTTACGTCGCATTCACCGTGGTGCTGGCGATGGCATCGGGTCTCTTGCTGGCCCTGATGGTTCGCGGAAATTCACGCACTACCCTCGCCTTGAGGGCAATTTACTTTCTTCCATACATCACGTCTCAGGTCGCGATTGGGATTGTCTGGAAGTGGATGTTCGACGATGCAAACGGACCAGTGAACAAAGTGTTGGCTCTTGTCGGCATTGATGGCCCAAATTGGCTACTCGAGCCCACGTCGGCGTTCAGCCTCGTCGTGCTAGTGACGGCATGGTTCTTCTCCGGCTATAACATGGTGCTGTTCATCGCCGGACTCCAAAGAATCCCAACTGATCTACTCGACGCAGCTTCGATAGACGGCGCGGGGGCATGGGTGAAGTTCCGATACATCATCCTGCCCCTCCTAAGCCCGACGACATTTTTCGTGCTCGTCGTCAACATAATTGCCATCTTCGAGATCTTCGGTCTCGTATACACGCTGACAGACGGTGGGCCCGGTTCGGCCACAGAGATTTACATGTATCGCCTTTACCGCGAAGCCTTCGAATTCTCCAATTTGGGGTACGCATCCGCGATGGCCTTTCTCCTCATCCTCTTCCTCATCGCGGCGTCCGCGCTGCAATTCCGACTATCGCGTAGATGGGTGCACTACTCGTGAGTAATGACGCTGGCCCCAGGTCGAAAACCTTGGTCACCTCCACCATCAAGCTGGCTGCTGCTTTCGCTTGCACGATCCCCTTCGCATGGATGATCCTTACGGCACTGAAGACCCCCGAGGAAGCGTTTACTTTCTCATGGCTGCCCGAGGCGCCATCCTTTGACCGCTTCTTTGAAGTCTTTGAGCAAGCGCCAATGGGCACCTACATCTGGAACAGCGTGTACATCACCGCGCTGGTGGTTGTCGGTCGTCTTGTTGTCTGCTCACTGGCTGGTTATGCATTCGCCCGGCTCGAGTTCCGAGGCAAGAATGCCGCGTTCGGCTTCCTGATGGTCGCGATGTTGCTGCCTCTCCTCGTAGCAATCATTCCTCTGTACATCGTCTACAACGAGATAGGATGGCTCGATACCCACTGGCCGTTGATCATTCCGCCCATAGTGTCCAGCTCGTTCGGCGTGTTCTGGATGAGGCAGTTCTATCTGACAGTTCCGCAGGAGTTGGAAGATGCAGCGAGAATCGACGGTTGCGGCACCATCAAAACCTTTTGGTCCGTGATGCTTCCCCTCTCAACAAACAGCCTCGTAACCCTGGGCATCTTTACCATCATTTCCACTTGGAACGAGTTCTTCACGGCCGTCATCTTCTTGAGCTCGCCCTCGCAATTCACCCTTCCCGTCGGTCTCGCCTTCTTCGCCTCCGAGAGCGGCGCGCAAGTGCCGATCATCATGGCTGCAACCCTCATTTCGATGGTGCCGATCCTCGTCATCTACGTATTCGCTCAGCGAGCTGTGATCGACCGAATGATAGAGAGCGGCATCAAGTAGACAGGCGCTCAAAAGCGCTGAAGAAGGGAAGAAATGCTACAAACGCATGTTGCAGTGATGGAAAAGGACCGGACGTTCAACCGATCATTCGAAACAGAACCATGGGAGTGCGGTTGGGCCTCTGAGGGGCTCTGGCTTCTGAAAGTCTCAGATCTAACAGGGACGCTCGAAGTTACTTCCGAGGTTTCGCCGGATGGCAGCGACTGGGGGCCATCCCAGTATTCGCTGACCATCTTCGAAAACGGCCTCCACAGTCTCGCCGCCCGAGACTTGGGACCATGGACGCGTCTGCGCGCCACCCTCTCAGGAGAGCACGCTTCCGTTCACCTGTTTCTATATCTTTCACTCAAAGGATAAGAATGTCTCGCTCGGAACTGAATGAAAGCATGCGACAAGCCATCCTGTCGGCCGACCCTCGTCTCAGTCGTTTCGATCCCCTACCCAGGATCCTTTCCTTTTGCGACTTTGACGAAGGGCCCGGCGGGTGGGCAACGCTAATTGGAAACCACGACGGAGACCTGGCAGCAGTCCATCCGATGAAGTTGGATCTCCGGGCGCCCCAGCTTAGCTCCACAACGTTCTTCGATATCGGTTCGCATGGCGCGATGGACGGTGTTTACTCGTTGAAGCTCGCTACTCGCGCTGAACCGGGCAGCTGGAGCACCGCGATGAAGAGGCTAACGTCGCGAACGTTGGGCAAAGTCCAGTTCGAGACTTACTTTGCGTTCACTGCTGAACAAACATTTCAACGGGAGAGCAATACGCGGGAGTTCGACGGAAACATCAGTCCGTCAGAGAGTGACTTTGGCTTCTTTACCCTTCTTTGTGATGCATGGGGGGGTGCCGACGACAAGCGTTTCCTATGCGCATTGCGATATTTGAACACCGATAGTGAGGGCCAACTCGTCAAAAAGTGGATGTACAAGACGCGTGAGGGCGGACAATCACGCGACTGGCTGGCTGGCGAGCCTGCGGCCCGCCTAGACGATATCGACGGCGCATCTCAACGGGACTGGGAAGAGGTGCCAGGAGGATACAACCCACTCTGTTATAACGAGACTGCTACTAAGATCAATTGGCACTACCTGCGATGGGTTTTCGACCTGAAGACGCGAAGGAATGTGGAGCTCCAGGTCAATGATCTGACAATGGATCTTCGGGATGTTCCGGTGCCTGCGGCAGGTAAATATGAGTCACTCAACTACCTCCTGAACATCCGCTTGGATGTGCACACATACCGCCCGGTTCGAAACCTGCTCTTTTTGGACTCGACCATGATTTCGGCCGATTGGTGAAGGGTGCAACCTGGGAGGGCTCCGACGACCGGATCACCGGAATTCGCTTGTCATCTGCATCGCTGCCGCTTCCCTCACCCATCAGCGACGCGAAAGTGTTGACCGGGCGCCAACGACCGATGACAGAAATTGCGATGTTGTTCGCCGAGATCCAGACAACAGATGGACTGACTGGCCTTGGTTTCGGCTATTCGAAGCGCGCTGGCGGCCAAGCCCAATACGGTCACGCGACTGAGATCGCACCCGTGCTCATCGATGAAGACCCGAGTGACATTGGTCGGCTGTGGGACAAGCTCGTCTGGGCGGGTGCTTCGGTGGGCCGGAGTGGCGCATCCACTCAGGCGATCGCTGCAATCGACATCGCCCTTTGGGACCTGAAGGCAAAGCGCGCCAGACTTTCACTCGCGAAGCTGCTCGGCTCTTACAGAAATTCGGTTCGCTGCTACAACACCTCAGGCGGTTTCCTGCACTCGTCAACGGATGAGGTCATTGAAAACGCGTCCAAGGCTGTTGAACGCGGCATCGGAGGAATCAAACTCAAAGTAGGTCAGCCTGACAGCAAAAAGGACATCGACCGCGTTCAGGCGTTGCGCGAATCCCTAGGGGATGACGTGCCCATCATGGTTGATGCGAATCAGCAGTGGGACCGTTCAACGGCCGCTAGAGTTGGAAGGGATCTAGAACAGTTCAACTTGGAATGGATCGAAGAACCGCTCGATGCTTACGATAATATCGGGCACGCACAACTCGCGCAACTACTCACAACCCCAGTCGCGACAGGTGAGATGCTGACCAGCGTTCGCGAACATGCGGAGCTTATCCGGGAGCAATCGGTTGACATCATTCAGCCTGACGCGCCACGGATAGGGGGCATAACGCAGTTTCAGCGGCTGGCTGCCCTAGCGGACGAAGCTCATCTCGGCCTTGCGCCGCACTTTGCCATGGAAATCCACGTGCATCTGGCGGCCGCTTACCCGCGTGAACCGTGGGTTGAACACTTTGAGTGGTTGGAGCCCCTATTCGAAGAGCGGCTTGAGATAGCTGGAGGACGAATGACCGTTCCGCTGCGACTTGGTCTTGGCCTAACGCTAAGCGAAAAAGCGCGAGCATGGACAAGCGCGCAGGCGGACTTCGGGAGGATTCAGGACTGATTGGATCGGGTGCCATCGCCCTAGCCTCGGTTCACCGGCCGACCTTGGGCAGCCACATGATTTCGATTCGAACCTGGTTTCCGCCCTTGGGTGAGGTTGAGGGCCGGGCCTCGCTGCCTGGGTTGTTCCACTGGTTGTCCTGGCATCGCCGTTTCGGGCTGGGTGGGTGGTGGTGTCGTGAAGTGCCTCAGGTTTCCTGCCGCTCCTATGCGGGTTGCGGCTCTCGGTTGGGGGTCGCGTAGTGGGCTTTCTCGAACTCGGGTGGTTGAATCGCCCCGGGTTTAGTGGAGGGCGAGTTCTCTCGGCAATTGTTGCTGTTCAGCAAGCAGATTGAGTAGGGCAGACTGGTCAAGAGCCATCTCTAATGGTCTTCGTGTGAGTAACTTTGATCGGTTCTCACTGACCACCACACGGTGGCTCTTCATGTCGCCGTAGCCCTTCGTGTCAGAGTGAGTTGAGGCTGGTGAGCCATGAGGCGCAGAAACGGCCACCCATGAGGAGGGTGGCCGTCTCGGCTTCGTCTGTGGTCGTCAGTGCCTCACAGAGCGCGCGCCGTGGATTCGAGGGCGGGCGTTGCCTCATGTGGTGCGTCATGGTGACGCACCAATGACTCACGCGTCATCGGGCCAGCGCTCGAGTCTGAGAACACGGTCGGGATGTCGGCGGCTTGGGTTACGAGCCTCGCCGTTCCGGTCTGGATGAGTTCGTGACAGCCGCGACTCGCGGCACTGGTGGTCGGGCCGGGGATCGCGCCCACGAACCGGCCCAGCAACTGCGCGCGTCGTGCGACACCGAGCGCGCCTGAGCGTGCGCCGGCCTCGACGACAATCGTGCTGTGCGACAGAGCGGCCTTGATTCGGTTTGCCTGCTGAAACCCCCCGCGGGTCGGCGCCATGTGCGGCATCGATTCACTCAGGAGCACGCCGTTTTCCTCGACGCGCTGGAAGAGCGCCTCATGCCCTGCCGGGTAGCGGCGGGCCACACCACCGCCCATGACCACAATCTGCGACCCCCCGGAGGCGAGCGAGGAACGCAGCGCCATTCCCTCAATGCCGTAGGAGCCTCCGTTGACGATCACCTGGCCGCGGGCAGCGAGGCCTGCAGCCAGTTCCATCGCCACGTGCTCGCCGTATCCGGTTGCGGCGCGAGCGCCCACGACAGTGGTGCTGCGCCAGTCGCGGAGCAGTTCGAGGTTGCCCTGCGCCCACAACACCAACGGCTCATTGGAGCCAAGATCGGACATCCTCGCCGGCCAATACTCATGGCCGGGAGCCATCAGCTCGAAGCGTCCGGCGCTGGCCTCCGCGAGTGCGGAGGCAATCTGCCCAGCCAGCCCGCGGCCGTGCTCGACCGTCACTCGCTGTGCCATAGCGCCGGGGAGGATGTCGGCCGCAGTGAGGTCTTCGGAGGGCGCGTCGAGGAG
>Ga0105044_10010181_pt1 | contig 12843 bp, 10 predicted proteins | sample MAT01_FD_78092 | JGI IMG/M metagenome (GOLD analysis project Ga0105044, IMG submission 78092) | Freshwater microbial communities from Lake Fryxell liftoff mats and glacier meltwater in Antarctica - MAT-01 | ecosystem: Environmental > Aquatic > Freshwater > Ice > Liftoff microbial mat | place...
CCGCGTGACGCGCCTCGATGTGCCGCACACGGTGATCGACAGCCTGCGCGCCCGCGGCGACGGCCTCGTCTACCTGGCCGCCAGTCCCACCACCGAGCTGCACGTGGCGAAGGTCGTGATCGACGGCGATCAGCTCGGGGCGGTGGAGGCTGTCGTACCGCCACGGGACCTGGGGCTCGCGCCGGCATGGTGGGCGCGACCCGAGGCCATCTCGTTCCCCACCGCCGATGGCGCGGTCGCCCACGCCCTCTTCTATCCCCCCACGAACCCCGAGCGCGCGGCACCGGACGGGGAGCGGCCGCCGCTCCTCGTGCTCATCCACGGCGGCCCCACCTCGGCCGCCCGCCCCATGCTCTCCCTCGGTCGGCAGTACTGGACCAGCCGCGGGTTCGCCGTCGTCGACGTGAACTATCGCGGCTCCACTGGCTACGGCCGGGCCTACCGAAACCTGCTGCACGGACAGTGGGGGATCGCGGACGTCGAGGACTGCGCGGCGGTCTGCGCGTTCCTGGTGGAGCGCGGCGATGTCGACCCAGACCGACTGTGCATCCGCGGGGGTTCGGCAGGCGGGTTCACGACGCTCGCCGCGCTCACCTTCCATGAGGTGTTCGCCGCCGGGGCCAGCCACTTCGGAGTGGCCGATCTGGGCGCGCTGGCGGCCGACACCCACAAGTTCGAGAGCCGCTACCTCGACAGCCTGGTGGGGCCGTGGCCTGCGGCTCGCGCCACCTACGAGGCACGATCACCGATCTTCCACACCGATCGGATCGATCGCCCGCTCGCGGTCTTCCAGGGCCTCGACGACCCCGTCGTCCCTCCCAACCAGGCCGAGATGATCGTGGCTGCCCTGCGCGAGAAGGGGGTGCCGGTGGCCTATGTGCCGTTCGAAGGTGAGCAGCACGGCTTTCGCCAGGCGAAGAACATCCGCGCGTCGCTTGACGGCGAGCTCAGCTTCTACGCCCAGGTCTTCGGCTTCGCCCTCCCCGCCGCCGAGGGGATCGAGCCGATCATCGTGGAGAACCTGGATCGTGGACGGGTTAGTCGACCCGGCTGAGGATCATCGGGCCGGGGGAGACGGGGGTGGGGGACACCTCGATGGCTCCCTGGAGGGCAGCCAACGCCGAGGGGAGCTTGGTGGGGTCGTCGAGGTGGAGCTCCAGGAGAGGCTGACCGGCCACCACCATGTCGCCGACGGTGGCTCGCCAGACCACCCCCGCAACGGGCGAGACGGCGTCTTCCTTGCGTGACCGACCGGCACCCAGCCGCCAGGCCGCCACGCCCACGCCCATCGCGTCGAGCTTGGACAGCGTGCCGCTCGCCGGGGCCACGACCACCTCCACCTCGGATGCCCTGGGCAGCGCCGCAGCGGGGTCGCCTCCCTGGGCTCGCACCATGGCGCGCCAGGAATCCATCGCGCGGCCATCAGCGAGGACGGCGGCGGGATCGGCGTCGGGAAGCCCTGCCAGATCGAGCATCTCGCGGGCGAGGGCGAGCGTGAGCTCGACCAGGTCGGCCGGTCCGCCCCCGGCGAGCGTGGCGACCGACTCCACCACCTCGAGGGCGTTGCCAGCGGTGCGGCCGAGGGGCACGTCCATCTGGGTGAGCAGGGCCATCGTGCGCACCCCGTGGGCGGTGCCGAGCCCCACCATCGTCTCGGCCAGCTCGCGCGCCTGGGCCTCGTGCTTCATGAAGGCGCCGGTGCCCACCTTCACGTCGAGCACGAGAGCGGCGGTGCCCTCAGCGATCTTCTTGGACATGATCGAGCTGGCGATGAGAGGGATCGACTCCACGGTGCCGGTGATGTCGCGCAGGGCGTACAGCTTGCGATCGGCGGGGGCGAGGTCGGGGCCGGCGGCGTTGATGACCGCGCCCGTGCTGGAGATGATCGCCATCACCTCAGCGGGGGAGAGCGTGGAGCGCCATCCGGGGATCGTCTCCATCTTGTCGAGCGTGCCGCCGGTGTGACCGAGGCCGCGCCCGGCCGTCTGCGGTACCGCGGCACCGCAGGCCGCTACGAGGGGACAGAGGATGAGCGACACCTTGTCGCCCACGCCGCCGGTGGAGTGCTTGTCGACCGTGGGGCGCCCCACGGCAGCGAGGTCGGCGCGAGTGCCCGTGGCGATCATCTGCTCGGTCCACCGAGCGAGCTCTTCCGGATCGAGGCCCCGGAAGAGGATCGCCATGAGCAGCGCTGACGCCTGCTCGTCGACGACCTCGTTTGCGGTGTAGGAGCGGATGAACCAGTCGATCTGCTCGTCGGTGAGCCGCCCGCCGTCTCGCTTGGCGAGGATGAGGTCGATGGCGTTCACGGAGAGCCAAGGTGCTCGGGGCCGAAGGCATCGGGAAGCAGCTCACCCAGGCGCCGCTCGTTGAACAAGAGGTCGGGTCCGCCCGCCTCGTGCAGGATCTGGCGGCAGCGGCCGCACGGCACGAGAGGCTCGCTGCGGCCATCCACGCAGGCCACCGCCACGAGCCGGCCGCCACCGGTGCTGTGGAGCGCCGAGACGAGCCCGCACTCGGCACACAACGTGAGCCCGTAGGACGCGTTCTCGACGTTGCACGCGGTGAGCATCCGGCCATCGTCAACGAGGCCCGCCACACCCACCGGATAGCCGGAGTAGGGCGCGTAGGCCCGCGCGCAGGCACGGGTGGCGGCGGCGCGCAGGGCCGGCCAGTCGATCGTGGTCATCGGGAGCGCTCGTAGGGCACGCCATCAGCGGCGGGCGCGGTGGCCCGGCCGACCGCGCCTGCCACCACGATGATCGTCACGACGTAGGGCAGCGACTGCCAGAACTCACTCGGGATGGCGAAGTCGCCGAGGCTGACCTTGAGGATCTGCAGCCGGCTCTGCAGGGCTCGGGTGAACCCGAAGAGCATGGCGCCCGCGAACGCGGTGCTCGGCCGCCACTTGCCGAAGATGAGCGCGGCGAGCGCGATGAAGCCGGTGCCGTTGGTCATGTTGGCCTCGAAGCCCGCCTGCGCCTCGAGGGAGAACCAGGCACCGCCGAGGCCGGCGACGAGCCCGCCGATGATGACGGCGCGGTAGCGGATGCGGATCACGTCGATGCCGAGCGTCTCGGCGGCATGGGGGTTCTCGCCGACCGACCGGACCCGCAACCCGAACGACGTGCGGAACAGCACGACCGAGGTGACGGCGACGATGACGAACATCGCGAAGAAGATCGGCTGGGCCGTGAACAGCTGGTCGCCGAGGATCGGAAGCTGCGAGAGCCCCGGAAGGGCGATGTCGGGGGTGGGCGTGCCGATGGCCACCCCAGTCGGGACGATCACCTCCGAGCGGATGAACCCGGTCAGCCCGAGGGCGAGGAGGTTGATGACCACGCCCGAGATGATCTGGTCCACCCGGAACGTCACGCACAGCAGTGCGTGCAGCGACGCGATCAGCCCGCCGGAGAGCACCGCCACACCGACGGAGAGCCAGAGGATCGGGGCACCGGACGCATCGCCCAGCACCGCGTAGGTCATGAACCCGGTGCCCGCCGCGGTGAGCATCATGCCCTCGATGCCGATGTTCACCACGCCCGAACGCTCGCACCACAGGCCGGCCATGGCGCCGAGGGCGATGGGGGTGCCGAGCCGGAGCGATTCGACGAGCAGCTGCACGACGTTCGTGCTCGACGCTTCGGAGAGCGCCAGTGCCAGCACGATCACGAGCGGGATGAAGCAGAGCGCGGCGAGCAGCAGAGCTCCCCGAGCGAGGCGCTCCCAACGCCGTTCGAAGAAGGTGGCGATGCCGGCCAGGACGAAGATCGTGCCGATGGCCGTCACGGCCACCGGCGGGTTGAACACCAACGAAAGCTGGCTGGTATCGCCGAGCTTGGGCGGTTCGAACTTGAGCGCCTTGTCGGCCGTCTCCAGGCTCGTGGCCACGAACCCCACGAGGTACGCGCCGAGCAGCCCGAAGAGCACACCGATCGTCTGGCGGCGGCTCAGCTTCACGTGGACCCCCAGCCGCTCGTGATCTGGGTGGTGTCCATCGCGCCGCCCGTGGTGTCCACGCGAAGGCGGAAGATCGTGCGCACGATGACGTCGGCGGCCACGAACAGGAGCACCAGGGCCTGGATGATGCGGACGGCATCGATCGAGAGCCCGGTCTCCTGCTGCATCAGCCCCGCGCCCGAGAGCATCGACCCCCAGAGGAACGAGGTGAGGATGATGCCGAACGGGTTGGCGCGGGCGAGCAGGGCGATGGCGATGGCGTCGAAGCCGATCCCCACGAACACGCCAGGGCTGAGGAAGCCAACGGTGCCGGAGACCTCACCGGCCCCGGCCAGCCCGGCGAACGCGCCTGACAGCGCCATCACCGCGATGATCGTGCGGTTGACCCCCATCCCGGCGTAGCGCGCCGCATGGGCGTTGGCGCCGACGGTCTTCACCTCGAAGCCGAACGTGGTGCGCTTCAGGATGAACCACACCACCACGCACAAGGCGAGCATCACGAGGAAGCCGGTGTGCAGTGGTGGCTGGCTGTCGAACAGCTCCGGCAAGCGGGCGTTGTTCGAGATGGGGACGGTGTGGGGCACCGATGCCGTGGTGTCCTGCAGGACAACGGGATCGTTGGAGCTCACGAGCCACCGCACGTAGAGCACGGCGATGCTGTTCAGCATGATCGTGACGATCACCTCGTGCGCGCCCGACGTGGCCTTCAGCACGCCGGGGATCGCCCCCCACAGCCCACCGCCGACGGCGCCGGCGAGCATCACGATGGGTATCAGGAGGATCCCCGGGACGTCGTGGAGGTAGCTGAAGGTGCCCACCCAGGCGGCCAGGGTGGCGCCGACGAGGATCTGTCCTTCGGCACCGATGTTGAAGAGCCCGGCGCGGAAGGCGAAGGCCACGGCCAACGCCGTTCCGATGAAGGGCGTGGAGCGCGCGAGCGAGGCGGCAATGCGGTCGGGGCTGCCGAACATGCCGCGGAGCAATGCCGCGTAGGCCTCGAGCGGGTTGTCGCCCACGAGCAGGATCACCACTGCGCCGACCGCGAGGGCCAACACGATGGCGGCGACCGGCACGAGCGCCGGCTGGCTGCGCCAGGAGGCGCTCGCGGCGCGGCCGACTCGCTTCGGGTCCGGGACCTTCATCCGGTCGCCTCCGCCGTCTCCGGCTCGCGACCGCTGGCCATCAGCAGGCCCAGCTCCGCGCGGGTGGCGTCGGCGCGATCGAACACCCCGACCAGGGCGCCGCGGTACAGCACCCCGATCCGGTCGGAGAGGTTGAGGATCTCGTCCAGCTCGGCGGACACGAGGAGCACGGCGGCGCCTTGGTCGCGCATCTCGATGATGCGGTGATGGATGAACTCGATCGAGCCGACGTCGAGACCTCGCGTCGGCTGGGCCACGACGAGCAGGCGCACCTCGCCGGTGAGCTCGCGGGCGATGATCACCTTTTGCTGGTTGCCGCCGGACAGGGTGGCGACGGGCACCTGGGGCCCCGGTGTGCGCACGTCGAACTGGTGCACGAGCTCCGTCGCTCGGGCGGCGATGGTGGCCTCGTTCCGGAGGCCGCGTCGGGAGAAGGGCCGACGCTGGTAGCGGTTGAGGACCAGGTTGTCGGCGATGGAGAACGGCCCGACGAGGCCGTGCTTGTTGCGATCCTCCGGCACGTGGCCCACGCCGAGCTCGATCACCTGGCGGGGCGAGGCGTGGGTGACGTCCTGGCCGGCGATCTCCACGTGGCCGGCCCGCTTGGCCCGCATGCCCATGAGGGCTTCGACGAGCTCGCGCTGGCCGTTGCCCTCCACCCCAGCGATGCCGAACACCTCTCCGGCGCGCACCTCGAGCTCTAGGCCCTCGACAGTGGTGACGCCGCGATCGTCGTCCACCGAGAGGTCGGTGACGCGCAGCATCGGCTCGCCGGGCTGGCTGGGGGCCTTGTCGATCGTGAAGGACACGTCGCGTCCGACCATGAGCGTGGCGAGGCTCTGCTGGGTGGCGCCGGTCGGGTCGACGTCACCGACGACGCGCCCGCCGCGCAGCACGACGATCCGGTCGGCGACGGCGAGCACCTCACGGAGCTTGTGGGTGATGAAGATGATGGACTTTCCCTGATCCACCAGGCTGCGCACCACGGCGAAGAAGTCGTCCACCTCGCCGGGGGTGAGCACGGCGGTGGGCTCGTCCAGGATCAGGAGGTCGGCCTCGCGGAACAGGGCCTTGACCAGCTCGACGCGCTGCTGCTCGCCCACCGAGAGATCGCCCACGATGGCATCGGGATCGATCTCCACGCCGTAGCGGGTGCCCAGCTCGCGGATGCGCGTGCGGGCCGTGTCGAGGTCGAGGAACGGACCCTTGTGGAGCTCGTTGCCCAGGACGACGTTCTCCGCCACGCTGAAGACGGGAATGAGCTGGAAGTGCTGGTGCACCATGCCGATGCCGTGAGCGATCGCATCAGCGGAGCTCTCGAAGTGCACCGGCTCGCCCCGGAGGCGGAGCTCGCCGGCGTCGGGCTGGTAGAGCCCGAACACCGTGTTCATCAGTGTGCTCTTGCCGGCCCCGTTCTCACCGAGCAGGCAAAGCACCTCGCCCTCATGGAGCGTGAGGTCGACGTCCTCGTTCGCGATCACGCCCGGGAAGGTCTTGGTGACCCCCCGGACCTCGAGAATCGGAGCTCGCGGGGCGGAGGCCGCAGCCCCCGCCCCGCGATCCGTGTCGTTCAGAGCGGCAGGCCCGTGGCCGGATCGAGGCCGGTCTTGATGGAGCCGTCGGCCAGACCCGCGCGGGTCTCCTCGAGGAGGGCGGCCACGTCGTCGGGGATGTCGGCGTCGTGGAACGGTGCGTAGGTGATGCCACCGTTCTCCGTGGTGAGGCCGTAGATCGAGCCCGAGAACGAGCCGTCGAGGATGGCCACGATCTGGTTGAACACGCCGAGGTCGACGCGCTTCACCGCCGAGGAGGCGAGGTACTCAGACCCGGGGGCGGCGCCCTCGTCGAAGGTGGAGAACCACTCGTCCTGGTCGACGCCGATGCCCCAAGCGCCAGCCGCCGTGGCGGCGACAACGCCGGCCGAGCCGGTCTTGCCGCCGGCGCCGAAGATCACGTCGGCACCCTCACCCATGAACTGGGCGGCGTCGGACGAACCCTTCGCCGTGTCGTCGAAGGACTCGTTGTAGACGGAGAGCACCTCGATGTCCGGGTTGACTGAAAGAGCGCCGGCCTCGAAGCCGTTGACCAGCTTCACGACGGGCGGCACGTCCTGGCGGCCGCCGACTACGCCGATCACACCGCTTTCGGTGAGCCCGGCAGCGAGCACGCCGGCCATGTAGCCACCCTCGTCCTCGTTGAAGAGGATGCCGGTGTAGTTGGCGGGGAACTCGGGCTGGAACTGGTCGACGCCGATGAAGCTGGTGTCGGGGTTCGCGGTGGACGCCGCCAGCGTGGCGTCGGCGAGCAGGAAGCCCACCGTGACGATGCCATCGGGGCCGCCGTCGAGGGCAGTGGCGATGTTGGTGGCGTAGTCGGTCTCGGACACGGTCTCGATGAAGCTGGTCTCGAAGCCGAAGCACTCGGCGGCCGCTTCCATACCCTCGTAGGCGTACTGGTTGAAGGTGCGGTCGTCGACCTTGCCGATGTCGGTGACGAGCCGGATCGTGAAGTCGGCCGGCGCCTCGATGCCGGCGTCCTTGGCCTCCTGGCAGAGATCATCGAGCGAGACCTGGGAGGCGGCGTCGTCGGTGCCGCCGGGGGCTGCGGTGGTGGGAGTGGTGTCGTCGGCAGCGGTGGAGTCGTCGCTGCCACAGGCTGCAGTGAGCAGGCCGAGGGCGATGAGTCCGGACGCCACGCGAAGTGACCGCTTGTGCAAGGGAGCCTCCGTGAGGGTGGTGGGGAACCTGACGACACTAGCGAGGAAGCGCAGGCCTTCGCGCCGGAAGCGGTCCACCGAGCCGGGGCTGCACTACCGGTTGGCGGGCCTCCGGGGCGGACGACCAGACTCCCCGCCCATGGCGCGGATCCTTGTCACCGAGAAGATCGCCGACGGGGGACTGGATCGGCTGCGGACCGCTGGCCACGATGTCGACCTCCAGCTCGACCTCAGCCCTGAGCAGCTGCTCGGGGCGGTGGTGGGCGCCCAGGCCCTCATCATCCGCTCCGCCACCACGGTTACCGCCGAGGTGATCGCCGCCGGCCAGGACCTCGTCGTCGTGGGCCGGGCCGGCATCGGGCTCGACAACGTGGACACCGCCGCGGCCACCGAGCAGGGCGTGATGGTGGTCAACGCCCCGCAGTCGAACATCCTGACGACGGCCGAGCACACCATGGCGATGCTCCTGGCGCAGGCCCGCAACATCCCCCAGGCTCATGCCGCCCTCGTGGCCGGCCGGTGGGAGCGCTCGAAGTGGGAGGGCGTCGAGCTGGCCGACAAGACCCTCGGCATCGTCGGTCTCGGCCGCATCGGCAAGCTCGTGGCCCAGCGGGCGCTCGCCTTCGGCATGAAGGTGGTGGCCCACGATCCGTTCGTGGCCCCCGAGCGGGCCCGCCAGATCAACGTCGATCTGCTCAGCCTCGAGGAGCTCGTGCAGCGAGCCGACTTCCTCACGCTCCACGTGGTCAAGACGCCCGAGACACTCGGGATGATCAGCGCCGACCTCCTCGCCCAGGCCAAGCCCAATCTGCGCATCATCAACGTCTCGCGTGGCGGCGTGATCGATGAGGACGCACTGGCGGACGCCATTCGCAGCGGTCGCATCGGCGGGGCGGCCATCGACGTCTTCACTTCCGAGCCCACCACCAGCTCGCCGTTGTTCGATCTCCCGCAGGTGGTGGTCACGCCGCACCTCGGGGCGAGCACGGCCGAGGCGCAGGACAAGGCCGGCGACACCATCGCCGAGCAGGTGGGCCTGGCGCTGGCGGGCGAGTTCGTGCCGTTCGCCGTGAACGTGAGCGCCGCCGAAGCGTCCGCGACCGTACGACCCTACCTGCCCCTCGCCGAGCGTCTCGGGCAGCTCTATGCCGGCTTCTCGGCCGGCGTGCCCGATCTCCTCGAGATCGGCTACGAGGGCCAGCTCGCTGAGTCGGATACGCGCATCCTCACCCTCTCCGTGCTCAAGGGCGTCTTCGGCAAGGTGAGCGAGGAGCCAGTGAGCTACGTCAACGCCCCCCGGCTCGCCGAGGAGCGCGGCGTCGAGGTGCGGGAGTCGTCCACGTCCACCTCGCGGGACTACGTCAACCTGATCACGATCCGCGGCGGCGGCCACGCCATCGGAGGCACGCTGGTGGGCCTCGGCGGGCAGCCCCGCATCGTGATGCTCGACGATCACTCGATCGACGTCCCCCCGGCCGATCACATGCTCGTGGCCCGTAACGATGACGTGCCCGGGATGATCTCAGCGGTCACCGGCGTGGTCGGCGCCGCCGGGATCAACATCGACGACATGCACCTCGGGCGCTCCGTCGAAGGACGGGCGGCGCTGATGGTGCTCGCGACCGACGTTGCCGTACCCGCAGAGGTGCAGGCGGCCGTCAAGGCCGTGCCCGGCGTGATCTCGGTGGCCGTCCTCTAGCTGGAGGTAGCGGGAGACTCTGCGAGCTCGCGGGCCCGCAAGCCGAGGGTGGCAAGGAGCTGGCGGTCGCTGGCGTGGTCGGCGCACGGGGTGGTGGCCGTGAGCATCATGTTGCGCTCGCTCGTGAAGATGGAGTTGGCGCCGGCCATGAAGCACAGTGCCTGATCCGCCGTGCCCATGAGGTGACGGCCTGCCGCGATGCGCACGACGGAGGTCGGCATGAGCACCCGGGCCATGGCGATCATGCGGACGGTCTCGTCGATCTCCACATCGGCCGCGTCTTCGAGCGGGGTGCCGGGAACGCGCGAGAGGACGTTGATCGGAACCGATTCGGGGTGCGGGGTGAGGGTGGCGAGACGGTGCAGGAAGGAGATGCGATCGGCCCCCGACTCACCCATGCCGATGATGCCTCCGCAGCACACCGTGATCTCGGTGGTGCGCACGTTCTCGATCGTGTCCAGCCGTTCCTGGTAGGTGCGGGTGGTGATGATCTCCGGGTAGAACTCCTCGGACGTGTCGAGGTTGTGGTTGTAGGCGTAGAGGCCGGCGTCGTCGAGCCGCTGGGCCTGCTCGGCGGTGAGCATGCCGAGCGTTGCGCACGTCTCCATGCCGAGCGCATGCACCTGTCGCACCATCTCCAGCACCCGTTCGAACTGGGCGTTGTCCTTGACGTCGCGCCACGCCGCCCCCATGCAAAATCGGGTGACCCCGTTGGCCTTGGCCCGCTTGGCCGTGCGCACCACGTCGTCCACCTTCATGAGGGGCTCGGGCTTCACCCCTGTGTGGTTGTGGACCGACTGGGAGCAATAGCCGCAGTCCTCGGGGCAGGCTCCCGTCTTGATGGACAGCAACTGGTTGACGTGCACGATCTCGGGATCGTGGTACGTCTCGTGCGCTCGGGCCGCCCGGCGCACGAGCTCGAGGAGCGGGAGCGCAAAGAGCGCCTCGACCTCGGGGATGGTCCAGTCGAATCGAGGGGCGTCGCTCATCGGCGCCGAGGGTACAGCGCTATCGCTTGGCGGCACGAAGGCTGTCGGCCTCGGCCGTCGCCGCGCTGATGTAGCAGCGATCGGGCTTCGTGCGCTCGTAGTTGGCCATGCCGGGGAGGTGGAAGATCTTCGAGGCCAGCTTGGCCTTCACCGGATGGCTGGTGGGGCACCCTCCGCCCTGGGGCGTGACCCACGGCTCGACGGGTTCGGGGGCGCGAGGGGCGACGACAGGAGCCTTGGGAGCGGTGAGCGTGGCGATGGCGTACGCCAAGCCACCCACCACCCCCAGCGCCAGCCCGATGCGGAGCATCCGTCGGATCACCCTCGTGACCCTAGTTCTGCCTTGACGGATCGTCGGCCACGGCGGGAAGATCGTCGGGACATGACCAGCACCTTCCCCTCCGACCTCCTGCTGCTTATGTAGGCGAGCGCCCGCTACCGGCGCTCGCCCCGACGACCTCCTGCCGATGGCAGGAGGTTTTTCTTTGCCCCGACCCTCCCCCGTACGCCCGAAAGAGGAACCCCTGATGGCCCCGGAACCCGTGACCCCGAAGCGCATGCCCTTCGACAAGTACCGGCCGTTCCTCCCCCTCGATCTGCCCGACCGCACCTGGCCGGATCGCCGCATCACCAAGGCGCCGCTGTGGTGTTCGGTCGACCTGCGCGACGGCAACCAGGCCCTCATCGATCCCATGGACCCGGCGCGCAAGCGGCGCATGTTCGACACGGTCGTGCAGATGGGCTTCAAGGAGATCGAGGTCGGCTTCCCTTCGGCCAGCCAGCCCGACTTTGACTTCATCCGCCAGCTCATCGAGGAGGACCTCGTCCCCGACGACGTGACCATCCAGGTGCTCACGCAGTGTCGGCCGGAGCTGATCGAGCGCACCTACGAATGCCTCCAGGGCGCCCACAACGTGATCGTGCACTTCTACAACTCCACGTCGGTGCTTCAGCGACGCGTGGTGTTCGGGCTCGACAAGGACGGCATCACCCAGATCGCCACCGATGCCGCTCGCCTGGGCAAGAAGCTGGAGCCCACACTGGTGGGCACCGACGTGCGCTACGAGTACAGCCCGGAGAGCTTCACCGGCACCGAGGTGGACTACGCCATCGAGATCTGCGCCGCGGTGAGCGACGTCATCGAGCCGGACACCGACCGCCAGCTCATCCTCAACCTGCCCGCCACGGTGGAGATGTACACGCCGAACATCTACGGCGACGTGATCGAGTACTTCCACCGCAACGTGCCGAATCGCGATCGCATCTGCCTGTCGCTCCACCCCCACAACGACCGCGGCTGTGCCGTGGCGGCGGCCGAGTTCGGCGTCATGGCGGGCGCCGACCGCGTGGAGGGCACGCTGTTCGGCAACGGTGAGCGCACGGGCAACGTCGACATCGTCAACATCGCCATGAACCTGTTCGCGCAGGGGGTGGACCCAGAGCTCGACATCTCCGACATCGACGCGCTGCGCCGCGTCGCGGAGTACTGCAACCGTCTGCCCGTCCACCCGCGCCATCCGTACGTCGGCGACCTTGTCTACACGTCGTTCTCCGGCAGCCATCAGGACGCCATCAAGAAGGGCTTCGACGCGCTGGGCTACGGCAACTACGAGGAGTGGGGGGTGCCGTACCTGCCGATCGATCCGAAGCACGTGGGCCGCACCTACGAGGCCGTCATCCGGGTGAACAGCCAGAGCGGCAAAGGCGGCGTGGCCTACCTGATGAAGGCCGAGCACGGGCTCGACCTGCCTCGTCGACTGCAGATCGAGTTCTCGAAGACGATCCAGACGATCACCGAGGACACCGGTACCGACATCCCGTCGGCCGAAGTGTGGGCCGCCTTCGAGGGCACGTACCTCGACACGAACGCCGCGGTGAAGCTCGTATCGCACGAGACGACCACCGGCGAGAAGGGCTCCACCGTCACCGCCCAGATGATCGTGGACGGGGAACACCGCACGATGATGGGCTCGGGCACCGGCCCACTGGCGGCCTTCATCGCCGCCCTCCAGACTGGCCTCGGCATCGACCTCGAGGTGGTCGACTACAGCGAGCACGCCGTCAGCGCGGGCACCGACGCGCAGGCCGCCGCCTACGTCGAGACGCAGGTCGCCGACGGCGAGGTGCGCTGGGGGGTTGGGCTGGACGAGAGCATCCTCACCGCATCGCTACGGGCCGTCGTCAGTGCCGTCAATCGCCACCATCAGCCCTGACCGGCCGAATCAGGGGCGGGCAGCCTCGGCGAGGCGGTTGCACAGCCGCTTGAAGATGAGCGCGTGAAACGGGATGAGGGCGTACCAGTACAGGCGGCCCGGCAGGTCCTTGGGGTGGAAGAGG
>Ga0105044_10010182_pt1 | contig 12841 bp, 10 predicted proteins | sample MAT01_FD_78092 | JGI IMG/M metagenome (GOLD analysis project Ga0105044, IMG submission 78092) | Freshwater microbial communities from Lake Fryxell liftoff mats and glacier meltwater in Antarctica - MAT-01 | ecosystem: Environmental > Aquatic > Freshwater > Ice > Liftoff microbial mat | place...
GTGCCTTTGATGGGGCGCGTCTGCACCTGACGTCCGCTGATCCGCAGGAATTGCTCGGGCGAACTGGAGAGAATTTGCCGTCCCCCCAAATCGAGGTAGGCCGCGAAGGGTGCGGCGGTGCGGGCCCGCAGTTGTCGGTAGAAGGCGAAAGCATCCCAGTTCGCAGGAACCTGTCCCTCGAACCGGTGCGAAAGATTGACTTGATAGATATTGCCACACTCGATCTCCTCCTGAGCCAACTGCACCGCCCGGCAGAACTCTCCGGGTGTTGATCGCGACAGCAACGTTGGGGAAAAACAAAACCCGGGGTCCGCCGATGCTTCCGGGGTCAATTCCTGGCGAAGCCCCCCATGCTCCCACCAGCGATCCAACCGATGATCGTATCCCAGCACCTCGCGATAATCTCCGAACACGAAATCTCCCTCATAGCCGATGTATCCGTAGAGTCCGGGCCCGGGCAGGCCGAAATCCGGGGCCATTCCCGTGCGCTCGCGGCCCTCTTGAAACGCGGCTTCCAAAGCGGCGAGATCATCGGGGGCGAAGACATTTCCTTTCAGGACTCGCGCGGGCCGGGCGGCGATGAGGGACACTCGGGCCGCATGATCACGACTTTCATTCGCCGAGGCCGAGTCGAGAAAGACCAGCCCCGGCAAGTGCCGCAGTCGCAGCGCCACTTCGTCGGGATCGGGCAGATCGGTTAGGGAAACCGAAGGAGAGAGAGGAGCAGCCATCGGATGTCAAATCTTGCCCAAGCAGACCAGAATCTCCATTAGTTTCGCAGAGATTCTTTGCCCCGGTCCGAAGACGAGAACTCGACCTGTCCCGGAGGACGTGCTACGGGTGGAACACTGGCTCGCAAGCCTGCCCCATGAAACTCAAACAAAACCAACTCTGGCAGGTCGGAGCGGACAGATATCGGATCGTCGTTTTGGACCGGCTCTCGGTCGATTACAAAAAGCTCGATCCGAACGATCCAGAGAGTGGCACCCACCATCAAGCCACCAAAAAGGAGTTTTGCCGCCTGATCAAAGCCGGCGTCGAGATTCCCGGCTGATGGAAGTGGGCGGTGATTTTGCGCTTGAGAATCGGCTCCCCCGCGACGGATCTGCCTATTACTGGGCTGATTTCTTTTCACCGAACGAGCAAGCTGATTTCTTCGCAGCGCTCGCAACCAACATCGCCTGGCAGCAGGACGAAGTGGTCCTCTTCGGACGGCGCATCATCACGGCGCGCAAGGTCGCTTGGCACGGCACCGAGCCTTTCGCCTATACCTACTCACGCAGCACCCGCGTCGCAGCACCGTGGACGACGGAACTCTCGGAGATCCTCCGCCAGATCGAGCGGACCCTCGGGTTGTCGTTTAATTCCTGCCTCCTCAATCTCTACCACCACGGCGGTGAGGGCATGGGCTGGCATAGCGACGACGAATCGAGCCTCGTCCCCGATTCGCCCATCGCTTCGGTTAGCTTCGGCGCGGCGCGGCGTTTTTACTTTCGCCATCGCCGGGAACCTGCCGAAAAAGTCTCCCTCCTGCTCAAGCCGGGCAGCCTGCTCCTCATGGCTGGACCGACCCAGCGACACTGGCAGCACGCTCTCCCCAAGGCGCTGCGGGTCAAGGAACCTCGGATCAATCTCACCTTTCGCACCATGAAAACGAATCCCTGATTGCGATTTGATTGACCCCATGCAAGGGGTGAGAAATTTGTCGCCCCCCCCGCAATGCCCCGTGATCCCTCGATTTCCAAGATTCTTCTAATTGGTTCCGGCCCGATTGTGATCGGCCAGGGCTGTGAGTTTGATTATTCAGGCGTGCAGGCTTGCAAGGCGTTGCAGGAAGAGGGCTACACCGTCGTGCTGGTGAACTCCAATCCGGCGACGATCATGACCGATCCGGAGTTCGCCGCCCGGACCTACATCGAGCCGATCACGCCCGCCATCGTCGAGCGCATCATCGAGCAAGAGAAACCCGACGCCCTGCTCCCCACTTTGGGCGGTCAGACGGCGCTGAATACGGCGATGTCGCTGGTCCGGTCCGGCTTTTTAGAAAAATCCGGCGTGCGCCTGATCGGAGCCAATGCCGAGGCCATCGAGAAAGGTGAGGATCGTCTGCTATTCAAAGAGGCGATGATCAAGATCGGTCTCGACATGCCCCACTCGGGCGTCGCTCGCAGCCTCGACGAAGGCTACGCCATCGCGGCGGAGATCGGGAAATTCCCGCTCATCATTCGCCCGGCCTACACCCTGGGTGGGTCAGGTGGGGGCATCGCCTACAATCGCGAGGAGCTGGCCACCATCGTCAAGCGGGGCCTCGATCTTTCTCCCGTCACTGAGGTGCTCGTCGAAGAGTCGCTGCTCGGCTGGAAGGAATACGAGATGGAGGTCATGCGCGACCACGCCGACAACTGCGTGGTCATTTGCTCCATCGAAAATCTCGATCCCATGGGCGTGCACACGGGCGACTCCATCACCGTGGCCCCGGCCCAGACCCTCAGCGACCGCGAGTATCAACTCATGCGCGACGCTTCTTTCGCCATCATCCGTGAGATCGGGGTGGAGACGGGCGGGTCAAACATCCAGTTCTCGATCGATCCAAAAACCGGTCGTATGATCGTTATCGAGATGAATCCGCGGGTCTCGCGCTCCTCGGCCCTGGCCTCGAAGGCTACCGGATTCCCCATCGCCAAGATCGCCGCCAAGTTGGCGGTCGGTTACACCCTCGACGAGATCCGCAACGACATCACCCGCGAGACGCCCGCCAGCTTCGAGCCGACCATTGATTATTGTGTCGTCAAGATCCCTCGTTTCACCTTCGAGAAATTCCGCGACGCCGATCCGACCCTCACCACGCAGATGAAGAGCGTCGGCGAGGCCATGGCCATCGGACGGACTTTCAAGGAAGCTTTGCAAAAAGCGCTGCGTTCACTCGAGACGGGTCGCTTCGGACTCGGGGCGGATGGCAAAGACGGAACGCCCGATTTGGCCTACATCCGCGAGCGCTTAGCCATTCCCAACGCGGAGCGGATTTTCTTCGTGCGTCTCGGCTTCGAGGCCGGGCTTTCGCTGGAGGAAATTCACACCCTGAGCGCGATCGATCCGTGGTTCTTGCGTCAGATCGAGGATCTCCTCGCCGCCGAAGCCGAACTTGGCACCGACCTCGCGACGCTCGACCTGCGCCGGGCCAAGCGTCTCGGCTATTCCGACCGGCAACTGGCCCGCATCACCGGCACCTCGGAAGCGGAGGTGCGTGCTGCCCGCAAGGCTGCCGGGGTCATCCCGACTTACCGGCTCGTCGATACCTGTGCCGCCGAATTCGAGGCCTACACGCCCTATTTCTACTCCACCTACGGCATCGAGAACGAAGCCCGGGGAGGAGACAAACGCCGTATCATGATCCTCGGCGGCGGCCCCAACCGGATCGGCCAGGGCATCGAGTTTGATTATTGCTGCGTCCATGCCTCCTTCGCCCTGCGCGAATTGGGCTTCGAGACCATCATGGTTAATTCCAATCCCGAGACCGTCTCGACCGACTACGACACCAGCGACAAGCTCTACTTCGAGCCGCTCACCCTCGAGGATGTCCTCAACATCTACGAGCAGGAAGAATGCTGGGCGGTCATCGTGCAGTTCGGCGGACAGACTCCGCTCAACCTCGCGGCGGATCTCGAGCGCAACGGCTGCCGCATCATCGGAACCTCTCCGACGAGCATCGAGCAGGCCGAGGATCGGAAATTTTTCTCCGCCTTGCTCGACAAGCTCGGCTTGCAACAGGCTCCCGGGGGAACCGCCATCTCCGGCGAGGAAGCCGTCGTCATCGCCCAACGAATCGGCTATCCCGTGCTGGTGCGCCCCTCCTTCGTGCTTGGGGGGCGGGCCATGATGATCGTCTATAACGACGCTGATCTGACCCACTATATGGCCAATGCGGTTGATGCCAGTCCTGAGAGGCCCATCCTGATCGACCGCTTTTTGGAAGACGCCACCGAAGTCGATGTCGATGCCATTTCAGACGGCGAGACCACCGTGGTCGGAGCCATCATGGAGCACATCGAAGAGGCCGGCATCCACAGTGGCGACAGCGCTTGCGTGATCCCCGCCTTCAGCCTGACCGAGCCGATGCAGGAACGCATCTCCTCCGCTGCACACGAACTCGCCCGCGAGCTCAAGGTCTGCGGTTTGATGAATATCCAGTTCGCCGTCAAGGATGACGAACTCTATGTCATCGAGGTCAACCCGCGGGCTTCGCGGACCATTCCCTTCGTCTCCAAAGCCATCGGGGTGCCCTTGGCGAAACTGGCGGCCAAAGTCATGGCGGGCGAAAAACTTGTCGATCTCGGATTCACCAGCCGCATCATCCCGACCCATTACTCGGTCAAGGAAGCCGTGTTTCCTTTCGCCAAATTCCCCGGCATCGACATCAGCCTCGGGCCGGAAATGAAATCCACCGGCGAGGTCATGGGGATCGATGCCGACCTCGGTATGGCCTATGCGAAAGCCCAGATGGCCGCTTCCGCCGAGCTTCCGCTGAGCGGGAATATCTTCATCAGCGTGAAAGACAGCGACAAAGATGACGCCGTAGCCCTGGCTCGCCAGTTCATCGAGCTCGGGTTCACGATCTACTCCACTTCCGGCACCGCCGCCCGCCTCATCGAGGTTGGCCTGCCCGTCGAGCGTCTCAGCAAGCTTAGCGAAGGCCGCCCCAACGTCCTCGACATGATCAAAAACGGAGAGATCGCCCTCGTTCTCAATACCCCCAGTGGTCAGGTCCCGCGCCGCGACGAGGTAAAAATCCGCAGCGTCGCTCTGGCTCAATCCGTGCCGACCATCACCACCATGCGGGCGGCCCACGCCTGCGTGCGCTCGATTCGCTCGCTCAAGAGCAGCCCGATTCTCGTGACGCCGCTGCAGGCCTATCACGGGATGCTCAAGTGACGGGGTGATTCCTCCAAGGTGAGGGAAAGGCGCGTTTGGGTTTTTCTTGCCGGATTTCGAGGAAATGGTGTCTCATCGTGGATACCCATGTGGGAATGCCATCACTTGTGAAAGACCGACCCTTCGCTCCGAGTCTCCAAGCCGGTCGTCCGATCACCCGGTCCCGTGCGGCAACGGGAAGTTGGTCCCTTTGGAAACTCGTCTCTCCTGCGAACTAGAAGCCCAGCTATTCTGCGTTGCGCCAGTGCGGTGGCGAATAGCGATTGCGTAAGGGAGCTTCCACTGTCTTATTGAAGACCATCCCTGGTTGGGGATCTGTGCTTATGTCGGTCAAGTATCGTGATTACTATGAAATACTTGGCGTTGAGAAGGCGGCTTCTCAAGACGAGATCAGAAAGGCATTCAAGCGGCTCGCAAGGACCTACCACCCAGACGTCGCGAAGGACATCCCCGACGCCGAGGATCGGTTCAAGGCAGTCAACGAAGCTTACGAAGTTCTCGGCGATCCCGAGAAGCGGAAAAAGTATGATCTCCTCGGGGCCAATTGGCAGCAGGGTGGTGGCGGTCCTTCGAGCGGAGGATACCCCGGCGAGGGCGCCTATGAATACAACTTCGGAGGGAGCACGGGCTTCAGTGATTTTTTTGAAAGCTATTTCGGAGGGCGCGCTCGCGCTGCCGGGGATCCTTTTGGGCGGTTCAGCGGCGCAGGCGCGGGAAGGGAGCGATCAAACCGCCCGACCCAGGGGCAGGACATCGAGGCCGATCTGCTCGTGAAGATCGAGGAGATCATGCGCGGGGTCACCCGGGAGATTCGCCTCACCCGCCCGTCAGCGCAAGACGGGGCCTCCAAAGAATCGGTGATTCGGGTGAAAATCCCCCAGGGGATTGGGGAAGGGCAAGCAATCCGGTGCGCTGGTCTGGGATACCCGGGAACCAACGGTGGCCCGTCTGGCGATCTCTACCTGCGGGTGCGATTGGAGCGCCACCCTCTTTACAAGGCATCCGGATATGACCTCGATAGCGATCTTGTGCTCGCGCCGTGGGAGATGGCTCTGGGCGCCAGCGTTGAGATCCCCACTCCGCATGGTGATGTGAAAGTCGTCATCAAGTCCGGTTCACAGGTGGGATCCAAGTTGCGCCTTCGGGGCAAAGGTCTGCGCCGTGGTAAGGATGCCTGTGGTGACCTCTATGTGACCGTGACGGTCGAATTCCCTGAATCGCTTTCTGAAGAAGAAAAAGCAATCTGGCAAACTCTCGGTCAAACGAGTAGCTTTAGCCCCCGAAAGTAAAACGCCCCCTCGATTGCAGAAATAAGAAGTGCCTTCGCAAAGCGACAGGGGTCAACCGCGGGGCGACGGGGGGAGGGCAGTCCTCGCGCGACGGGCACGGCAGGGATAACGGTCCTGAAAGGCACGACTGGAATACTCGACCTCTCCAACCCCGGGCCTTCGGTCGGAAGGGGAGCGGAAGGGTTGAAAAGTGGTTTCCTAGGAGTCTGTCGGGCTTTGAACGTTCGAGCGAGGGAATTGGGGTTCGAGTCAGAATTTTCATGAGTTTGAGAAGTTTGTGTGCACACAAATGACAAAACCGAGCGGGAATTCGGGCCGAAATCCCTCGTTTCGCAGCCGGGCGGGCTAAGTCCGACAGGCTCCTGGCAACCATCGGATGCAGAGAGGGGTGACTTCCTTTCTCGTGAAGAGTCTGTTTTTCAGAGCGGCAAGCATCCCAACACGAAATCGACTATGGAACGATTCTGCCAAGGATTCATCACCATATTGGAGTCCTGTTTCAGCCTCTCTGCCCGGCAGCCGAAACTACCGAAGCCGAAGTCTGGGTGTATGGCGCGACCGCCAGCGGCGTTGCTGCGGCGATGAGCGCTGCCGATGCAGGTGCCAAAGTCATCGTTATACTTCCATGCATCGCCTTTTCGGAGTTCATTGTAAGGTAGCAGCGGCGTCCCGCCGCTTGTCGAACGGAAAAGCGGCGGGACGCCGCTTCCACGATAACATTCCGAAAACTTCACGCGGAGAAGTATATCGAACCCTCACGCTGGCTCGGCGGGATGAGTGGCGGCGGATTGAGCGTGATCGATTGGGGAAACAAAAAAGCGGTCGGTGGACTCGCTTCGAAATTGCTCATCGACACGGACGACACGGCGATGAGGGACCTTCACAAACGCGAACTCGCCCTGCACGGCGTCCCCGTGATCTACGAGCACCGCCTCGCCTCTGTCTCCAAAGACGGCACTACGATCAAAAGCATCACGCTCGACTATGCGCCGCCGGACTCGCTCGGCATCCCGATCCCGAAAGCCGTCACCGCGAATGCGAAGACCCTCGCCGCGAGTGTGTTCATGGACTGTTCGTATGAAGGCGATCTCATGGCCAAAGCCGGGGTGAGCTGCACCTGGGGCCGTGAGTCGCGCGAGGAATACGGCGAAGCGCTGGCAGGTGTGCGGCCCATCATGAAGCGCTACGACATCGATCCTTATGGTGACACCAGGCGACCCGAAGAGCGGGCTTCTGCCGCTGCTGCAAGCCATCCAGATCGGCCCTGAAGGCAGCGCGGACAGGCTCACGGTGATGGATGCGTTTCGCTGGAATCTGACGAAGGAAAATCCCATCCTCATCGAGAAACCGGAGCACTACGACCCGCAGCGATACGAAATCTTCCGCCGGGGCTTCCAACAGAATGTGGACATGGCCAAAGGCCGTAAGATGCACCTCCGCGATCAATACGAGGACTGCAAAGGCTGGGGCACCTTCTCACCCAACTCCAGCCGTGCTCTCTGGGCGCAGTCTGTCGCGGGTGAGAACGCGGATTGGCAGAAGCTCCTCAAAGCCGAACTAAATATCAAATAGCCCTCACATCACACATCGGGTCGGAAGCATCAATTCGTGGCAAAGCCGCCGCCACATTCTGCTTTCTCCCACACCTCTCACTCCCCTTGGTCGAATACGAGAACGCCGTCTATCAGGTCACGGCGGGGGTTAATTGGGTGTTGCTAAGACTACTTGGTGAGGCACCGCTTTTGATTGGTTCCGGAGCCATTGCAACTCGCAAAGAATTGACCCCGTGGTAGTATTGACCGATTCGGCGGCTCGGTTTCAGCCTCCGGCCAACTTCACCGATTCAACTCCCTTGATGAGCGACGTGGATTACGAAAAGAAAAGCGACGGGGCAGATGTCGAGAACCACATTCCCCGTGAAAGGGAGCAATCTCTCTGCCCGTGCAAGAGTCGGAAGACTTATGCCTCGTGTTGCCTGCCCTTTCACCAGGGAAAGGCCAAGCCGGAGACGGCGGAACAGTTGATGCGATCACGCTACAGCGCCTACTTCTTTCGTCTGGTTGACTACCTTGTCGAGACGACCCATCCCGATACCCGCGAACCCGGGTTGAGGCGGTCATTGGAGAAAGTCATTCATCAGGCCAATTGGAGCTACCTCACCATTCTGGGGGTGGCGCAGGGAGGCAAAGACGACAAGCGGGGCAAGGTTGAATTCGTTGCCGACTATTACGTGGATGCCGAACCCTACGAGCTGCACGAGATCTCTCGATTCAAACGCTTCAAAGGTGCTTGGAAGTATCTGGACGGAAAGGCTTAGGGGACTGTTGAAAAACCCCGTGATGAAAAACCGCGAGTCATTTTGGAGTCTGGGAAGGCGCGACAAAGGAGTGGGGTTTCCCCCACGACTGCGGAGCAACGAAGCTAGACTACAAATGGGCTGCGGCCAACAGGGTCGGTTAAAAATCAAAATCGGCGAAGCCGCTCGTGTCCTAGCAAAAAAACGTAAAGATTTTTCGTTGCGGGGTTTTTCAACAGTCCCTTAGGCCTGCTTTTTCTGTAAAATTACACTCTCCCGGACTCCGCGCCGAAACCACTCGGTTCGCAGCCGGGCAAGCAAAGTGCGCCAGGCTCCGGGCGGCTGGCGCGCGGCCGAAGGAAACGATTCAGGGTCGCGAATCGGGTTTCGGAGCGATGGGGGGGCTGCCGTTTCCGGGCGTGAGAGCGAGGTTACGCAAGAAAGGAATTGCCAGAACCATCATCATCTGAAATGAAAGGAGCAGCCATTTATTTGAAATTTATCATGGAAAAACGATTCGAGCATCAGATTGCCATTGTCACCGGAGGAGCCGACGGCATCGGCCGTCAAATTGCCGGACGGCTAGCCCGGGAAGGTGCCAGAGTGACGATCTTCGACGTAGATTCGCGCAAATCGGCGGCAACCTGCGAAGCATTCGCCGCCGAGGGGCTGAAAGTGGATTCGCTCACCGTGGACATTGCCGATGACGAGGCCGTGAAGATTGCAATCGCCACTGTGGGTGATCGCAATGCGGGGCGCCTCGACATCCTGGTGCATTGCGCGGGGATCGTGGGGCCCACCGCGACCCGCATCACGGATGTGTCGATCGAAGATTTTGATCGGACGAATGCGATCAATTTGCGCGGGACCTTTTCGCTCACCAAGCACGCTCTGCGCGCCATGGAGCCTCTCAACTATGGCAGGATACTGCTCTTTGCCTCCATCGCAGGCAAGGAAGGCAATGCCGGCATGAGCTCCTATTCGGCGACGAAAGCGGGCGTAATCGGTCTTGCCAAGGCGGCAGGGAAAGAGTTTGCCGAGACCGGAATCACCGTCAATGCGATCGCCCCGGCCGTGATCCGCACGGCGATGGTCGAAGGGGTCGCCCCTGAACAGGTGAAATACATGACCGACAAGATCCCGATGAAACGTTGCGGCACGCTGGACGAGATCGCTGCGCTGAGTTGCTGGATCGTTTCGCCGGAGGCGAGTTTCAACACTGGCTTCACCTTTGATCTTTCCGGTGGCCGTGCCGTTTACTGAGATCTGATCAGATCCTGTAGAGTCTCCCACTGATTGCGCTGAATGGACATGACACGTCTTGACTGACCTCAACGCACCTCTGATCTCTTCCTCAGATGTTCAACTCACCGCTTTGGATCACCTTGATTGCCATCGGCCTTTTGGTGCTGTTGGTGACGCGGTGGAAAGTCAACCCGGTCCTCGCGATGACCGTGGCGGCATTGAGCGTTGCCCTGTCTCCCGGAGTTGATTTTCTGCCCGCTGTCGAGGCCTTCCAAACGGGACTTGGGGCTACGCTTGGAGGCATCGCCATGGTCATCGCACTTGGGGCCATGCTCGGGCGCCTGCTCGCTGACTCCGGCGGCGCGGAGGTGCTGGCGCATCGCTTCCACGATCTTTTCGGACCTACCCGCGCCGTGCTTTGCATCATGCTGCTGAGCCTGATCGTGGGCGTCGTAACTTGGTTTGCTGTCGGCCTTTACCTATTGCTCCCGATTCTTTTCACGCTGACCCGCGAGAGCGGCAGGCCGCTGCTTTGGCTTGCCTTGCCCATGCTCTCCTTCCTCTCGGTGATGCACGGCCTGATGCCACCTCACCCCGGACCCGTTGTCGCCATTCGGGAGATTGGCGCTGACACAGGCATGGTCCTCCTTTGGGGAATGATCGTCGGCATACCGGTGGCGCTGTTGGGCGGTCCCTTACTCGCTCGTTGGATCGTTCCACGCCTGAAAGAAACCATTGAGATTCCCGACAGCTACGGTCCAAAGACGGCCGTCACTGCCACCCCTCGGCCACCTCCCTTTGCCCTCACGCTGGGCACAGTCCTGCTCCCTGTCCTTCTCATGCTTGGAGCGACCTTGGTCGATCTCATGAACGCGGACGATTCCATCCTGGGGCAAATCGCTCAGTCGATGGGCAATCCGACCATCGCTCTTCTGCTCGCAGTGCTTTTTGGTCTTTGGTCTCTCGGCACTCGTTGCGGACTCACGGGAAAAGACCTCCTTCGCTCAACCGAGGCCTGTGTCGCCAGCATCGGCATGACGCTTCTCGTCGTGGGGGCCGGTGGCGGATTCGCCTCGGTTCTGCGCGCGGCCGGGGTGGCCGAATCGATGGGTAATCTCGCTCAGGATGCCCACCTGCCACCACTTGTCTTCGGCTGGCTTGCGGCCGCTTTTGTCCGCGTCGCGACCGGTTCGGCGACGGTCGGGGTCACCGTCGCCGCCGGTCTCGTTGCTGGAATCCTGCCGCAGTTTCCCGATACCAATCCTGAACTCCTGATCATCGCGCTCGGCAGCGGCTCTTTGTTTCTCTCCCACCTGAACGACGGAGGCTTCTGGATCGTGCGCGATTCTCTCGGCCTCACGGTCGGTCAGACTTTGCGAACCTGGACCGTATTGGAGACCGTCGTCTCCGTCGCGGGTCTCGCGCTCGCCATGGCACTGGACCTTGTGTTTTAGAATTCTTCTGCGTCCGTAACGCCACCAGACGCGCCCGACTCACCCGCGAAGCTTATCCCATCTTGACGGTTAGATTGGCAGAATGAAGTTTTTGGGAGCGGGGAAACAAGAGCTTCGCGGAAGGTTTTGATAAGCTGGCCGGATCTTTCCAACTGACTCGTTCTGAGATTGCTACGGCAACCGCATCGCTCCGCTCTCCCGCCTCACATTTGAAAGGATCTGACGCAGCCATTCCACCAATCTAACCGGCAAAATGGAATTGCAGCCCAGTCAAGGTTGGTGTTCACGCGCCCAAGCGTATCCGATGACGCAGGTAAAATGGGTTGGAGAATGGCACTGCTTGGATCAGAATTTCGTAATCATAACTGCCGGCGCGGGTGGTAGCCGTTGGTCGGCCCGCCCAACGGGTTCGCGGAAATCCTGCATCGGCGAGGGCGAGCTGCGGGAGGCCGACCTGCAGGTGTCCGCCCCGCAGGCCCCCGCCCTGCGGCTTTCGGCATCCATCGAAGAATGCCCGTGCAGTCGTGCCATCCTGGACGGATGAGCTTTATGGCATCTGCGAAGCGGCACAGAGGAAAGCTGCGTGGAGGCCGCTGATCGCCAGATTACACCAAGGCACTGGATTTCTGCGATCGGTGACGAAACACAGCGTCAACAGCTTGCAAAGAATCTAAAGCGGGAAGAGGACGTAGATAATCGGGAGCCTCAGATTCACGCTGGCAATCGCGACGGGGCTTGTTGTGGCAATCGCCAGTTACAAACAGGCAAGAATCCGCCTGGCAGGAGTGTCCGGTCCGAATACTTCGTCGAGTCGCGGTAGAGCACGATTGAGTGAAAAGCCAATCGCGGTCCCCATGTAGCCGGCGACAAGGACGTTCACGATCAGCGAAAGCAGAATTAGAAACATGGTTAGTTGTCTGTGGTTGATTGTTTCAAGGTCTGGTCGCAGGCGACGGTTTTGCCTGCGTCCGCCGACCATGGAGGTCCTGGCGCGATCCCCTCGGCTCTCGCTCAAACGTTCAATGCAAATCTGGTCGAAGGGATGAAGTGGTTCCCGAAGGCCTACTCCCTTCTACTCAATTCCCGGTGTCGCCCCCAGGGGCATCTCTCCGGAGGACGCTTTCTCTCGGTCCTTCGCGAGGGCTGGGACTACGGAGGCAACCCCTCATGCAGGAATGGATGAAGCATCCTATTTTTTGACCCGAATGCTACTCAGTCGGATCAGTTTGGCTGGAAGTTTGACTCTCCGGTCCGCTCTCCTGGGAAGTGAGTTTCCCGAGATACTCCGGCAGTTCGACTCCGACATTTTTGGCGAGTTCGTGGAGAGGAGGCACGGCTCCGACGAGGCCGGAAAGGAATCCCGCAGTGCCGCCCTTGCCATCGGCTCCGGACCCGCTGTCCCATACGGTGATCTTGTCGATCTTGAGATTTGCAATGGCCTGAACTTGCTCGTGGACGAGTTGGGGGAGTAGCTCGGTGACGAGCATCTGCTGCGCTCCGGTGGCTCCATTGCACGCGGCGATAAGGTCTTTGAAGCCCTTGGCCTTGCCGGCGAGGATCGCTAGCGTGCCATCCGCTTCGGCGAGGAGTTTGGCCTTGCGACCTCCTGCTTCAGCCTCTTTGACGAA
>Ga0105044_10010183_pt1 | contig 12841 bp, 11 predicted proteins | sample MAT01_FD_78092 | JGI IMG/M metagenome (GOLD analysis project Ga0105044, IMG submission 78092) | Freshwater microbial communities from Lake Fryxell liftoff mats and glacier meltwater in Antarctica - MAT-01 | ecosystem: Environmental > Aquatic > Freshwater > Ice > Liftoff microbial mat | place...
ATAGGGCGGAGCTCCGGGCATAAGGTTGAGCAAAGAAGCGTTCACAAGGCGCAGCAGGATGCTCTGCTCCTCCAGTCCGAACAGCTGAAGCCGGTAAGGCTTTCGAATGACAATCGCTCCATTCTCCAAATAAGGGCGTCTGCGCATATTGTTGGAAGACGGATTAAAATACCTCTCGGCAACATAGTCATTATTGGCTGGGTCGTTTTCGTTCCAGGCCCATACCACCGCGCGGGGAGCAAGGGCGCGGCAGTAGCGCTCATAGAGCATTTCCTCCTGAAGCGAGCCATAGCCGCCTACCGCAAGGGCGAGGACCCGAAGTTCTGGATCAATATCCTTGCGAGCCCGAGTCTCGAGCAGAGCGCCCAAGGATAGACCATCGGGCATTTGATAGGCCTGCATGGTCGAGTCCCCGATCAGGCAAAGCACCTTTCCTGGCTGCATCTCTTCCATGGGGGCCCCTCGAAAGCCAGCTGAGTTGTAGCTCACGACACCGGTCCCGTAGCAGCTGTCTGTCTTGAAGTACGAAAGTCCCGGGGGGCTTCGCCAGCCGAACTCTGGGTCAAATTCATTGTTTACTGAGGAGCTCGAGAGATGGATGGCCCCGTCGAACCGGTAACTTTTAAGCCCTCTCAGGACCAGCTCAAGCATCAGAAAGGCTAAGGCAGCCCCCAGGGCTGATAAGAAGAAAAATGAGCCGCTTTTCATGTCTCGCCCTATTCAATTGAGGCGGTAGCAATTCCTTGCCGCCAACCATCTCATTATCTATTCCACAATCACCTTGGCTGCGGTATCAAGTCTCATTAGACTGTGACATCGTTTCTTTTGAGACGTCTTACAGCTCCAAAGCTTGGACTACCCATTAATTTGTTGTGCCACTACGCTCAAAATCTCTCCTTCGTGTTCGTCTCCCTCTTATCCTAGCGGTAAACCTTCTGCTGTCCACTGCTGGGTACTGGCTTGCCATAGCCACGCGTTTTGAATTCGACTTTGAGGACACCTTTCGCTCGCAATTCCTCCTTCCGTTGCTCCTACTGCTCAGCGCGAGGAATGCAGCCTATCTTTTTTGGGGACTGAACGAGGGCTACTGGAGGTACACCTCTGCCCGTGATGTCTATACGCTCCTCAAGGGGCACGCGGTCTCCTCCCTCGCATTCGCAGCCTCAATCTTCCTCCTTAGAGTTGAAAACTTCCCCCGCTCAGTAATTTTCTTTGAGTTTGTGCTTTCCTTAATGCTGAGTTTCGGACTGCGCATGCTCGTTAGAGCAGCAGCAGAGAATTTCCGCCGTGACCCAGATTCGCCCCGGAGCTCTGGGCGTGAGGTCATCGTATTAGGGGCGGGGGACAGCGGCCATTTACTTGTTAAAACTCTCCTATCGCAGCGCCGCTTTGGCTACCAGCCCGTGGCGGTTCTTGACGATAGCGAGTACCTACAAGGTATTTCGGTTTACGGGGTAAAGGTCCAGGGACGCCTTGAAGATCTCCCCATGCTTCTAAACCAGAATCCGCGCGTCTCGGCGGTGATTGTGGCGATTCCGTCGCTATCGGAGGCCCGGTTTTCGGCCCTCAATATCTTGGCCACTGACTTCTCCGTCGCGGTAAAGCGGCTGCAGTCGTTTGAAGATATTGCCTGCCTGGATGCGGATGACCCGCATTCCCAGCCGTCCATAGAAGCGGTCCTGGACAAGAGCGTGAACGTAGAACATGAGCAAGAAGTCCGGGCGGCCATTGGCGGAAGGGTAGTGCTTATTACCGGTGCGGGCGGCTCGATTGGCTCTGAGATTGTTAGGCAAGTGGCTCAGTTCGGCCCTGCTAAACTACTCCTGCTGGACAATTGTGAGTATAATCTCTTTCGAATTGAGCAGGATCTAAAGCGCTCTCATCCGGAACTTGAGGCGCTATTTGTTCTTGGCAATATTTGCGACGAACATCGGCTACTGTCGACCTTTACGTTGCACAAGCCGCAGGTAGTACTGCATGCCGCCGCCTTTAAGCATGTGCCGCTGCTTGAAAGTAACTGCTACCAGGCATTCACCAACAACATCATTGGGACTAGGAATCTGCTGCGACTATCAATGCACTCTGGCGTGAAGAGATTTATCCTGATCTCCTCAGATAAAGCCGTGGATCCAAGCAGTGTAATGGGCGCTTCCAAGCGTATCGCGGAGATTCTTACCATTCAGGCCTGCCGCCAAGCAGCAGAGACTGGGAATCGCAGTTTTTCTGCAGCCGCAGTGCGTTTCGGGAATGTGATAAATAGCACCGGAAGCGTCATTCCTCTCTTTAAGGAACAAATTGCATACGGCGGCCCAATCACGGTAACGCACCCCGACATGGAACGTTACTTTATGTCCATTAAGGAAGCGGTAAGCCTGGTCCTCACTGCCGGAGCACTTGCGCAGTCGGGGGAGGTTTACCTTCTTAACATGGGGAAACCCATTAAAATTGTAGATGTCGCCCGAAAAATGCTAGCTCTTTACGGCCGAAGAGATATCTCAATTGTATTTACGGGCATGCGGCCTGGCGAAAAACTTTCAGAGTCCCTCACTCAATCAAGCGAAAGCCGAATTCCAACCAGATTTATGAAAGTAAGCCGCGTCGTTTCTGATGGTGTACTGATCAGTAATGCGCAGGCATGGGTTGCCTCTTTAGAGAAAGACATTTCCCGCAAATCTGATGAAGAGATAGGGATTCTTATAAAAACTTTCGTAGCCGAGGATGGCAGCCTAAGAAGCAGCTCTGCTTCGGGGGCCGCCTCAGCTTAAGGGAGAGCCTGCAAAGTCGCTGGCTCCTCCAATTGTCGGCCATAGTCATTTTACCCACGCCCCCTCTTTAGCCTATGTCTTCAGACCGTAATTTATTGACGCCTGTGGCTCAAACGCAGTTCTGAATTTTCTTCGATAAAGGCCCGCCATTCTTCCGCTTTTCCTATAGACGCTAGACCTTCGATTGTTTAGCATTCCTTCTCCTAAGCTCTGTGAACTATAACCAATATGTCTGCCCCGTAGGCGTGATATTACCATGAAGAAAAATTCTACTTTCGTTAAGTGTGCCCAGGTTTCGAGCCGAGTTCGGTCGATGACTGCGGCAAATCGATTTTTAGTTGCAGCGGTCGTTGCAGCGCTTATTCCGACAGCGTTTATTCCGGCAACGGTTTCTTCGGCTTTCGCTGCGGAAATTAAAATCGTTGACTGCGACGGGGCACCCCGGGCAATTCGCGAAGTGCGGGACGGCACTACCAGCTCGGTTGAGATTCGAGTCACCGACAAGTCTGGCGCAGCCGTTTCTGACGTTGGCTTCATCCTTTCCTCTCTTTCTTCAGGCTCTCTTTCTTCAGGCTCTCTTTCTTCAGGCTCTCTTTCAGGAAGTGGAGTCTCAGACAACAAAACCTGGACTGCGCTGGTGGTTGACGGCAAGGGCGGGTTTAAGGACGTAGGACCAGGCGCATGGAAAATGTGTCCTAAGCCCGGCACTGCAGCTACGGCGCAAGCGATAGTTTCCCAAGTGGCCGTCATCACCAATGATGAGTCGGGTACGACCAACGCTGCGGCATGGCTTGGCGGCGGGGGCGTTGCGGTGACTGGCATTGGGCTCGGGGTATTCTCTGGCAGAGGCAGTTCAGATAACACCGTCCCCTCTTCCACCGGAGGCGACGTAGATTCGGGCGGAAATGGAGAGCCCTCGACAGCGCCACTACTTCCCGCTGAAGATTCATCGTCGGGTAATGGCTCTTCTAATTCGGGTAAGAAGCCTGACTCAGGAAAGATAGCTTGCCCTGCTACCGAAGACTGCCTCAATGACGAAAGGCCTGATGCGCTCCCTCCCGTCTCACCTAGCACCTGACTTGGTTTAAAGTGCGCGGGCTATGAAGAAAGCTGGAAATTTAAGAGCTCCAGCTCATTCTTATTTGAGTTACACATATTAAGATTCAAACAAGGCATTCCATGAAAAATACACTTCTCGCAGCCGCTCTTCTGGGCTCTATGCTAATGGTGGGGACTGAGCGAGCAATGGCTCAATCGACGGCTCAATCGACGGCTCAATCGACGGCTCAATCGACGGCTCAATCGACTCCCGTCATAAATCTTCAACTCGGCTACAACGGCGATGATGCAAAGCTTAGGATGAAGTTCCGCTTTGATCGCGCGAGAACTCGGGCGTGCCGCCTTCGCGTGACTGGGGGCATTAGCTACCCAGGAGATGTAACCTTTTCGGCTAAACGCGTTCTTTTCATCAAGCGCTTCACTAATAATCGGCGGTTTATCCTCCGTGTAGATGAGCTTAATGGTGTTCGGAACAATAGCGATGGAGAACTTCCTATTTTAAGCGTTCAGGCTCGGCTCACGTGCGGAAATCTTTCGGTGAATGAGTACTCAGAAGCAAAGGCCGTCTACGTTAATTGCGGGGTCTCTCGACGAGACATACGAGCAGAGCGGTTTCTTCGCGAGCTTGCTGCGAAGCTTAAGGACGGTGCATCCGATATATCGTAAGAGTGAGAGTGCGTTTGTTCTAAGTTGTTCTACTGCATTCTCCATAATTGATGAAAAGGCGGCACGAGAGTGTCGCCTTTTTTTGTTCCTCACCAATAGGTGTAAGCACGGGCTCATAGATTTAACCGTGCACCTGAACCTAGCCTTATCCCTCGATGCCTAACCCTGACTTAGACGCATAGGGTTAGGCAGAGGGATATGTTCCGGTGCAGGTGCAGGCGTAATTATCGAGCCCCTTGTAACTCAAAATCACACGCTGCGATGATCTCTTCGGGACCGCTTAGGCCCTCTTCTCTTAGTTGCTCACCAACACTTATTGGTGAGAAAACCCTTTTCTGCTTGGGCGTATCTGTTTCCTTGGCGTCAACTTTCGGCGCCGTGAGGACACGACGCCCTACCGATCTGGCTTGGTAAGGCGACATGTTCCGCGTTAGCCATGGGGCTCCGGCGTGAATGGCCCAACGTAGCCTGAACAACTGACCCAGTCGGCAAAAGATGCGCCCCTTACCTACACCCCCTCGTTACCCCCGCCACCCCGCTGCGCCTTAAGTTTTCGTGCTTCGCGCAGAACTCGGTCAAGTTTTTGACCTGGCTTCCCGGGTTCCTTGGCGGTAGCACCATGGGTAGTGTTGTTGTGAGCCTCCAAACGTGAACCAGAGGAAATTCCAGACATCTGAGGAGACCCATTGGGGTCAAAGGAATTCATGGCATTATCGCCGTGGCGCCGCCGATTGCGAACAACCCTTAGCAGGCCGGCAAAGGTGCGAAGATCGGCAACGGCGTCATATTCATCGACGATCTCCTTTCCAACAAGCTCTTCCATGGTGTCTTCGAGCGTAACAATGCCCGCCAAACTTCCGTGCTCATCTACCACCGCGCAAATATGCTCGCGCTTATCAATCATCCTGAGAAGCAGCCTGTCGGCACGCATGAGCTCAGGCACAACGGGAAGCTGACGAGCGATTTGCTTTAGCGTCGTCGTTTTGTTACCGCGCACTGCCTCTCTAAAGACATCCCGCTGCAGGATATAGCCACTTAAGTGCTCGGGATCGTCCTCGGGATAAATCGGCACCCGGCTATGGCTCCAGTCGGGAAGCTCTTTTTCAACTTCTCCAACAGTGAGGTCCTCTCGCAGACGAAAAACCACGACCCGGGGGGTGAGAATCTCTCGAACGATAATCTCGTCGAGACCAATGACATTTTGGATGACTTCTCCTTCAAACTCATCCAGCGCCCCCTCCTCGGTGCCAATTTCTGCCATCGACTTCACTTCCTCGTGAGACATGGTCTGCTGAGGCTCGTCAGATTTAATAGCCGACGAAATTCCCTTACTTACCCATAGAAGAGGTGCGAGAAACTTTGCCGCAATCAAGATCGGGACAGCAACAAATGGTGCGATAGCCTTGGCATGATTGACTCCAATCAACTTCGGGGTAATTTCGCCAAAGAAGAGAATCAATACGGCAAGTCCCGCCGCTACCCCTAGCACTCCCCACTGCCCCCATAGATCATCCGCAATTGCACCACTAACAGCGGGCCCGAGCGTATTGGCAACGGTATTTATAATCAGGATCGCCGAAATGGGCGGGCCCATGTCCTCCTTGAACGAGGCAAGAATTCGGCCGCTACGAGAGCCTGACTCTTCCAGGACCTTCACATAGGAAGGGGGGATAGAGTACAGCGCACTCTCAGATATAGAGCAGCAAAATGAGCCGACAAGCGTGGCGACGATAATAACTAGCAGCAGTGTTTCCATCTTCCGATGGATTGTAGAGGCTCATGGCGGACTATACCAGCGGGGATATCGTTGCTAGCTCGACGGAGTCGCTAGCCGTCATGTCTCAAGGGATCCCTACACGAGTCCGTGAGACTGAGCTCAAAATCCGCCATCCGGGCGGATTTTGAGCCTTGCGCACCTGCGAGCGCCGCGCACACGGCGCAGCCCTCCGGTGCGCTCCACATCGCTCCCGTTGGGCTCGAATTGCTAACGCCATCCGGGCGTTAGCTGTCCGTCATTGCTCACAATCCCGCCCCGGCTGTGAGCAACGACGGCTAGCTGTACTCCGCCCACCCCGTTGCAAGGGATTGCTTAATCAAACCGGTTGAGTATTACCTCATGCCCCTTAACGATAATCGAAGGTTGTCCACAGCTCTACGATACTCCTCGCCCGAGCTCTCCCCGTACCTCGATACGTGTGAAATTGGAGAGGCGCTGGCTGCCCGGCACCGCGCCCGCCCAAATGGCTCCGGGCCGGGCAACCAGCGTTCCTTCAGCTTAAAGGGGAACATTCAAAAAAAAGGGAAATTGGCATTAAGTCTAACCCGAATGCATGAGTGAATTTATTCTGACCCCTCAAGTTTTACCAATTTATTATACAGCCCAAGTGTAAGAAAAGTCGGGACCCATTGGGCGACAAACTGGGCATCTGACTTACGACCTACGGCATGCAGAATAGCCGATATTCCTATAGACCCTAGTGCCGCGCTCAAAAAAGCTCCAGATGGAATCTTAGAAGTTACTTTTTCAATTTTTTTAGTGACCTCCCCTTCGCCGCTTTCTCCTGGTTTCACAGAGTCATTTTCATTTGCGCCCGCCTTGGGACTAACACTGGAGTTCATGAAACGGGGGGGGGATGCTTTTGCAGATGAATCAGTAGTGTTAAAGTTATTCGATTGCATTTTAGTCCTTAGAGTATTTTGACGTGAAGTGAGGACTCTGACAAAAAATCACTGCGTTCGATATGACCTGGGTCAGGTTTCGAACTGCAACCGGTACCTGTAGGGTCGATAACGATTGCGTTCAAAATTAATTTCTAAAGGCATCAACTGCTTAAGGCTTCACAATAACTTTCGTATAGCCGTCGGCACGTTTATCGAACTTTGCATATGCATCTGGAGCTTCGGCGATTGAAATGCGGTGACTCACAATTTTCCCAGGCTTTGCTCTTCCTGCTACGATAACGTCACGCAATTGGTAGTTGTATTTTTTTACGGGACATTGCCCTGTTCCAACCGAAATTCCCTTTTCCCAAATAGCTCCCCAAGGGATTACATACTCCCCCTTTTTTGCATGGGGGTCTTTTGCGCCCGGATCTTGCGTAGTGAAGACTCCGATAATTCCAATATGGCCGGTAGGATTCACTAGCTCTACTAAGTCTTCAATTATCTGCGTTGGTTTTTCTTCTTTCGGGTTTTTCTCATTGCAACACTGATATCCAACAGCGTCAATGCCACACATCACGCCTTTCATTTTCTCTTCTCCAGGACGTAGTCCTTCCCGAACCCATCGATTGCCTTTTCGAATATCCTGTATCTGATCGACCGGCGAACCTTGGCTGAAGTCGATTGGCGTTGCTCCAAACTGACTCGCAAGTTCCAGCCGTTCAGGAACATTGTCTATCACATAGATTTCGCCTGCCCCTTTAAGCTGACAACTGAGTGCTGCCATTAGACCCACTGGTCCAGCGCCGTATATCGCAACACTCATTCCGGTCTGAACCTGCGCAAGTTCCGCGGCGTGATAGCCCGTCGGGAATATGTCTGCGAGCATTACAAAATCATCCTCAAAATTATCGCCAGACTTTCCGGGAAGTTTTAAACAGTTGAATTCGGCATAGGGAACTCTAACATATTCGGTTTGGCCTCCCTGATACGGTCCCAATCCCGCGAACCCGTACGCTGCACCAACGCCCTCAGGATTAGTGGTGAGACACGCTCCCGTAAGGCCGCGTGAACAATTGAAGCAGCACCCACATGCGATGTTGAAGGGCAATACCACCCTGTCTCCAGCCTTAAGCTGAGTTATCGCATCGCCTGCTTTTTCAATAACTCCTAAAATTTCGTGGCCGAATATTTTTCCGGTCTCAACAGTTGTTCGGCCCTCATACATATGAAGATCGCTGCCGCAGATAGCCGCCGAAGTTACCTTCACAATTGCATCAGTGGGTACCATGATGCGTGGTTTCTCGACTTCTTCCACGACCATTTTGAGAGGACCCCGATAAACCAGAGCATTCATCGTTTTTTCAGAGCTAGCCATAAATTTCCTCGAATTGGTAAAGAAGTTCCGGCCAGATTGTCATGTCGAAAACCAGGCCCACATGGGCCCTGTCATATGGGGTGATAGGTGAAGCACCTTTGGTAAGTGCCGTACCGCCCGCGTCCGCCACCACCCCGGGGAGCGAGAAGAACTAAAAGTACCTGGGGCTAGCCGTCATTGCTCACAGCCGGGGCGGGCCGTCAGCAATGACGGCTAGCTAACGCCCGGATGGCGTTAGCAAATCGCGACACCGGGGAGCGATTTGGAGCGCACCGGAGGGCGACGCCGTGTGCGCGGCGCTCGCAGGTGCCGGATGCTCAGAATCAGCCCGGATGGCGGATTTTGAGCGTAGTCTCACGGGCCCGAGTAGGGATCCCGTGGGACATGACGGCTAGAGAGGGGCCTACTATTATATTGAGGAGCGAACGCCGAGTTTTAGGAGTGCTCGACCATAGAGGGGAAGCGGGGCGCAAAGATGCCCGTCTCTGGGAGTATTCCCTTAGGTATCTGCATGGATGTCTGCCCAAGAGAGGAGTCTCCCCCAAGTATGGAGAAATAACTCACGCCACAGTGGTTTCGGCCACCAGCTTCACGCTATAAGCTAAGGTTGTATGGCACAGCACAGTACCTGGACCGTCAAGCTTGGGAATGTTGCGGGAACCCCCATCCGGGTCCACCTGACGTTCTTGTTGCTTCTGGCTCTCGTCGCATTTGACGCTTCCGCCGATGGTGGTAACCCTGTCCCAGAGCTGCTTTTTATCCTCGCGCTTTTCGGCGCCGTGCTGGCCCATGAGCTCGGTCACGCCCTCATGGCTCTGCGCTTTGGCATTGGGACGCGCGAGATCATCCTTTACCCTTTCGGGGGAATTGCCTCACTGCTTCGGGAAGCTGGGCCACGAGCAGAACTTGTTATTTCAGCAGCCGGTCCGCTCGTTAACGCCTTTATCGCAATGGCACTGGCTCCTTGGGCTGAAACTCCAACCGACCCCGCCCAATTAGCGTCGGCCTCATTTATTACGAAGTTCTTCGCCACAAACGTCGTGCTAGTCGTCTTTAACCTGATCCCAGCTTTTCCTATGGATGGGGGCCGAATTCTAAGATCCATTCTGACAATTGTTGGAGCGCGCGATCCAACTGGTATCGCGGTGCGCGTCAGCCAGGGGGCCAGCATCTTACTTGGTATTACAGCTCTCCTCACGATGAACATCTTTCTCGTACTGGTGGCGACCATCGTTTTCTCCAACTCGGTCCAAGAGCTCGTGCGATCCCGCGCCTTGGTTGCGTCCAAGGAACTTCGCGCTGAACAGGCCATGATTCCTATCCAGTCCCTCACGGTCTTCCCTCATGGGATGACGATTCCCCAGGCAGTAAATCGCGCGGTGCGCTCCTTCCAACCCATCTTTCCTGTGGTCCATTCGCAGACCCTGCTTGGATTTATTGAGAAGCAGACGCTCCTCCGGGCCGCTGCAACGGGAGACGAGAACGACTATGTTTCCGGACTCATCCAAAAAGACTTCCGGGTAGTAGCTCCGGAGGAGCCTGTCTCCAAGGTCTCTGAGCTTTTTCAGGATAGAGCTGCCGACTTTGTCTTTGTGGTCCTTGAAGGGACACTCGTTGGTACCATCCTAAAGGAGCAACTCATGGAGCTTCTTCTAGTCGAGGGCCTGCGTAGTGAGGCGCGGCTTGAAGGGGATGCGGGCGAAGATGAAGCTCCTTTCTAGCGCATTCCTTATCGGTATCAAGGGCATTGGGGCGCTGCCCATCGGATGGAGAGCATCTGGAGGCGCTGCCTTGGGAAGACTTTTCGCTCTCTTTCCAACCCGCGATAGAAAAATTTGCAAAGCCCAGCTTCGCACATTTTTGGGACCCGATGCGGCGAAGTTCCTGCCAGGCGTGTATGCCCAACTTGGAAAATCCATAGCCGAATCGCTAAACTTAAAGCCGCTTCTGGCACGCCCCGAACTCTTCCAATTTCTAGAGGAGGATAGAGCCAAGGAGCTCATGAACTCGGGGAGACCACTCATATGCCTGACTGGTCATATCGGGAACTGGGACCTTTTTGGTGCCCTGATGAATGCTCGCGGCTTTCCTGTAACCGCAATCGGCCGAGAAGCCCGCAACAAGACACTCCAAACCGTTCTGGCAGCGCTGAGAGATAGCTACGGAATTCAAACAATCTGGAGAACAGGCTCGGCTCAAGGCGCACGGGACATTTTAAGGGCCCTTAAGGGCGGTCGCTGGGTGGCTGCCCTGATAGACCAAGACACGCGTGTCGCAGGAGCCTTTGTCCCTTTTTTTGGCATTCCGGCCGTTACTCCCAGCAGTCTTATTGACCTAGCTCTGCGGCAGAAAGCTCATATCGTAAGTGCATTTCTGGTCCGTGAGGGCTTGGGTGGTTATGTGGCCTACCGGGAGCTCCCTTCCTCGGGTACCCCCGAAGAGACACTTGCTGCCTACCATTTGCATCTCGAGGAGGTCATTCGGCGAAACCCTGAGCAGTGGGTCTGGATTCATAAACGCTGGCGAACGCTTCCCAATGGGGAGCGCCTTTCCTCAAGAGAGTACCTTGGGCTTCTCGAACGAGGCGAACTGAGTCCACGCCGTTCGGAACTCCCGGCGCAGGTTGCAACGAGCATTATTCCCTGAGAGTGTAGCTCCATGGTTTCTTCTTGCATCCCCCAGGCCCGCCGATTTCTCTCGGTATTACTTGTCTGCGTGGCCTTGAGCTCCTGTTTTTCTGGGCGCGGGGGAGATTATGGCTTCCTTGAGCGTGCTGAAGAACTAAGCCGCGAGGGTGAGTATGCTGATGCCATTGAGGCCTATCGTAAGCATATGGCATTCAGGCTCACTGTTAAGAGACGACCAGCCTGGGAGAACCCCTATTTTTACCTGATACTCATCGGGGATATTCAGCTCGGTCAGGGGCTAATTGACGACGCCGAGAAGAGCTACGTGCTCGCTGAGGAAAATAAAGTGGACGAGTACCTGATCGCTGACCGCTACCGAGGTCTTGCCAGGTGGTGCGAAGAGCAAGGCAAGCTAACTGAGGGAATTGAGATACTAACGCGCTACCGAAGCAGAGATCCTTTGTTGTTTGAAACAATGATGGACCGTCTAGCAAAAGAACTAACTCTTCGAGAGGACGCCGCTCGAGCTTCACCATAAAAGGAAAGTCCATAATCATTATGCATATTTTCCTTTGGTGCGGATTTATACTTTTTATTCTTGGCATGCTCGCCATAGACCTCGGGCTGCTGCGTCCCAAGGCCCGTGTAATGAGCTCTTCGGAGGCTCTTAGATGGTCAGGATTCTGCTGCTTGCTCGCAGTGCTCTTTAGCGGAGCAATTTATCTCCTCTACGAATATGGTGTCATGGGCGTGGTAGCGGAACTGCGCCTGCAAGATACCCTATCCACCGAGAATCCTGCTTCGGCCGAAGTCAAGAGTGGCCTCGGAATGCTTCCCCACTCTGGAGCTGAAGCGGCCATGCAGTTCCTCACCGCCTGGATTGTCGAGCAATCGCTCAGCATCGATAACATTTTTGTTATCGCTATAATCTTCTCCTTCTTTCAGATTCCGCTTCAGCACCAGCACCGCGTGCTTTTTTGGGGCATCCTGGGTGCCCTCATCATGCGCGGCGGAATGATCGCAATCGGAGCGACTCTTATATCCTCCTTTAGTTGGGTAAACTATCTCTTCGGCGCACTACTACTCTACGCGGCAGCGAAGCTTCTTTTCGTGAAGGAAGATAGTTTCGACCCCTCATCAAGTCGACTCTATAAACTGGTTACTCGCTTTCTCCCAACCACCAAGGAAATGCACGGGGAGAAGTTCTATATCCGTAAAGAAGGCCGCTACCTGGCCACTCCTTTGTTTCTCGTGTTGATCGTAATCGAAAGCACCGACTTGCTCTTTGCCTTCGACTCGATTCCCGCCGTCTTTGCGATTACCAGCGATCCATTTCTGGTGTTCACTTCGAATGTTTTTGCGATCTTAAATTTGCGCTCACTTTACTTTGCCCTTGCCGCCCTTATCTCTCGCTTTCGCTACCTCAAGGTAGCACTCGTCGGAGTGCTCTTTTTTATTGGAGTAAAGATGCTGATTGCGAGTGTCTTTCACATCCCCACTGCCTGGTCGATGGTGGTAATTTTGGGGGCCCTCTCTATCGGTATACTTGCTTCTTACGTGCCCTCTAAGGGGAGGCGCTGCGAAGGCTGAGCACTAACCGGAACGGCGCGAGATTTGTTTCGGCGGTCTGAGGACAGACCGCCCTACCAGCCTGGTAGGGAGCCCTGTGGTAGGGCGTCCTGTCC
>Ga0105044_10010184_pt1 | contig 12841 bp, 6 predicted proteins | sample MAT01_FD_78092 | JGI IMG/M metagenome (GOLD analysis project Ga0105044, IMG submission 78092) | Freshwater microbial communities from Lake Fryxell liftoff mats and glacier meltwater in Antarctica - MAT-01 | ecosystem: Environmental > Aquatic > Freshwater > Ice > Liftoff microbial mat | place...
TAGTGTTGTTAGCTAAAAAAAATACAAAATTCGGGATGGAGACAGCTGCCGGTTTCCCGGAGGGCCGTCTGTTATTGTTTAGAACCCTGAACGCTGCATAAAAAACGTGCTAAAAGCGCTGAGTAACACATAAATATTTATTTATTAAAGTCAATCTATTTAATTTAGAGCATGAGAAAAATTTTCCTGGTACATTGCTTTACTCTTTTGATATTAACTGCCCAGGCGCAACCCCTGAGTTACTATCTTCCAGAAGGAGTACGGTACAATGCTGCCATTCCCACCCCCGCTAGTATTATACATCATGAAGTAGGCGAATGGCATATTACGCACGACAGGCTAGTGAACTACATGCAGGCCATTGCAAACTCGGCACCCGACAGGGTGAAAATAGAAACCATGGGATACACTTATGAGCAACGGCCGCAAGTATTACTCACCATTACTTCCAAGGAAAATCACAGCAGGCTGGAGCAAATTCGCCAACAGCATTTGCAATTATCAGATCCAGGCAAATCTGCTAATGTAGACATCAGCAAAATGCCCATCGTTGTCTACATCGGCCATTCCATACACGGCAATGAACCCAGCGGGAGCAATGCCGCATTGGTAACGGCTTACCACTTAGCAGCGGCAGAAGGCTCCGCTATTGAAGAACTCTTGAGTAATACGGTGATTTTATTCGACCCTTCTTTTAATCCGGATGGACTGCAACGTTTTTCTACCTGGGCCAACCAGCATAAAAGTAAAAATCTGGTAACAGACCCATCTAGCAGAGAGTTCAATGAAGTGTGGCCCGGCGGGCGTTTCAATCATTATTGGTTTGATTTGAATCGCGATTGGCTACCAGGCGTACATCCAGAAAGCAGGAACCGAATTAGTATATACCACAAATGGAAACCCAATATATTAACCGACCACCACGAACAGGGCAGCAATGCGAGTTTCTTTTTTCAACCCGGCGTTCCATCAAGAGTTAACCCACTCACCCCTGCGAAAAACATCGAACTAACGGAGAAGCTTGGACGCTACCACGCCAAACAATTAGATAAAATTGGATCCTTGTATTTTACCAAAGAAAACTATGATGACTTTTACTACGGGAAGGGATCTACCTTCCCTGATATCAACGGTGCAGTTGGGATTTTATTTGAGCAAGCTTCAAGCAGAGGGCATGCACAAGAAACTTCCAACGGTATTCTTCGTTTTCCGGCTACCATCAAAAACCAGTTTGTAACCGCCCTTTCTACGCTCGAAGGGGCCCTGGCACTGAGGACTTCTTTCCTTTCTTTCCAAAGAGATTTTTATAAGCAGTCAACGAACGCTACGGGCGGATATGTTTTCGGCGATAAAAATGACCGGGCCAAAACGGGTCTTTTTATTGAAATGATAATGCGCCATGGTATTGAGGTAAAGGAATACAACGGGCCAACCGAAGCCGACTTCGAAAAGGGAGCTGCCTATACCGTTGCCTTAAATCAACCCCAGCAAGTACTGATCAAAGCCATCTTCGACAAACAACTAACGTTTACGGATAGCCTATTTTATGATATTTCGAGTTGGACCATGCCATTGGCTTTTGGGATTCCCTGCAAACAAATCAGCAGTTTAAATGCCGGCAATTTGTTAACCGAAGCCCCGGCATTAAAAGGAGAAGTTAATGGAGGGAAATCGGAATACGCTTACTTGATGGAATGGGATGAGTTTTATGCACCAAAGGCTTTGTATGAAATGCAACAACAGGGATTGATCACAAAAGTGGCCACCAATAAAACCAATATTAAAACAGCATCCGGCGAAACCAAACTATTTGATTATGGCTCTATTCTGATTCCGGTAAAAATGCAATCCATTTCTTCCGATGCCCTCTATCTACAATTGCAAATGGTTGCACAAAAAAACGGGTTAACATGCTATGCGATGCCGAGTGGATCGGCAGTTATCGGCAGCGACCTGGGCAGTAGTAAATTTGTTTCGTTAAAGCAACCTGCCGTGGCAATGCTGGTGGGTACCGGTGTTTCTGCATTGGATGCCGGGGAAGTATGGCACTTGCTCGACCAACGAATGAATATTCCGTCCTCCCATTTAGATGCAGCAGCTTTTAATCGGGCAGATATATCTAAGTACAATTGCATCATTATGGTTTCTGGAAATTATGGAGAACTCAACAAAGACAAGCTGAAGACTTGGGTACAATCAGGTGGTGTACTTATACTCGAAGAAGATGCGGTGATTTGGGGTTCGCAAAACGGCATTGCTTCGGTGACGGTTAAAAAAGCAAAGAATCCGGCAGACAGTACAGCTCGAATTGCATATGTACAAAGAGAACAAATAGAAGGGGCGCAACAAATGAACGGAGCCATATTTGCAGCAGAAGCAGACCTTACCCATCCGTTGGCGTATGGGTACAACCAAACAACCGTATCCATGTTTAAAGGCAACAAAGTGTTCTTAGAAAAAAGTAAAAATCCTTACGCTTCTCCTTTTCAGTATGGTGCCAATCCTTTGCAAAGCGGTTATATCAGCAAGGAAAATTCAGTAGCAATAAAAAATAGCGCAGCCGTCATTGTAAATGCTTTGGGGGCGGGCAGGGTGATCAACATTGCCGACAACCCGAACATGCGTGGCTTTTGGTTAGGAGGCACAAAGTTGCTGATGAATGCCTTGTTTTTTGGAAACATCATTGATGCGGCCAGTGCCAGAACAGAAGAATAACAAACCATTACCCACTGATGACACCATGCTGAAAGCTGTTATTGTAGATGATGAACCCAACTGTAGCAAAACACTCGAGTTGTTGCTAGGGGAGTTTTGTGTCGAAGAAATTGAATTGCTGCGGTCCTTCAATCAGCCACAACAAGCATTGGCATTTTTGAAAGAAGCGAAAATCGACTTGTTGTTTCTGGATATTGACATGCCACAGCTCAATGGATTTCAGCTGCTCGATCTGCTCCAACCAGTGAAGTTTCATATTATTTTTACCACAGCCTACGATCATTATGCTATTCGGGCTTTTAAATACAGTGCTTATGATTACCTGCTGAAGCCCATTGATGAAACGGAGTTGACTGCCGCCGTCAACAAATTGTCAAAACAACATGCACCAATCGATAACCGGCATGCCGAACATTTGCTGCGGCTTTATAAAGATCCACAAACCGTAGCTCCTCAAAGAATAGCATTGCCCACCACAGACGGATTTGAGTTTATAGAAACGGCCGATATCATTCGCTGCGAATCAGATAGCAATTACACACGTTTTTATTTCTCTAACACACAACCACCGATGCTGGTGTGTCGAACGCTCAAAGACATAGAAACCATTTTAGGCAACAGTGGTTTCCTACGCGTGCACAACTCGCACCTCATCAATAAAAAGAAGGTTAAAAAATACGTGAAAACGGATGGGGGCTATATTTTAATGGTGGATGCCTCCCAAATTCCAGTGGCCAGAAGTAAGAAAGCCACCATCATGAACGACCTGTTGCAGTAAATCCCCAACCACTCATTCAAAACACCTAATAAGCAAGCAAAGCAAACACCCTGCTCAATTCCCTCAGAGGCACACTCACATATAAGTAGTTTTATGAATGCTAAATTTAAAATTCATGAAATATTTGTTATTGCTTGCATACGGGTTTGCGAGCTTTCAAACCAATGCCCAAATTATTAATGTAAAGGAAACGGCCGAACAAAAAACACAAAACCGGGCTAACAATAAAGTAGATCATACCGTTGATAAAGGTCTCGATAAAGTTGAGGAAGGCATTGGGAACCTATTTAAAAAGAAGAAGAAAAAAACGGGTGACGCAGGAGAGGCAACCGAAGAAAAAGCAACCAATGCCGCTGATAAAACAGGAGCGGATTCCAAATCCGGTTCGGGAAAACCAAGCTTCACCACTTATTCTAAATTTGATTTTATATCGGGCGAAAAAGTGTTGTACTATGATATTTTTGAAAAAAGCGAAATCGGTGATTTTCCCGCGGGTTGGAATACCAACTCTAGTGCAGAAGTAGTGAAGCTGGATGGATTGCCCGGCAAATGGCTTTCGATGACTAAAGATGGGTATTTCCAGCCGGAAATGGTGACCAATATGCCCGATAATTTTACCCTGGAGTTTGATGTGTTTAATCGGTACAAAAGTTCCAATATTCTTGCTTACCATTTTATTATCGGCAAAAGCAATAACCTTAGAGGCGATATTGGAGAAGATCTGAGATCGGAAGCAGCCTTTGCATTTTCTTGGTATGGGTGCTCAGGAAGCATGGGGTACGAAGTAACAGAAAAGGGGGAGAGCATGGGAGAAAACTCAGGCCTTACTTCGAAAAACTTAATCTGTAATGGAGATGATTTTCAAGAACCTGGCATAGCGAAATTTTCACTTTGGCGGCAAAAAAACCGCTTAAGAATTTACATCAATGAAGAAAAAGTATTGGATGTTCCACAGGCATTCAACAGCAACATACTATACAATGTTTTTAAATGGAAGGCCAGCAAAATGAACTTCTCAAATGGTCGTCAATACGACGACGTGTTCATGGTGGCCAACATTAAATATGCCGTTGGCGCTCCTGATACCCGCAATAAACTCATTACCGAAGGGAAGTTTTCTACCACTGGTATTCTATTCGACGTGAACTCCGATAAAATCGATCCATCCTCTTATGGCACGATCAAAACAATAGCGGATGTTCTCAAAGAAAATGCTACTGTATCCGTAAAAATTGTAGGACATACAGACAGCGATGGAGACGATAAAAGCAATCTGCTATTATCTCAAAAGAGAGCTGCCGCAGTCAAACAATCATTAACCAGCAATTTCGGAATAGATGAAAGCCGGATGCGAACAGACGGCAAGGGGGAATCAGAACCAGCAGTTCCTAACACAACAACTGAAGGCAAAGCCAATAACAGAAGAGTAGAATTTATAAAATTATAAAAATATAAAAATGAAAAAAATAATCAGCATTATAGTAGGTATGGCCGTATTACAGGCAGGGGCGCAAAATGTGGGTATCGGTACAAACCAACCCAAGGCTCGTTTACACGTAGCCGATAGTAGTGTATTATTTACGGGTCCAGATGTTCTTCCATCAAATCCAGCTCCTCCTCCTATGCAAGGCCCGGGCAGACGACTGATGTGGTATGCCGACAAAGCGGCTTTTAGGCTCGGTAGTGTATTCGACAACAGTTGGGATAAAGACAGCATTGGAACAGGATCTATAGTTTTTGGTAATGGCGGCAAAGCAGATGGTAATTTTGCTATGGCCATTGGTAGTCAATCAATCGTTAAAAGCACCTTGGGTATTAGCATCGGACTTGCAAACTTCATAGACACTGGTGCAAACTTTTCGATGAGTATGGGTAATAGCAATCAAATAAAAGGAAGTCAGTCATTTGCCTTCGGGAATACTAATTTAATGGATACAGCAGCAGATTTTTCGATAAGTATGGGTAATAGCAATCTAATAGAAGGAAGTAATTCATTTGCCATCGGCAACTTCAATAGAACAGGAGCAAATTTTGCACAAGCATATGGTAGTTCAAATATATTATTTGGTCGCAGCAGTGTGGCATTGGGGAATGGCTTAACCATGCCTGCATTTAGAGGCGTGTCGATTGGTTCGTTCAACAGCTTTTTCCAGCAAGAGGGTGGTACTATTTGGTTCGATCAAGATCCTTTGTTAGTAGTAGGAAATGGAAGAGATGATGCCAATAGATCTACCGCAATCACTGTCTTGAAAAATGGTAATACCGGAATAGGAAAATCTATACCTACAGCCAAACTGGATGTGTTACAAAATGCAGAGTTTACACCCGCTATTTATGCTTTAAGCAGCCCTACAAATCCAGAGTCGGTAGGAAACGCTATAACAGCCACCATTACTTCAAATTTCGGTTCAGCCATATATGCTTATGCCCCTACTTCCGGTAATGTAGCTATTGTAGATGGAAATGGTGGGTACGGATATATTGCACAGGTGGGCGATGGCAAAAATGGGATGGGTACATTTAGTACCAACGGAGTTTCTCTAAGAGCTGTTACGCAATCTGGTACTGCTCTTTCAGTAAACGGTGGTAGTGGTTTTGCATTGAATTCATTAGGTAACATCAGATTTTCCGGATTGGGAGAGGCAGATGGCAAAGTTTTAGTAAGCAGTTTTTTAGGTAATGCCACCTGGCAAAACCCACCAAAAATCACCCTTAATCAACCATCAGCTACAGGCCAATCGGCAGTAGAATTTCGAAACCAAGGTGGCTATGTTGGTAGCTTTGGATGGAGCCAAGCCAGTACCCGCTATTTTTTGTATGACGGTAATACAAACACCAATCCTTTGGTCATTAAAGATGGCCGGGTAGGTTTAGGAGATCGAAATCCCATCACCAATATGCTTGAAGTAAATGGTAACGCCAGTAAAAGCAGTGCCGGTAGTTGGCTCGGCAATAGCGATGCCCGTCTAAAAAAGAACATGGTACCCATTCCTTCTGCATTGGAGCAATTGCTGCAATTAAAAGGAATTACCTACGAATGGAACGATAACAGAACTGGTTATACGAGGCCTGCCGGAAAGCAATTTGGCTTTACGGCTCAGAACGTACAGGATGTATTTCCAACAATGGTGAGCAGCGATGCCCAAGGTTATCTTCAAACGGCTTACGGCACTTACGACCCATTGATTGTAGAAGCCATTCGGGAGTTGAAGAATGAAAACGAATGGTTAAAAAAAGAAATAGAAGCCATCAAAGCTTTGTTATTGAAAAAATAATTTCCCACGAAAACACAAGCAGGTATTGAGATTATAAAAACGGATGCTAGTTTTTTAATGTAGAAGCCTTAATTTTCATTTCCCGTTTGGTTTACTACATGCGGGTATTATTTTCTAAATAAAAATGATCAACAAAACAATTCTATGTTGCTGTTTTTGTTGCTACTGCATGTTGGCAGCAGCACAGCAAGCGAGTAATGTTTTTTTTAATTGGAATGTCAGCAACAGCAATTACCCCGAATATTGGATGGCCGAACAGATTGCCCAGGAAAACAACGGCATCATCTGGTTGGGTGGAAGAGGCGGTTTGGTTAGATTCGATGGTTATCATTTTCAGCCCATCACAGCAGATATAAACGATAGTACAACCATCCCAAGTAATTATATTTCGTCGATACTGATCGATGAAAATATGCTTTACGGAGGAACCTTTTCTAATGGTTTTTTTGTGATGAACCTCAAAACACTAAAAGCAACACCTATTCCGCTGCTAGGCACTGCTACAGGATCAAAATTTACCGCTTTCGTCATTGCACAAAATGGAAAAGATAGTTTGTGGATTGCATGCAGCAAGCAACACCTGATTACTGTTGATAAAAAAACGTTTAAACAACGTAAAAACTTTGCACTCAAACCCGCAGTGGGTAGTATTGCAGACGCTGGTACCATTTTCGAAATTATAGTTTCGAAGCATTTGAATAACAAGCTATGGTTACTCACTAACAAAAGCGTATTGCTCACTAATGCAATTACGGGGGAATATATGAGTTATACATTTGCAGGTAAAGATAAAAAAGGAGCCGACCTTGCCCTCGAAAATCCCACAAGCATCATCGAAGAATCCGATTCTACAGCTTTGATTGGTTTTTTTAACCGGGGTATCGTTCAATGGAACTTTAAAAGAAACACGTATAAGCATTTTTTGTACCCGGTGAATGCTCCCCAACTAACCAACAATATCATCAACAAGATGATCCCAAAATCAGCCGATGAATATTTTGTAGCCAGTACAGACAGCGGCCTGTATGTATTCAACAGTCAGAAGGGAATATTTACAAGAGATGCTCCCAGCAATCTATCTACCCACAATGTGTTTAGAGAATCAACGAGAAGTTTAATGAAAGACAAACACGGTGGCATTTGGGCCACGATGGTTGGTGGCATCAGCTATTGGCATCCCGCCTATCAAGGCGTACAAAAAATAATGCCCCCTCCCAACTTAAGGATGGCAGCCGCATCTTCTGTGCAACATTACAACAATGAAATAGTTGTAACAAGGCGAGACGTGAAAGCACCCGTAGCCGTATATAACCTCGTTGATCAATCATGGTTTACTGCTCCCATCTCATATTTTAAAGAAGACTATACGAGAATTAAACTTCCTTTTCGCAAGACCTTTATTTACCAAACCATCAACGGCCACTGGGCTCAGTACCAGCCTGATACTAAACAAATAGTTCCTTTTCAGGATCCTGCACTGCTATTGGGCACAATAGAAGGAATAGGCGGGATAGATGAAAATGACAACTATGTTGTTTACAGTTCCAGAAATGGGGTGTACATCCAGGATAAAAAAAATCGCCAAACAATTCACCACAAAAGTTCAGAACAGAAAGACAGTCTTCATGTACAATGGAGTAGAATTATAAAGCTGGATCAGCATCAACAAGTATGGATTGCCTCTACTTTTGGATTAAGTGTATATGATTTGCTGTCGAAAAAATTTCAGGAAATATCCTTCAGAACAAATCCGGGGTGGCAAGGGTTGCGGATCGTTTCAGATATGCAGCTGGCCAAAAATGGATGGCTCTATGTAGCTACACAAGATGACGGCATTTTTGTGTTTGATACCAAAAGCAGGCAACTAACAACACAATACACCCGTTTTAAATTGTTGGATGAAAAGCACGTGCACTCTATTTTACTGGATAGTGCAGAAAATTATTTATGGGTGGGCACCCTTAGTGGCGTTACCGCTATCGATCTGACAAAACAACGGGCCAGAAGATGGGATAAACACAATAGTGGATTAAGATTCGAAGATGGTTTTTTTGGCATGACCCTACTCAACAACAACGAAGTGTATTGTAGCGATTCTAATTTATATCATTTTAAATTAAATGACGTTTCAACCATACCTATCTCTCCCTTTATAAGTGGGTATAAGGTTGATAAACATTATTTAAATGGTGCTTCTGTCATAGAAATTGATAAAGAGATCAACTATATAGAATTGTTCGTAAGCACCGGATTTTTTGCCGATGTAAGGCATACCGTTATTGAATACAGTTTAGACAATAAAATTTGGAATATGGTCGAAAATGGTAAAATTGTTATTCCATCTTTAAAAAATGGCAAAACAACCATTCACCTAAAAGCTACACTTCAAGGTGTTTTATACGGTTATGGCGAAAGTAGTTTTGTAATAAAAAGAGGATATTTTTTTTACCAAACCTGGTGGTTCATGGCATTGTGTTTTATTGTCATCGCATTTTTAATATTTGCATTTACAAAAATCCGGATACAGCAAGTAAGAAAGCAGGAGCAAGAAAAAGCCTTACTTAGCAATAAAATCAACGAACTCGAAATTGCTTCTCTCCGTAGCCAAATGAATCCTCATTTTATTTTTAATACCCTTAGCTCCCTTCGATATTTAGTAATGACAGGCGATAACAAAAAGGCTTCCGGCTTTATTGTGAAATTGTCGAAATTACTTCGGATGATCCTCAATCACTCCAGAGAAGAAACTGTTTTGTTACAAGACGAACTGGATGCACTACAATTGTATATAGAAATAGAATCTCTCCGTTTTGAGAATGGATTCTCCTACAAAATAGTTACCGATGAAAACATCGACCTGTTCGATGTGCGCATACCGCCCTTATTGCTGCAACCCTATGTTGAAAATGCCATTAAGCACGGGTTAGTCAACAGCAATTTAGATGAAAAATGGGTAACCGTTACCGTGAGTAATAAAGGGGGCGATCAATTGCTATTTTCTATTGCCGACAATGGAATCGGACGTAAAAATGCACAAACATTGCATGCCAGCCAGCACCACCTCTCCGTAGGAACAGCTATTACCGAACAACGTATCCAATTGTTTAACAAAATAGGTATTGCAAAGATCACACTCACCGTTTCAGAACTGTATGAAAACGAACAACATCCGGGCACATTGGTACAAATTTTATACAGTTCCCCAAATGGTTCCATTGACACACCCTAGCGGGTTTGGATGATTGAATATATTTTTGCAGCAGAAGAAACCGGATTGACTGCAAAGTTTTTTAAATATACCTCCATGTACGTAACTCCGTGCGCCGTATCCCGCTGATAAATTTTGATGTTATTAATAGTTCAGCGTTATGCCTGCACCCAGACCCATATCGCTGTCATAGTGTGTAGAGAACGAAAAGTTTTTGCTAACAATATATTTAAACCCTGCCATGTATTCTTTGTCGGTGTTGAGCATAAAGTTCATTCGTAAACGTTTGGTTAGAGGAATATCATCTCTCATCAATTGCATCCTCACATTTCCGTCGTGGTAAATTTCTGTTTGTAAAACAACAAGCATCGGTAAAGTGTACGCCGCACCTAAACTAAATTGTCGCCTGTTATCTTTAGTATTGGTTTGTCCAAATAAGTTTTTTTCGCCTTTCACTATTCCCATTGCATCTTTTTCCATTTTCCTATATCGCCAGTCAAAACCTATAAAAGGCATCAGCCATTGCATTTTTCCAATATACCTTCCAATATGAGTTTCAGTTTCTTGCCCATGATGAGCGGTGTAACCCAGTCGCCACTCTGTACCAATGCTCCAGCGGGTATTTTGCAACATGGCAAAACCATCATTTCCATTCGTAGCAAAATCGTTTTCTGCCATTAAATGAAATTTTCTATCATCGGCAAATAATTGGCGTTGAGCTAATTTCGGATTTGGTATCAGCGGGTTAGCTGCTTGGTTCTCGTAACTAAAAACCCTGCCCATCCCACTCATCATATGGTATAAAACATGACAATGAAAAAACCAATCACCCTCAGCATTTGCATTAAAAACCAATGTGTCGGTTTCCATAGGCATAATATCTACCACGTTTTTTAATGGTGCAAAGTCGCCTTGTCCATTTAATAAGCGAAAGTCGTGTCCGTGCAAATGCATCGGATGACGCATCATAGAGCCATTGTACAATACAATTCTTACGTTCTCGCCCTTTTTTATAAGTATTTTATCGGCTTCTGAAATTACTTTGTTGTTCAAACTCCATACATAACGGTTCATGTTTCCACTCAATTCAAATCTCAATTCCTTTACTGGTGCATCTTTAGGAAGATTCGTTTTTGTGGGAGATTGCAACATAGCATAGTTCAACGTGGTAATATCTGAAAGTTTGTTACTGTTGTAATGATCTTCCGTCATATTCATATCATCCATGTTGTGAGCAGGTTTCTTTTTTTTATCGCCTGTTATTTCAGGATACATGACCACGTTCATATCCATTTGGTTTAGACTCATCTTCATTCCCATATCGTTTAGTTCTCCGTTCATTGTCATCATGCCATTCATCATCTTCATACCTTCAAAATATTTTAATCTTGGCAATGGCATTACCAATTGTTTAATACCATTACCAATATAATAGGAGGCTGAATTGGTTCGGTCTTCGGTGGTGACTAAAAATTCAAAAGCGGTATTTTCCGCCGGGATGGTAACCACTACATCGTAGGTTTCGGATACCGCAATCAATAATCGGTCAACTTCTATCGGCACAACATCATTGCCATCGTTGGCCACAACTGTTATTTTACCACCTGCATAAGTAAGCCAAAAATAAGAGGATGCCCCGCCATTTGAAATGCGGAGCCTTACTTTGTCTCCTGCCTTCAGTTGCTTTCCGTCAATGCCGTTGACATCAGTATTTGAACGGCCATTGATTAAAATATTGTCATAATAAATATCACTCACGTCCATTGCCAACATTCGCTTCCATTCGTTTTTAATTTTTGTTTTAAAATGCCCTGCATCTATGGCTTCACCATAGCTTTGCACTGTGTTTTTTTTGATGGCAAACCAATCAGAAGCGTTGTGCAACATACGGTGTACATTTTCTGGTTTATAATCTGTCCACTCGCTTAATACAATTGGTATGGCAGGTAAATCATCAATGCCTTTTCTAAAGGTGGGATCGGTTTGTTTTTTAAGCATTACAAAGTTTCCGTACATCCCTATCTGTTCCTGCAAGCCACTGTGACTATGGTACCAATGTGTACCATTTTGAATAATCGGAAAACGATACCTATGTGTTGTATTGGGCTCGATGGGCATTTGCGTAAGATTGGGAACCCCATCTTCTTTATTGGGTAGCATGAGTCCGTGCCAGTGCAACGAAGTTGTTTCATTCAAAAGATTGTGTACGTAGATTTCTGCTGTATCTCCTTCCGTAAATGTAAGCGTGGGCATTGGAATTTGGCCATTCACGGCAATGGCTCTTTTTTCTTTTCCTGTAAAGTTTACCATGGTATCTTTTACATACAAATCGTACCGAACAACTCTTTGAGCAAATGAATTAGACAATAGTAAAGTAGCCAATACCGTTATCGGCAACAGCTTTTTACAAATAATTTTTCGTAAACACATCGTAAAAATCTTTTTATTGAAGAAACAATTTTCATTTTTTTGCATTTGACAGGCATGCATAGATAACTGCAATGCTGATCTTTAATATTGTTAAAATCTGGTCCGGAGTTGCCCTCCCATAAATGTTTCCACCCTACACAAGCTATGGACCTATATAAGAATAAACCACTCCTTATTTTGCATTTTTTCTTTTATCTTTTTGCTGTGTTAGCAGTTTATAATGAGGGCGCAAGTATCTAAGGTGCGGCCAACGTGGTAGAGAAGGTTTATTCAATTGTTTCTACTGTTTTACCACAACTCAACATCATAGAACCGTAATAAGGATTTCTGATGGTACTTTCTTTGCTCAACCAATTGGCCCCTTTACCGTCATTTGCCATTGGGCAAAATTGATAGTAAATCGTTTCTGTAGGGTTTACCGCTTTTATCAATGCA
>Ga0105044_10010187_pt1 | contig 12840 bp, 12 predicted proteins | sample MAT01_FD_78092 | JGI IMG/M metagenome (GOLD analysis project Ga0105044, IMG submission 78092) | Freshwater microbial communities from Lake Fryxell liftoff mats and glacier meltwater in Antarctica - MAT-01 | ecosystem: Environmental > Aquatic > Freshwater > Ice > Liftoff microbial mat | place...
GAATTTTAGGTTCGTAGGGGCAGGATGCATCCTGCCCAAGCCAAATCCCCTATAAATCAATCAGGGCGCGATACATCGCGCCCCTACGAGGGCCTTTGTCGCACGGAGAGGTGAATGATTACAGGGGCCGGCGGTGAGGGGAAATCACATGAGCACCAGACACGAAAACACCCGCCTCCCACGATGCGGGTGTTTTCGTCGGTTCAAGACCGCGAGGGAACTCATTTCGTAAGAACAATATTCTCTTTGGCTTCCGGGCTGATCGGCTGTGGTGTCGTCGAGTCGCCCACGTCTTTTTTGGCTTTGCGCGTGACCTCCTCAAACGTATCAAGTTGAGCATACTGCTTGGACGTGAGATGAATAAAGGGCCGCGTTTTGCGAATCAAGCCCATAGCCTCCGCCGCCGCCATATTTTCATATTTGATGAAATACGCTGCCGCCATCGAGGGCGCACGCCCAATGCCAACGCCGCAGTGGATGTACACCTTGCCGCCCGTGTTGATCTCCTGATGAATGAAATCCGCGCCTTGATCCAGCATCGCAAGCGTGGGCGGGGTGTTATCACGGGTCGCCAGATGCAAATGCCGCTTGCCGCCAATGCCGCGCTTTTCATCGCTGTAATAATCTTCGCGCATGTTGACGATGGCCGTGATGCCTTCCTGATCCATGCCTTTCAAATTGACGTGCTGCCCGCCCACATACAGATTGGGCGTGATGCGGCTGTACTTCCAGACCGGCGTGCCTGACATCTTCCGCATGAATTGGTCGTACAGGCGCAGAAAGACGCCTGTTGGCCCCAGGCGCAGCAGGCTCCAGAAGCGATCCCAGGGCGAAGGTGGCTTGACCTCGATGAGTTGGGGCGGTGTCTGTGCAGGGGCATTTGCGGCGGCGGGCGCTGCTGTCTCAACCAGCGCGGCCCCCGATGTTGACGACACCAGGGGCACAGTGTCGGCGGGCACAAGCGGGAGAGCAGGCGGCACAGCGTCAGTTGGGTTTATCGGGTCAACGGATGAGAGACTCATTCCTACCTCCTGGTAGACCGTTTTCACACAGTTCGTAAACACGGTTATCATAGCATAATCGTACTGCGGCTTTGTTTTAAGGCGCTCTGAGAGGATTTACATCTCCCCCAAGCGGCCTGTTTCATCAAAGATAACAATATTTATTGTCTATCAGAGTCGCCCCGCTATCCGCGCCCGCAGCCACGCCGTGCCCGGAATCACCGCTATAATCTGTCGCACCAGCGCCCTGTCTGTATCCGCCAGCCCGCCGCGCCAGATGAGCGCCGCATACACCAGCAGGCCGACGAAACTGCCCACGATAAAATGGATGCGCCCGAACAGCAGCATCACCGCACCGCTGATGACCGCCATGAGGCTGATGCGAACGGTATAGCGTATCCCCGGCATAATATCCGACACAAATTCGGGGAACTGACCCAATCTCCCCATCAGCGTGGGCTTCGATTTACGTTTTTCACTGCGCCCTGAAATCATCTCCGGGAATTGCAGCAGCAGCAGCCCCAACACCAGCGCCTGCGTCACCACCGCCGATAGTGCCGCGCCCTGCGGATCACGGAAGGCCAGCAGCACCGCGACGGTGAAGATCACGTTGATGACAAGCCCGACCAGACGAATCCACAGCACGCGCCGCTGGCGATTTTGCACCTGGAGCGCCTGCACCAGCACATTGCCGATCATCGTGAGGAAGGCAAACCAGATCAGGATGCGGAGGACGCCAATCGTAGGCGCAAACGGCGCTTTGAAGATCAGCAGCACAATCGGCTCGGCAAACAGTGTAATCGTCACGGCCACAGGTAGCGAGAAGACGAACATCAGGCGCAGCAGAGTCGCCACGCGCTCGCCATAGCCCTGCTCATCGGCCACGTACTGGCGCGACATATAGGGAAAGAGCGAGATCAAAATCGTCGTGTTGAGCACTTCGATCACGCCCTGGCTGATGGTGAAGGCTGGCCCGATATAGCCCGTGCTCTTCTCGCCGAGCAGCGCCGTTGTAATCAGTTTATCGATGTGTTGATACAGCAGATTGAAAAACGAGGCCACTGCGAGAGGTGCAGCGTTCCAGAAGAGCCGCCATGTCAGCGCCCGATCCAGCGGCATAGACGGATGAAAGCCCTGCGTGAGATGCACAGCCCAGAACAGCGCCGAACGGATGATGCCTGTGGCGAGGGTGGCGATGTAGACGCCCATCACGCCCCAGCCCAGGCGCAAAAACACCGCTGCTGACAGCACGCGAATGATGATATGCCCGACCTCGATGACGGATTTGATTGTCATGCGTTCCTGGGCCACGAGCAGATCACTCGCCATCGTGCCAAAGATATCAATCATCAGGCTCAGGCCGCCAATCGCGGTGTAGGCGACGATGATATCGCTGTAGCCCGCCAGCAGCGCCGCCCCGACGGACATCACATAGGCCAGCAGTCCGAGCACCGTTTGCAGAAAGAGGATGGATGTCCAATACTGGCTGATTTTTTGCGGCTCACGCGCCACATCGCGGATGAGGATGATGCCCAGGCCAAAGCCGACGACAGCCGTGCTGACCGCCATCAAACTCTGCACAGTGGTGTAAATGCCGCTCACCTCCGGGCCGAGCGCGGTGGTCAGGCCAATCTGCCAGAGGAGCAGAATGGCGCGGGTAAAGACGCTGGACACAATGAGCACCAGGGCATTGCGCGTGGTTTTTGTGGCGATGGTGGCAGACATGAGAACTCTTCGTTTGGGTGAGCGCGTGGATGATAGGGGAGAGAGGGTCACAGCGTCAAGCGCATAGGTGGGGGTTTTAGACATCCAGCAACATAGATGAAGATGAGAGTGCTGTATCTGGCGTTTCATATGATGTATAAATCATTTCCAAATTTGGGAATTACTCTCTTGATTATTTCCAAATTTGGTAATATAATCAAAAATGAAAGCAATGAGCCCATGTCGAAGATTGATTTGATCCTGCATCCCATACGGATGCGTATTTTGATGGCCCTGGTAGACCAATCACTCACGCCGGGGCAGATCGCCGCTGATCTGACAGATGTGCCGCTGACATCGCTGTATCGGCATCTCAACACCCTGGTGAATGCCGGCATCCTTGCCATTGTGGAGGAGCGTCCGGTGCGTGGCACCGTCGAAAAAGTCTATCAACTGGTGGAGGGAGCAGGGCGATTGACCCCCGAGGAGATGGCTGCCCTCAGCAATGAGGATCACATGCGTTATTTCATGGTGTTTCTCTCATCGCTCATCCAGGATTTTTCAAAAATTCTGGGCAAAGCCGATGGCCGCGCCATCTCATCGCAGGATGTCTTCTACAGCAAAGTGCCTGTGATGCTGACGGAATCCGAACGATATGCGCTGTCCGAACAGGTACAGGCACTCATTTCCCCCTATATCGGGCGCACCGATGACGACTCACGCAAACGCTATATTTTCGCCCTCATGGGCTTTGTCGATGATTGACCAAAGGATGTTGTATGTCTCTCTACGTGAATGAAAGCAGAACCCGGGGCACGCCTACGATTGTCTTTTTGCATGGGGCAGGCACCAGCGGCTGGATGTGGCAGGCACAAATCGATGCCCTGCAAGACTTCCACTGTCTCAATATCGATATGCCAGGGCACGGCAAAAGCAATCATATTCCCTGGATCTCAATGGCGGATACAGCCGATCAGGTGGCAGGCATCATTCGCGAACAGGCGACACAGCAAAAAGCCTTCGTGGTCGGCCTGTCGCTTGGCGCGTATGTAACGCTTGGGCTGCTCTCGCGTCATAGCGCCTGCGTGGAGCGGGCGGTCTTGAGCGGCGTGACGGCTGTGCCGCTGCCCAATCCTACGCTGATGACGCTTCAAATCCAAGTAATGTCCGTGTTAATGCAGTATTCCTGGTTTATCAAACAGCAGGCGAAGATGCTGCAAATCCCGGACGATGTGATGCCCTATTACATAGAGAGTGCCCGCGCCATGTCCCGCAAGACGCTCCTGAAAATCTTTGATGAGCTGCTGCATTACCATCTGCCCGCCAATCTGAAGCAGGTGACTGTGCCCGTTCTGGTGAGTGCGGGCGGCAGCGAAGTCGCCCTGATCCGCGACTCACTCCCGATCATTGCCAGCACGCTGCCCCAGGCCGAAGCCCGCATCGCGCCCCATCTGCATCATGGCTGGAACGGCGAAAATCCACCCCTGTTTACGGCGATGGTGCGGGCATGGATCACACAAGCGCCTCTGCCCGCAGAATTGGCTCATCCGCCAACATCTGTCAGCATCAAACAGCGTGCATTGCAAAGCTAAGGACACGTTCAAAAACAACTCCGCAGAGTTCTAGATGGATCGTCTGATGTACATTCTGCGACTTTATTTTTAAACGCGTCCTAAAGGCTCTTGTGCCCCTCACCTCTCCTACAAAGGCGCGAGAGGTGAGGGAGCTGAGAAAACATGCCAATCGTGGGCACACAAAGACTGTGCCCTTTTTCACCAAAAAATAATTGAATCTCGATTCGATTTCTGCTATGATAAATCAAATCACCGTTTGATTATTTGTGTGGAGCACGAGCGCATGACCTCCTCCGTCCCATCGCTGAAGACCCAGATCGCCGCCTTCGATTATTTTAAGTTTGATGATTACCTGACCGACAAGCAGCGCGAGACGCGAGACCGCGTGCGCGATTATGTGCAGACGGTAGTGATCCCGGATATCAATCCCTACTGGGAAAAAGCCATCTTCCCGCACGATATCGCCATGAAACTGCGCGATGTCGGCATCATCGGCGGGCCGATTGGCACACACGGCGGCGCAGGTCTCGATTTTGTCGAGATGGGGCTGACGATTTACGAATTGGCGAAGGGCGATGGCTCGATTGGCACGTTCTTCGGCGTGCATTCCGGGCTGGCGATGGGGTCAATTGGCTTGCTCGGCTCCGAGGAGCAAAAAGATCGCTGGCTACCCACCATGAGCCGTATGGAAAAAATCGGCGCATTTGGCCTGACCGAACCCGACGTTGGCTCAAACGCGGTACAGATCAAGACCACTGCCACCCGCGATGGCGATCACTACATCCTCAATGGCGCAAAACGCTGGATCGGCAATGCCTCGATTGCGGGCATTCTCATCATCTGGGCGCGGGATGACGATGGCAAATTTGGCGGCTTCGTGATCGAAGACCCGCAGACGGTAGAAGGCGTTACGATCAAGGATATCTGGGGCAAGGTCGGCAAGCGAGCCATCCTGAACGCCGATATCACGCTGGACAATGTGCGCGTGCCTGTCGCCAACCGCCTGGAAAATGTGACCAGCTTCAAGCATACAGCGCAGGTGTTGGGTATGGGGCGCTACGGCGTGGCCTGGGAAGCGGCAGGCTGTGCAACAGCCGCCTTTGAATATGCGCTCGATTATGCGCTGCATCGTGAGCAGTTTGGCAAGCCGATTGCGGGCTTCCAGCTCATCCAGCAAAAGCTGGTGGAGATGGCGACCGAGGTCACGCTGATGAAGGCGCTATGCTGGCAGCTCGCGCAGTTGATGGGCAAGTGGCAGGCCAATGAGGGCATGTTGAGCATGGCGAAGTACAACAATGCCCGCAAAGCCCGCTATGTCACCGGGCTGGCCCGCGAGACGATGGGCGGCAACGGTCTGGCGATTGAAAATCATGTGGCGCGGCTGTGGACGGATGCCGAAGTGATCTACACCTACGAAGGCACGAACGAGGTCAATTTGCTGCTCGTGGGCCGCGATCTGACGGGCCTGAATGCGATTGTCTAATCGCTAAAGTAGGGGCGCGATACATCGCGCCCTTTTTGCGTTCCTCCTACCAAACAATCATTATGCCTATGCTCAAACCACCATGAGGGCTATTGAGGATGTGTGTAGGGACATGACATGACATGTCATGTCCAGGACACGGCGTGCCGTGTCCCTACAATAGAATGATCATCATAGTGGGCACCTACGCCCACGTCACTTTTTTATACACCCGCGCCAGGGGCAGTTTGCATTCGATAGAGGCCAACACAATTTCATCCGTCAAGGCGCTGTAGTCCTGAGACACCCATTCCCCCTCGCGCCGCGTGTAGTGCGTCACAAACACGCGATCCTGCGCCACCAGCACATAATCCATGAGCGAGAGAATGCGCTGATACACCTCAAGCTTGCGCGTTTTATCGTAAGTCTGTGTCGACGCCGAAAGCACCTCGACTAACACGATGGGATTGAGCAGATTTTTGCCCTCACGATGAGGTTCATATTCGCGTTCGCCACATGTCACCACCACATCAGGATAAAAGTAGCTCTGCCCCGGCAGCGCGACGCGCATATTCTCCGTGAAGGGCTGGCAGAGCTTATCGTCTAATTGGCCTGTCAAGGAATAAGCAATGTTATTGGTGATGATCATGTGATCTTCACTTGCACCCGCCATCGCATACATCGAGCCACAGTCGTATTCATGGCGAAAATCGCTGCGTTTCTCCAGCCCAAGATACTCATCAACGCTCATGGTAGGGAAATTGCGAAGGGCACACATACACAACTCCAATCACTCTCACTTGATTATAGCCCATAGGACATACGGCTGAGGTGCAAGCCGCGCCAAAAATGCTATACTCGTGTTTATAATTTGTTTCTGTCGATATGAAAGGACTCATCCCCGATGCGACAATTGCGGTGGGCCTCTGCCAGTTTACTCCTGATCTGTCTCCTGGGCGTCTTCACCTTCGCCTGGGTGGAAAGCGTCGAGGCGCAAATCTTCGGCTCAAACTGGACAGGTTCGTACTTCAACACTGCCGATTTAAGCGGCAATCCCGTCATCACCAAGATCGATCCCCAGATCAATTTCAACTATGGGGCGGGCAGTCCTGTTGCGGGCATCATCAACAGCGACAATTTCAGCATCCGCTGGACGAGTCAGCAGCCCTTTACGGCGGGCGTCTACCGCTTCACGGCGACGGCTGAGACGGGCATCAAAGTCATCATCGATGGTGTCACCATCATCGATAAGCTGACCGGGACGGGCGGCCCGCAAACCATCACGCAGGATGTGCAGGTCGCCGATGGCACGCGCTCGATTCAGGTCGATTTTGTCGCCACGACGGGCAATGCCGCCGTGCAGTTCTTCTGGGCCGTCTCGTCGGGCACAGGGGCCGTGACAGGCACACCCGGCACGCCCACGCCCACCTTTACGCCCTCGGCCACCGGGCTGCCTGCGATTCCAGCGGGGGCGCTGCGGGCGACGGTCATCAAGGCGGGCATCCTGCTCGTGCGCGATGCGCCGTCATTGGGCGGCAACAAGGTAGGCCGCATCCTGCGCGGGCAAACCTATCAGGTCATTGGGCGCGATGCCAATGCCCGCTGGTTCCTACTGCAACTCAGCCAGCGTCAGGCGTGGGCGTATGGCTTCTATCTGTCCGTCGATGGCAATGAATTTAACGCGCCTGTCGTAAGCGCCGGGACATTCTCCGGCATCCCGCCCGGCTACTCGGATTACGGGGTACTCATCGTCACAGAAGCGGGGCTACGGCTGCGCGGCGATCCCAACACCGGTTCCCCGCAGACAGGCCGCATCCCCTGGGGATCGTATCTGCCTGTGGTCGGACGCCTGGGCGATAACTCATGGCTGCAAGTCGTCTGGAAGGGCACAGTCGGATGGGTGTATGCCCCTTATGTCGCCGTGCGCCAGGGTGATCTCAACGCCGTACCAATCCGATAATGTGATGAGGGGACGAGATATATCTTGTCCCCTCATTCGTCTGTCAGGACACCCTCATGCAGATGTATGAAATTCATCTTTATGTTCCCAAAACCCGCCGCCTGAGCGCGACCATGCTGGAATGGCTGATGGCGAATGGGCAGGACAAAACGCAGCCTGAATTCTACTGGCCCGTCAAGCGCGTCAAGCCGCGTGCGCTGGCACGGCACATGCTCAAGCTTGATCCTGAGCTACAGCCGCTGCAAGGGCCAGGGGAGGATATCGAGCTGCACTATCCCGATCCGCAGATGGGCATTGTGCTGTATGTGCATGATCGTGGCGTGATCATCTTCTTTCCCTATCTGGCGTATTCGATTTATGCGCGGGTGGTGCTGGGGATTTGCTATACCTACATCCGTTATTTGTACGATGCGGCGGGCTTCTGGAGCTACGATCCACAGCTCAATATCATCTCGTTTGCCGATGACTTCCAATCGCTGGAAGACACGGCCTATTTGATGGATCAGATGCTGCCGCGCTTATTGTCCGGTTAAAAACGCTGCCCTGGGGCGGCGATGTACTCATCTCCCACTTTAAGGACTCGTTGATGATCAAACGAATCTTGTACGCTATGCTGCTGTTTATCCCAGCCGCCATCTTTGCGAAGGTTACAGGGCAAAGCGAGACGCTGCTGTTCATCCTGTCGGCCCTCGCCATCATCCCGCTGGCCGATCTCATCGGAGAGGCGACAGAAGAACTCTCGCTGCACACCGGGCCGCGCATCGGCGGGCTGCTCAATGCCACATTGGGCAATGCCGCCGAACTCATCATCACCGTCTTCGCTATTCAGCGCGGCCTGCTCGATCTGGTCAAAGCCTCGATCACAGGCTCGATCATTGGCAATTTGCTGCTGGTTCTGGGCTTCAGCGTCTTACTGGGCGGCTTGAAAAATGGCACGCAGACGTTTGATCGCCGCCATGCCTCCAACAATGCCACGCTGCTCATCCTCGCCATGATCGCGCTGCTCATCCCCTCAATCTTTGATGCGGCGCTGCGGGCCGATGTCGTCGGTGGGGCGGGGCGTGAGCTGAATCTGAGCGAAGGCATCGCTGTTGTTATGATCATCCTGTACGGCTTGAGCGTCTATCACAGCTTTACGGGCAATAAAAGCGATGCCGCTCATGTGGCCGCTGAGGACAAAGATGGGGCGCATAAGCCCACCTGGAGCATCCAGCGCTGCCTGATCCTCCTGGCCGCCGCGACCATTGGCATCATCGTCATGAGCGAGTTTCTGGTCAGCGCGGTGGAGTCGGTCACGCAGACGCTCGGCCTGACGGAATTTTTCATCGGCATCATCGTCATCCCGATTGTGGGCAATATCGCCGAGCATCTGGTGGCGGTGGAAGTGGCCTACAAGAACAACATGGAACTCAGCCTCGCCGTCTCGATTGGCTCCAGCTTGCAGATTGCGCTGTTCGTCGCGCCTGTGCTGGTGTTCATTGCGCTGCTGATGGGCAAGCAACTTTTGCTCGTGTTTACGCCTTATGAGCTGGTCACGCTGATGGCGGCGGGAATCATTGCGGCCTTCATCTCGCAGGATGGCGAGACGAACTGGCTGGAAGGGGCGATGCTGCTGGCGGTGTATGTCATTGTGGCGATGGCCTTTTTCTTCCTGCCGTCGGCGGCGGGGGCGGTGCATTAGGGATGCCATTTGAGATGGGATTGGCGTAGGGGCGCAGCACGCTGCGCCCCTACAAAAACACCGTGACCTGTTAAGACTCTCTGCATGACTTCAAAGGTAATCATTCACCTCTCCGTGCGACAAAGGCCCTTGTAGGGGATTTGGCTTGGGCAGGATGCATCCTGCCCCTACAAACCCACGATTCTCACGGATAGGTGAATGATTACCTTCAAAAGTAATCATTCACCTATCCATGCGACAAAGGCGGTTGTAGGGGTGCGATATATCGCGCCCTGATTGATTTATAGGGGATTTGGCTTGGGCAGGATGCATCCTGCCCCTACAAACCCACGATTCTCACGGATAGGTGAATGATTACCTTCAAAAACCCGTCACCATACCGTTTTTTGGTTCCACTCCATAGCCGATGGCTTTAGCCGTCGGCGTCAGAATATCGTTTGGGCAGTGCTGACACACAAGCCATAAGCCAACATTGTGGGGGCAAGGAAATCTTAACGCTGTCGTAAGAAACATGCACTACAATCGAGCCATCCAGTCATAGGCTGTTAAGGGTTTCACGGTGCGTAAGTTCCTGGGTCGCCACAGCGATGGCATCTTCATCCTGCTCATGGTGGGCGCGTTCACGGTCATAGGCGGTGTGCTGCTGCATCAGCGCTATCTCTCGATGCAGGGCTGGCAAACGGATTTTCAGGAGCGCAATGTCACGCTGGGAGAGCTGACGGTGTGGCAGGATCGGGACACCACGCCGCCGCTGGATGCGCCGATCTATGCCGCCATCAAATCAGTGAATTGGCTGCACGACGACGACTCGGTGATCGCCCTGGAAATGAACGGCGAATGGCGGGCGTATCCGCTGGCGATGCTCGTCAATCATCAAATTGTGAACGATATTATGCAGGGCATCCCTATCGCCGTAACCTACTGCCCGCTGTGCAACAGTGCGGTGGTCTTCAATCGGCGCGTGGGTGATCATGTCCTGCGCTTTGGCGTATCGGGAGCCACGCGCAACAACGGCTTCCTCATGTGGGACGATTACACGCAAAGCTGGTGGCAGCAGTTCACGGGCGAGGCGATTATGGGGGCGTATATGGGCACGCGGCTTGAAGTGCTGCCCTCCAAAATTGTCACCTGGAGCGCCTATACCAAATGGCACACGATGGGCCGCGTGCTCGTGGCCGATAAAAATCAGGGCCAGTTGGCGTATTCGCCGGAAAAAATCGCATGGTTCGGCAGCATTGATCCCGCACCGTATATCGATAAGCCGCTGGACAAGCGTCTGCCGCCCAAAGAGCGCGTCCTGGCGACGATCCTGGAGGGCAGCGCAGTCGCCTATCCCTTCAGCCTGCTGACCGCATCGGGCGTCATCAATGATGTGATTGGCGATCAGGCGGTGGCGGCCTTCTGGCAGTCGGCGCATCTGGAAAAAGACAATGCCATTGAGCCGAGCCAGGATACGGGCATGGCCGTCCTGTTCTATCGCGTCGTCAATGGGCAAACCCTCACCTTCGTGCAGCAGGCCGATACGATTATCGATACTGAGACGGGCAGCACCTGGACGATCTTCGGGGAGGCGGTGAAGGGGCCGCTCAAGAATACGCGCCTGGAGCAGGTCAGCGGCTCGGCCTATTACTGGTTCGCCTGGATCAACAGCTATCCTGAGACGCGGCTGTACAGCGCTCCGCAATAATTGAGAACGGGACAAGACCTCAAATGATGAGTCTTTTCATCATCAAACAGGGTGAGTCATGACTCGCCCCTACAAATGCCCTGTAGTACCTCACCATAGCGATAAACAAAGATAATTATGGCGGTGTGTAGGGACAAGGCCCGCCTTGTCCGACCTTGTGGACACGGTGTGTAGGGACAAGGCCCGCCTTGTCCGACCTTGTGGACACGGTGTGTAGGGACAAGGCCCGCCTTGTCCGACCTTGTGGACACGGTGTGCCAGGACATGGCGTGCCATGTCCCTACTACGGGCGACATGCGGCGGCGGAATATGTGACATCTGTTTATCCCGCCCGAGACATGATCGCCGCCTCAGAAATTTTGGTTCAGAATGACGAATTTCGTCAGAATGCTGTTACATGACAGGCGGCCTTTATGCACGCTCTGGCGAATGTGAGTACAATGGCCTTAGTTCATAGAAGAAAGGATCGATAGAGCATGATTCCCTCGCGCTTTATCCGTGAAGACCCCGAAGTCGAGACAGACGACCCTAAAATTGCTGATCTGACCGTCAGCCAACTCCAACAGTTGATTCGTAAAACCGTCCAGGAGGCTGTGGCTGAGGTGCTAATTGAATTTAGCATCGCTGCCGAAGTCGATGCCCGCGTGACGCAGGACGCGGAGATGATGGATTATTTACGCACGCTGCGCCCCACCGCCGCCCGTCCCGTCCCTGATCGCTCCCATGCTGATGATTGAGGCATGATATCTGTCCCTGAGACCAGCGAGGGGCGCAGCGGGTCATGCCCATTGCGTCCCCTGAGCCGTCGATAAGCCTCTCCCTACACGCCTCACGCCTTTTCCGCTAAGATGCGTTCTCACTGCCCACCGATGGACATAGACCATGACCCCATCTCGGATGTTGGTCATCCTGCCTGCACTCAATGAAGCCCGCAATCTGCCCAAGACGCTGACAAGTATCCGCCAGATCGTGCCGCACGCCGATATTCTGGTCATCAATGATGGCTCGACGGATGACACCGGGGCTGTCGCACGGGCGCATGGGGCGCGTGTCCTGACCATGCCCTACAACGTCGGCATTGGGGCCGGGGTTCAGACCGCCTTCCAATTTGCTCATCGCTACGGCTACGATATCGTCGTCCGCAATGATGGCGATGGTCAGCACGCCTCAGATGGCATCATGCGCCTCGTGACCGCGCTGCAAAGCGGACAGTATGATGTGATTGTCGGGTCGCGCTTTTTGCGAGAGGGCGCAGGCGATTACGGCACATCGCCCGCCCGCTTGCTTGGCATCAATATCCTGCGGAGTTTGCTGCGGGCGCTCACGGGCTGGCCTGTCACTGATCCGACATCGGGCTTTGGCGCGTTCAATCAGCGGGCGATTGCACTGTTTGCCCAGCATTATCCGCATGATTATCCCGAACCCGAATCGATCCTGCTGCTGCATCGGGCCGGCCTGACGATGGGGGAGACGCCCATCACGATGAAGCCGCGAGAGCATGGCCGTTCCTCGATTACGACGCTGAGTTCGATATACTATATGGTCAAAGTTGTCCTCGCCTTATTGATTCAGCGGATGCGGCGCGAGCCTGTGCTGCAAGGAAAAATCTAGGTAAGCATCCCCATCCCTGAAAGGAGGTGCTTTTAGCCCTAGTGCTTACCAGACTTGGCCTGAAAAGGCTCCGTTAGAGACGAATAGATAGGCACTTCGGAATGCCTCACCAGTTCCGAACTCTGCGGTGAACGATTAAACAGGCGGCTTGGGAGCCAAC
>Ga0105044_10010189_pt1 | contig 12838 bp, 9 predicted proteins | sample MAT01_FD_78092 | JGI IMG/M metagenome (GOLD analysis project Ga0105044, IMG submission 78092) | Freshwater microbial communities from Lake Fryxell liftoff mats and glacier meltwater in Antarctica - MAT-01 | ecosystem: Environmental > Aquatic > Freshwater > Ice > Liftoff microbial mat | place...
AAGCCATGAGATTTTTACTGTTTTTAGTAACGCTGGCATGTTATTCGCATCTACGAGCTCAAGACATTCGGGATCATTGGATTTTAAGCGACTCCATGCATTTACAGTTTACGGATTCTGGTTTAGTCTTTTTAGGATTGGTCCCATTTCAATCAGAAGAGTCAATCGCAACTATTTCCGATTTGCATGGGAACTTGTTGTTATTCGCCAATGAAAGTAGAGTATACGATGAATACTATAATATAATTGAAAATGGTGATTCATTGTTTGCTACAATAAACTCCACTACCTCAACACAAGGGGCGGTTTTAGTACCACATAGCAATAATTATTTCATTATAAATAGAATATATTTAAGTGAACCGAATGGATCACTTTCATATTCGATCATTAAATTAGATTCTTTATTAAACAAATATTACATACCAACCACATCCAAGAAAATAGTAGTGCAAGATGAACTGTTTGCAGAGCAATTACAAGTTGTTAGGCATGGCAATGGTGTCGATTGGTGGATTATAGGAAGAAAGTTGATTAATACTTATCAGCCAGAATCGAATGCTTTTATAGTTTACAAATTGTCGGGAGAGGAATTCACATTGGAACATGAATTCGAAATTGGGCTTGAGGCTCAATTTAAAGGCGAGTTATCAGCAAGCCCAGATGGGTCATTACTTGCATTGGCTTCTTTTTCCTCAGGGCTTCTCCAGTTGTTTGATTTTGATAGGTGTAACGGGGTAGTTTCAAATCCAAGAGTTTTAATTAATGATTCATCTTCTACGTATTATGGATGTGCGTTTTCTCCAGATGGTACTAAACTTTATGTAGCTAGAATGAATCGTGAAATATTAGAGCAAGTTGATCTTACTGCACCTGATTTTCCAGTAGCTAGAATTTTCTCTGCAAATTTTGGTTTCAACAATGGGGCAGGCCAATTAGAATTAGGACCAGACAACAAGGTATACTGGATTCAATATGCACAAGGGCTGGTATTGGATTCTTTGCCTGCTATGCATTTGGGTGTTATCAATGAACCAAACTTGCCTGGATTAAGCTGCAATTTTGATCCTTATGGAGTTTGGTTAGGTGGTAGGATCAATCGGTTTAGCCTTGGCCTCCCCAACCACCCCAACTATTACCTCGGTCCGTTAGTTGGCAGCCCATGCGATACAATATCCAACGTGGACACCGCGACGGCCATTCTACCGATTGATGTTGCTCCGGTCAAACCTTGCTTCGAGCTAAGGGCAACTCAAGCCAACGGTCCAATCACGGTAAACATTGATGCTGCCTACCTGAACTGCACCGTAGAGGTGTACCACAGTTCTGGGCCGCTCGTGTATTCGGAGCAAGCCAATACCACATTCAAGGAGATAAACACAACCACTTGGACGCCTGGGGTATATGTCGCGCGGTTGCGAGCACCGCAAGGAAACTGCCCTGCGCAGAAGTTTGTGGTAGGTCCTTAAATGAAGTGCGAAAAGTTGCCGCACGTAAAGGCACCCTTCCCCCGAAAAAATGCCGATATTTACGGGTCTTTCTGCTATGGTTGCCCTGGTAAACAAACGCGCGCGCTTCGAATACGAAATCCTGGAGACGTACACCGCCGGTATGGTGTTGTACGGGTCAGAGATCAAGTCTATCCGGGATGGCAAGGCCAACCTGTCGGACAGCTATTGCCAGTTTATGGGCGAAGAGCTATGGGTGCGCAACCTCCACATTTCGGAGTACGAATGGGCCAATCGCGACAATCACGAAACCAAGCGCGACCGCAAGCTGCTCTTAACCAAGCGCGAAATGCGCAAGCTGCACACGCGGGTTAAGGAGCGGGGCTTGACCATTGTAACGCTGAAGTTGTTTATTGGGCAGCGGGGTTTCGCAAAACTGGAAATTGCGCTGGCGCGGGGCAAGAAGACACACGACAAGCGCAACACGATCAAGGAGCGTGACATAGCAAAAGATATGGATCGGGAGAAGGCTAGGTTTAAGTGAGGGGAGTTATTGTAACTTCCCCCTAAAAAACCTTCCCCTTGAGCATCGGCACGAAGCGAAAGTTTTCAAAATCTTCGCGCATAAATTCGCCGCCGGGGCTTTTGGTCAGCCGAACCATGGTTTGCCCGCCATCGCTGTCCAGCGGCAGCACCAGAAAGCCGCCAACAGCCAGTTGCTCCAACAGCAAGCGTGGTATTTCCGGCGCTGCGGCAGTGATCAGAATGCGGTCGTAAGGGGCAAAGGAGGGCTGGCCCAGAAAGCCGTCGCCGAAAAAGGTCTTGACCTTGCTGTAGCCGAGCATGCGCAGGCGTTCTTTAGCTTCATCGAACAGGCTGCGATGCCGCTCAATGCTGAAGACCTTCGCGCCCATTTCGGCCAAAATGCTGGCCTGGTAACCGGAGCCCGTGCCAATCTCCAACACTTTCATGGCAGGTTTTAGTTCCAGCAGGCTGCTCTGGTAGGCCACCGTATACGGTTGCGAGATGGTCTGGCCGGCGCCGATGCGGAACGCTTTGTCTTCGTAGGCGTGCTCCAGAAAAGCCGGGTCCAGAAACAAGTGACGCGGCACACGGGCCAACGCCGCCAGCACGCGCTCGTCCTGGATGCCTTTGCGCCGGAGTTGGTCCACCAGTTTTTTGCGCATGCCCTGGTGCTTGTGCGAATCGCCTACCATTGGCGACAAACATACGCTGCTTGTACAGTGGAAGGGGATTTTTTTCCACACAACAGTTTGTGGGTTGCGCCGGCTGCCGGTCCTGCGCAGGTTTCCTTAATTTCGCGGGCGAAGGGCTTCAATCTGTACGCACAACACTTTAGCACTATCCCCCCATGCAACCCATTTCCATCAAATTCGGCACGGACGGCTGGCGCGCCATTATCGCACGCGAATACACCACTGATAACGTCGCCCGGGTCACCGTTGCTGCGGCGCAGTGGCTCAAAGGCATGAGCGACACCCCATCTGTTGTGGTGGGTCACGATTGCCGTTTTGGCGGGCCCATGTTTGCCGAAACCACCGCGCGGGTTTTTTGTGCTATGGGCGTTAAAGTCAAGTTGGCCAAAGGCTTTGTCAGCACCCCCATGATTTCGCTGGGGGCCAACCAGTTGGGTTGCGAAGCGGGCATCGTCATCACGGCCAGCCACAACCCGCCGGAATACAACGGCTACAAGCTCAAAAGCGGGTATGGCGGGCCCACCATTCCCGAAGAGATTGCCAAAGTAGAGGCCATGATCCCCGATCAGGCCCGCATCCCTTCGGAGAGCGTGGAGGATTTCGTCAAGGCTGGCATGCTGGAATACGTTGACCTGGAAACGATGTACCTGGACCATGTCCGCGCCAGTTTTGACCTTGCGATGATCAACAATTCTGGCAAAGTCTTGGCTTTTGACGCCATGTACGGCGCCGGTCAGCGCGTGGTGCCGGCTTTGTTGCCCGGCGCCGTGTTGCTTCACTGCGAAGACAACCCCGGCTTCAAAGGCCAGGCCCCGGAGCCCATTCACCGCAACCTGCTTGAACTCAGCGCTTTGGTTGCCGGAAATCCTAATATCGACATAGGGCTGGCCAACGACGGCGATGCGGACCGCATCGGCATGTACGATGGGGAAGGGCGATTTGTGGATTCGCACCACATCATCCTATTGCTCATCCACTACCTGCACAAGTACAAAGGCCTGACGGGCAAGGTGGTCATTGCGTTTTCCGTCAGCGATAAGGTCAAGAAACTCTGCGCCGCCTATGGTCTGGAAGTGGAAGTGACTAAAATTGGATTCAAGTACATCTGCGGCAAAATGGTCACCGATGATGTGCTGCTCGGCGGCGAAGAAAGCGGTGGCATTGCCGTCAAGGGCCACGTGCCTGAGCGCGATGGCGTCTGGTGTGGCCTGCTGCTGCTGGAATTCATGGCCAAGACCGGCAAGAGCCTTCGCGAACTGATCGAGGAGGTGTACGCCATCGTGGGAGCTTTCGCCTTTGACCGCAACGACCTTCACCTGGACGAAGCCGTCAAGCAGCGCATTATAGCCAATTGCGAGTCTGGAGCCTACAAGGCTTTTGGACCCTACACGGTGGCCCGCACGGAAACCATTGACGGCTACAAATACCACATGGACGACAACCGCTGGATCATGATTCGCCCGTCAGGGACGGAGCCCGTGTTGCGCGTGTATGCCGAAGCACCCGATCAGGATGAAGTTAATCGCTTGCTCAAGGCTGCCAAGGACACCCTTTTGGGGTAATTTGCCGCATGCTTTTGGTTAAAAACAGGAGAGGGGTACGCCAGCAGGACCGTCCGTCTTTGTGGGCTGTCGCATTGCTGATGACCGTGCTGCTCGTTGCTGGTTTCGCGCCGGCAATCGGGCAACAGCCAGCTGCGCAAGCGCAACAGCCAGCTTCGCCGAGCCAAACCACCGCCCAAGCGCAACAGCCAACCTTCGCCCAAGCCCAGCCCACCCCTCCCTCCGACACCGCCAGCCTTAGCGGCTTCAACCGTTTTTTCATCCCTGCCGATCAACCGCAGACAGGCCGCATTATCGGGGTCAGCGGCACCATCGCCGGGCTCTACGCCGGAGCTTCGGTGGCACTCTACAACTACTGGTACCGCGACTACGAGCTGGGGCGCTTCCGCATGTTCAACGACAACGCGGAATGGTTGCAGATGGACAAGGGCGGCCACGTGCTCAGTGCGTACTACGAAACCAATTGGGCTTATGGTCTTTTCAACTGGGCAGGCATGCCCAAAGGCAAAGCCATCGCCTATGCTGGCATGACCAGCACGGTCATTCAACTCACCATCGAGGTCTTTGATGGTTTTTCGGAGGAATGGGGCTTCTCCGGTGGCGACATTTTGGCCAACACAGCCGGTACCGCGCTGTCCATGGGCCAACAGGCACTCTGGGACGAGCAGCGCATGCAGCTCAAGTTTTCGTTTTACCCCGTCGACTACGATGGCATTGGCGATCCGCAACTGGTGGCCCGATCCGAGGAACTGTTCGGAACGGCGTTCGCAGAAACGCTGCTCAAAGACTACAATGGTCTCACCTATTGGTTGAGCGTGAATCCAGCGAGCTTTTCGCCTGGCTTACAGAAGGCCCGCTGGTGGCCCGACTGGCTCAACGTGGCATTGGGATACGGCGCAGAAGGGCTATACGGCGGCTTTGACAACCATTGGTGCGCTGACGCCGGCCTCAAGCCGGAGCAGTGCCCGGAGGCCCAGTTGATTACCCGTTACGACGTGCCGCGCCAACGGCAGTACTTCCTCTCGCTTGACGTAGACCTGACCCGCATCGAGACGCAAAAGCCCTTCCTCCGTACCCTTTTTGGGGTCATCAGCGTGATCAAGGTGCCTGCTCCGGCACTGGAATACCGTTCTGGCCAAGGCTTTAAGGGGCATTGGATTTATTTCTGATGGATTAGGTTGTTTTTTTTCTAATGCTCGTCGTTGGGCTATCGCGGCATTCGGCGTATTTTGACGGCATCCATTTCGCGGCGCTTAGTTTTAGACGCTTGGTTTAACGCTTAGTTTTAGACGCTTGGTTTAACGCTTGGTTTTAGACGCTTGGTTTAACGCTTGGTTTTAGACGCTTGGTTTAACGCTTGGTTTTAGACGCTTGGTTTAACGCTTGGTTTTAGACGCTTGATCAACTAAAGGGTTTTTAGGAGTACCCCAAAGCGTCCGCGAAAAGTCGTTACTACTTATCCTACGTGACCCGTGAGCGAAAAGCTAAAGATACTTACCGATAAAATATACGAAGAGGGTGTGTTTAAGGCCCGTGAAGAGTCTGAAAAGATGCTTCGCCATGCCGAGGAAGAAGCCACCCGGATTCGCGAAGAGGCAGAGCGCGAGCGAATCCTGATCCTGGGACAGGCCCGCGCGCAAGCGGATGCTCAGCAGCGCAAAACCGAAGCCGAACTTCGCATGGCGGCCAGAAAAGCCATCGCCCAAGTGCAGGAACACCTCAAAGATTTAATCGTTGAAAAGGCCCTTACCGCTCCGCTGTCTAAAGGGCTGGACGATCCTGAAATCCTGGCTCGCGCCATGGAAGCTTGCGCCGGAGCTTTAGAGCGGCATGCAAACGGCACCTGGACCATTGCGCTGGCATCGGAACAAATGGACCCCATCAAAGCGGCGCTGGAGGCCGGCAAACACCGCGCCCTGGCCGGCCATTTGGTGCTGGCTAGCTCAGGCGGAACAACCAGCGGTTTTGAAGTCTTTCCCGAAGGCGAAGGCTACAGCATCCGCTTTGACCAGCACTTTTTTACTACCTTTTTCTCCGAGTTCCTGAGCGTGGAAACCCGTGCGTGGTTAGCGTCGCCGTCAGCTACTCAAGCGCCTCCGGCACCACCATCGCCGCCATCGCCACCATCGCCACCATCGCCGCCAGCGCCGCCGGCGCCGCATTCGCCTCCAGCGCCATGAAGTACTACGGATTAATCAGCGGGTTGCCAGTTCCCAAACCAGGCCAGAAGCTGACGGTCGGCATTCCCGAACTGCGTTCGCAGGTGGAGCCTTATCTGCAAGATGACCATCTCAAGGCATTCCGACATTTTTTCTACCGCATTGATTTGGCCAACCTGGAGGCGATGATGCTGCAAAACGACCTTTTCAAAGCGGGTGGAAATTTAGATCAGGAGCACCTGCGCCGCATCTGGCAGCGCGAAGCTGGGGCAACCTGGCCCTTGGCCGATCCCGATGAAGAGCAAACAGGGCAAACGCCGGTCGAAAGGCTTCACGGTTACTGGCAACACTATTACGAGCAACTTATCGCCTTCGACCCCGATCAATTGCAGCGCTTGTTTTCCTATGAAATCTCCCTGAAGAACTTCACGGCCGGCTACCTGCGCGCCGTGCTCGGCGAAGAAGACGAGCCGCTTTACCTCGAAGGCGGGCGTTTTGATCGTTTCGCTTACAACAAATTGCAGGTTGCAGACATCCAGGCGGAGCACCCGGCCATGGCCGCTACGCTGACCAGCCTGACCCTGCCCGATCCCGAACAGCGCGAGCGCAGCCTGACCGAAACCAAGTGGCGCTACTACGACCACGTGGTGTTTTTTGATCCGTTCGGGTTGCAGGGGCTGTTTGCCATGATGCTCCGCTACCTGGACATGGCGGCCTGGCAGGAGCGCGATGCCAGGCAAGGCGAGCAGCACCTCGCTGCGTTCCATGAGCAACTCCGCCAGCGCACCGAATCATCCTTCACCGTTTCTACCCTCGCATGAACAACTCCTCCACCGGCCTTGTGCGCGGCATTATCGCCAACTTGTTGATGGTGGAATTCAGCGGCCCTGTGGCGCAGAACGAAATCTGCTACGTTGAACACCAGGGCCTCTCCCTCATGGGCGAAGTCATCAAAATCAGCGACCGCATCGCTTATGTGCAGGTCTTTGACAGCACGCGGGGCATCCAGGGCGGCACCCAGGTTCGTTTCAACGGCAACATGCTGGAGGTGGAATTGGGTCCCGGTATCCTGTCGCGAAAGTACGACGGCCTGCAAAACGACCTCGATGCGCTGGAAGGCATTTTTCTGGAACGCGGAGTACGTTCCAGGGCGCTCGATCCGGATGCCCGCTGGGACTTTGAACCGCTGGCCAAACCTGGAGATCGCGTTCGCGCCGGTGACTGGCTCGGGCAGGTGGCCGAGAACCATCAGCCGCACAAAATCATGGTGCCCTTTCGCCTCAAAGGTTTTTATACGGTGGAAACGCTTGCGGCTCCGGGCAACTTTCGCGCCGCCGATGAAATGGCCGTGCTCCTCGACGACCGCGGACAGCGCCATTCGGTGACCATGATCCAGCGCTGGCCGGTCAAATTGTCGCTCAACTTATACCGCGATAAACCGCGGCCGCACAAACTGCTGGAAACTGGTTTGCGCACCATGGACACCCTGCACCCGATGCTGGAAGGGGGCGTGGGCTTTGTGCCGGGCCCGTTTGGGAGTGGAAAAACAGTGTTGCAGCATGCTATTTCGCGGCAGGCCGCCGCCGACGTGGTTATTGTTGCCGCCTGCGGAGAACGCGCCAACGAAGTGGTCGAAATATTTACCGAGTTCCCGGAACTGGACGACCCGCACACCGGCCGAAAACTCATGGAGCGCACAGTCATCATTGCCAATACATCCAACATGCCGGTGGCGGCCCGCGAGGCATCGGTGTACACAGCCATGGCCATCGGCGAGTACTACCGCCAGATGGGCTTGCGTGTGCTCTTGTTGGCCGACTCCACCAGCCGCTGGGCACAGGCCCTGCGCGAGATGAGCAACCGCCTCGAGGACCTTCCCGGTCCGGACGCTTTTCCGATGGACTTGAGCGCCATCATCAGCGGCTTTTACGCCAGGGCAGGCATCATCACACTCCACAACGGGCAACGTGGATCCATCACGTTTATCGGCACAGTTTCGCCGGCAGGTGGCAATCTGAAGGAGCCGGTCACGGAAAGCACCAAAAAGGCAACCCGCTGCTTTTACGCGCTGTCGCAGAAACGCGCGGACGGCAAACGCTACCCGGCCGTAGACCCCATCATGAGCTATTCCAAATATTTGGAGTACCCTGAATTTGCCTCGTACGTGGCGGAACACATTCATCCGAATTTTATTGAATTTGCCCGCACCATAAAGAATATTCTGTTGCGCGGCAGTGAGGCCAGCGACCAGATCAACATTTTGGGTGACGACGGGGTGCCACTTGACTACCACATCCGGTTGTGGCGCTCGGAATTGATCGATTTTAGCATCCTGCAACAAGATGCCTTTGATGCCGTGGATGCCATGACGCCCATCGCCCGCCAAATGGAAATGGTGGAGCTGGTGCTGGACATCTGCGACCGCGATTTTCCTTTCGAACACTTTGAGGCGGTGAGCCGCTTTTACAAAAAGCTCATCAACACGCTCAAACAAATGAACTATTCCCCTTTTAATTCGGAGGCCTACCAGCAGTACCGCCAGCAGACCGAAGAAATGGTGCGGGAGCAAACCCTGGCCTTGCAGCCAACTTGATATGGACGTCAGAAAACACTATTCCCGCATCAAGAACATAACCAAAGCTACGTGCACGGTGCTAGCAGACGGAGTGGGCAACGAAGAGCTCGCGCTGGTTGGCGACCGCCTGGCGCAGGTGGTAAAAATTGTGGGTCAGGACGTAACGCTGCAAGTTTTCGGGGGAACGGAGGGCATCTTTACCAACACCGCCACCACGTTTCTCGGGCAGTTTCCCTCCTTGCGTGTGGGAGAGGACCTGGCCGGCCGATTCTTCAATGCGTATGGCGAGCCGATTGACAACGGTCCGTCGCTGACCGGGCCGCTGCGCGAGATCGGAGGTCCGACGGTGAACCCGGTGCGGCGCCTCCAACCGTTTCAGCTCATCGCGACAGGCATCGCGGGCATTGACCTGAACAATACCTTGGTGGCTGGACAGAAGATACCCTTCTTTGCTGACGCCGACCAGCCCTACAATGAAGTCATGGCTTTGGTGGCCCTTCGCGCAAAGACCGACAAGATCATCTTGGGCGGCATGGGGTTAACTAATGATGATTACCTCTATTTCAAGCAACTTTTTGAGGGCGAAGGGGTGCTGGACAAAATCATCTGTTTCATCAACACCACCAGCGATGCGCCAGTGCAACGCCTGCTGATTCCCGACATGGCGCTCACGGCGGCGGAGTATTTCGCGGTAGAGCATCAGCAAAGTGTGTTGGTCCTGCTCACCGACATGACGTTGTTCGCTGATGCTCTGAGTATTGTCAGCAACCGGATGGACCAGATTCCTTCAAAAGACAGCATGCCCGGCTCGCTGTACAGCGACCTTGCCCGCATTTATGAAAAGGCCGTACAGTTTCCCGATGGTGGCTCCATAACCATTATTGCGGTTACCACACTTTCCGAAGGCGACATAACGCATGCTATCCCCGACAACACAGGATACATTACGGAAGGGCAGTTGTTTCTGCGCAAGGATAGTGAGGTAGGAAAAGTTATTGTGGACCCCTTCCGCAGTTTAAGTCGCCTAAAGCAATTAGTTATTGGAAAAAAAACCCGCGAAGATCATCCGCAGGTCATGAATGCCGCCGTGCGCCTTTACGCGGACGCGGCCAACGCCCGCACCAAACTGGACAACGGCTTTGACCTGACCGATTACGACGAGCGAACCTTGCGTTTTGCCCGGGCTTATTCCACCTTGATTTTGAGCGTTGACGTGAACCTGGACATGGAAGCCATGCTGACCCAAACCTGGGACTTGTTTTCCGAACATTTTTCGCGCGAAGAACTCGGCATTAAAGCACAGTTCCTGGACCGCTTTTATCACCCGCCTGTTTCCTGATGCCGTTTACCTTTCAATACAACAAGACGTCGCAGCACCAGTTGGGCAAGCAACTGAAGATGCGGCATGCGGCTTTGCCAGTCTTGAAGAACAAGGAGAGTGCATTGCGGGTTGAAGTAGCCCGGTACCGGGTTCAGTGGGTTGAGCTCCAGGGCGCGAGCCAGGCGCTTGGGGAACAAGCGACGAGCCTGCACGCAGTCTTGGGCCCCTTCCCCATGAGCTTGGTTGTGCCGGGTAAGCCCGTTTTGAGCCGGCGCAAAATTGCCGGGGTGGTGATTCCGGTCTTTGAAGAGTTGACCCTTGAACGCAAGCCGGCCCTGCTGCACAGCATGCCGCCTACGCAAGGCGATGTGGTGTTGTTTTTGCGCAATTGGGCGCGCGTGCTGACGCAAGAGCAGACGGCGGCGAAACAGGTAGCTATTCTGGAGCGCGAACGCAAGCGCACCACCCAAAAGGTGAACTTATACGAGAAGGTACAGATTCCGCAGATGGAAGAAGCGCTCAAGAAAATCAAGCGCTTTTTGGAAGACGAACAGAACCTGGCCAAGTCGGCGCAAAAAATGGTGAAAGCCCGCAAGGAGAGCGCATGATAACGCCCATGGTCAAATACCAGTTTTTGGTCTACTACCGCGAGACGGAAGACCTGCTGGCTTTGCTCAAGCGCTCCGGTGTGCTGCACATTAAGCGCATGAAGCGCGAAGTGGACGAAGCTGCGCTGTCGGTGCGCCGCGAGTGGCTTTCGCTGCGGGCCCTACAGCAACACGTTGAGCGGGTGTTGCCCGAACGGGAAATCGAAGATTCCGCTATTCTTGATGCGTTCCGGCTGGAAGAATTGCCTGCGCTGCTCCAGGAATTGGACGATTTGGACCGCGATCTTCGCCGGCTTGTGGAAGACCGATTTCACTACCGCTTTTTTGGCACTTACGATGCCGACAAGATGACGGCCCTTAAGGCACGAGGACTGTACTTGCATCTGTTCAGTGTCGGCTTGGGAAAAATTCAGGCTGCCTGGAGCCAGGATTACGCGTTAGAGCCCCTGTTTGAAACGGGTCGAAAGAGCTTTTTTGTTGTGGTCAGCGATTTGGCGATTCCACCAGCCATCAAGGCACAGCAAGAGGCGTTTCCTGCGCGGTCACTTAACGAGTTAGACCTGGAAATCCAAAGCATGGAGGATCGGCGCAGGATCATTCGCCAGACTATGTTCGCGTTGCAAGACAACATTCGGCGGCATTTGGCGGCCGAAATGGCCCGCCTTCAAGACAGTTTGCAGGACGGGAGTGCGCGGGCGCAGATGCTGCATTTGGGCGCTGGGAAAGTGGTAGCGTTGCAAGGGTTTCTTCCGGAAGACCAACAAGCGCAATTGGACACGGCCTTGGCGACCTCCGATGTATTTTACGTGAAGTCGCGGCCTGTACCGTCGGATGCACCGCCCATTTTGCTGCGCAATCCGGCTACGGCGCGCCTTTTTGAACCTATCGCGCGATTGTTTGACCTGCCGCGCTATGCCGAGTTGGATCTGACGCCTTTTTTCACGCCGTTCTTCCTGTTGTTTTTCGGGCTCTGCCTCGGCGACGCCGGCTACGGCCTGCTCGTGCTCGTGGTGCTTCTGGCGTTGCGCCGCAAGGTTCCCTTGGAGTATCGACCCCTTTGGAAACTGGCTTTGGTGTTAGAAGGCGCGGCTGTCGTGATGGGGGCGCTGAGCGGCACCTTTTTCGGCATCAACCTTCTGGAGGTCTCCGTGCCCTGGTTGCGGCCAGTGCAAAATTATATGTTTAATTCTGACCAACTGTTCAACCTTGCGCTCGGGCTTGGCGCCGTGCAAATTTTATTCGGCCTGATCTTGCGTGCCTGGAACCAAAAGAAACAATATGGTATGGTTTACGCGCTCTCGCCCATTGGCTGGATCGCTTTGCTTGCCGGCCTTGGCGGTGGAGCAGGTTTTGGTTTCTCGCCGGTGTTTCTGGTGTTGTGTGGGCTTGGTGTAGGGTTGGTGCTGTTCTTCAGTGACCCTGCGGCCGGGCTCCTTGGCCGTCTGGGGAAGGGCTTATGGGACCTCTACGGCATCACCGGTTACTTCGGCGACCTGCTCTCTTACATCCGCCTCTTTGCCCTGGGTTTAGCCGGCTCCATCCTGGGATTTGTGGTTAACGACATCTCCCTTTCTATCCTGGGCAGCCATGCTATTCTAGGTCCGATTTTCTTCGTGGTCATGCTGCTGATTGGCCATAGCCTTAACATTTTAATTGCCAGCTTAGGCGCCTTCGTGCATCCCATGCGCCTCACCTTCGTGGAATTCTACAAAAACGCCGGATTCCAGGGCGGCGGCGAGCCTTATCAGCCCCTCCAGGAACTCGTTCAGGCTGCTGAGGACCATCCTTCGAGCCGCCCGGCCCAGCCATCGGTCATGCCCTCGAGCATTCCTTCGGCCCAGCCATCGGTCATGCCTTCGAGCATTCCTTCGGCCCAGCCATCGGCCATCCAGCCGTCCAATACTTCGCCCCATCCTTCGCCCATCCCTCCGTCCATCCCTCCGTCCAT
>Ga0105044_10010192_pt1 | contig 12836 bp, 10 predicted proteins | sample MAT01_FD_78092 | JGI IMG/M metagenome (GOLD analysis project Ga0105044, IMG submission 78092) | Freshwater microbial communities from Lake Fryxell liftoff mats and glacier meltwater in Antarctica - MAT-01 | ecosystem: Environmental > Aquatic > Freshwater > Ice > Liftoff microbial mat | place...
AAACCATCGGCCGCATTGCCGTCAATCCAAGCACCATTGCTTACAAAGGCAATGATGCCGCCGTGTTTTGGGTCAAGTCGGTCGGTACTCCAACGGAAGGCTTTGATGTATGAATCGTACAAAGAGTTTTTGTTGGTTGCATCCGTCGCGGCGGCATAAGTTTTCGCAATCCGCGCATCCAACTTTTTATACTCCTGATTCTGCGCGTTGTCATTCGCGGATTTCTGGCCCACGGAATACGGTGGGTTGCCAATAATCACCCGCAGCGGGGCTTTTTTCTGTGCCAGCACCCGCTCGCTGTTTTGGGGAAACATGGCAGAAAAGAGTTTTTCGCTTTCGTCGCTTTCGCCGAGTTGGAAGGTGTCGGTGAGGCAAATGCCGTCGAAGGGTTGGTAGCCCGCTACGTTTACGAAACCTTCAAGGTTTCGTAAACGTGTCGCTTCGGCCAAATCATGGTAAGCATTCTCAATATTGATGGCCGCAATATAATACGCCAGCAATACAATTTCGTTGGCATGCAATTCCTGCGTGTACTTGCGGGTGAGGTCTTCGGGGCGGATCAGGCCACTTTGCAGCAGGCGGGTCATAAAGGTGCCCGTACCCGTGAAGGGATCGAGAATGTGGATATTTTCGTCGCTGAGCGAGCGGCCAAATTCTTTGCGCAACAGGGCATCGGTAGAGCGAATGATAAAATCTACGACTTCAACCGGGGTGTACACGATGCCCAGTTTTTCCACCATTTTGGGGAAAGCGGTTTTGAAAAACTTGTCGTACAGTTCTACAATGATGCGCTGTTTTCCGGCGGCATTGTCAATCCCGGCGGCGCGGGTACGCACGGATTCGTAAAACTTCTGGAGGGTTTCCGCATCCTTTTCAATTGCCTGCCCTTCCAGTAGGTCGAGCATGGTTTGCATGGACACCGAAATTGGGTTGTTTTTGACAAAAGAATAGCCCTCGAAAAGTGCCTCGAAAACAGGTTTGGTAATGAGGTGTTGGGCAAGCATTTCTACCGCTTCGCCTTCCGAAATGGCGGGGTTGATGTTTTTTTGCAAGCCTGCGAGGAAGTCTGCAAAAGCGCGTTCGTGTTCGCCCCCGTCCCGGATGAGTCTTTGGATGCGTTGGATATGCCGCTCGGCAATTCCGGCCACGTCTTTGGCCCATTGTTCCCAGTAGCGGCGGTCGCCTACTTTTTGCACCATGCGGGCAAACAGAACGCTTTGGAGTTGCTCGAATTGGACGGATAGTTGGCGGTTGATCTTTTCGCCGGCACGGAGATAAGCGGCTGTGCCAGGTTCAGCCACGCTACCGGGTCCGCTTTTTTTGGCGTACTCCGTATCGTCCCCTATTCGGGTGTCGGGTCTGCCCACGAGGATTTGTTCGGGGCGGCGTTTGTTGAGTTCTATTTTATTGACGGTAGCATTAAACCGGTCGTCGTGGGCGCGGAGGGCATTGAGCACTGTCCAAACGACTTTGAAACGCTCGTTGTCGTTGAGGGCTTTATCGGGTTCAATGTCTACGGGGATAACAACGGGGATGATGATGTAGCCGTATTTTTTGCCCGGTGCGCGGCGCATGACCCGTCCAACTGATTGCACCACATCTACCTGCGAGTTTCGGGCTGAAAGAAACAATACAGCATCCAACGAAGGCACATCTACTCCTTCCGAAAGGCAGCGGACGTTGGTGAGGATGCGACATTCGCGGGCATCATTGGAGGCGGCTTTGAGCCACGAAAGTTTTTCGTCACGGGTTGGCGTATTCATGCCGCCGTCAATGTGTTGGGCGTTCACGCTGACCAATGCTTCGCGGGCTTCGGCGGACAGGCTTTCGAAATAAACGTTTTTGGTTTCGTTGAAAATGCGGGTGGTTTTTTCCGAAACTTTGATGTTTTGGCAAAAAGCGACGGCGCGGCGCATCGGCTCGGGGTCGCTTTCTTTCAAAATGCCTTCGTCGCCGAGTACTTTTTTGCTGAGGGCATTGATGCAACCGATGAGCTTGGAAGCATCGTCGGCATTGATTTCCTGAGTGCTATCCGCCACCATTTTTTGCACGGGCGCGGTCATGTCTTCTTCGCTGACCGTGAGAATCAGCACCTTGTAATCGGACAGCAAGCCCTGATTGACGGCTTCGCCAAAGCCGATGCGGTAGATTTCGTGGCCAAAGATGCTCTCGTCGTCCATGCTGCAAAGCACGGCGTCGGCCTGAGCTGCTTTTGATTTCGAGTCGTCGCTGAAGAGGCGCGGGGTAGCGGTCATGTAGAGCCGCTTTTTTGCTTTCAAGAAGTCGTTGTTGTGAACCTTTACGAAGGCCGATTCGTCGTCGTCGGCCAGCGTGACCCCGGTAGTCCGGTGGGCTTCGTCGCAGACAATCAGGTCAAAAACGCCGAATGAATTTTCCGCGCTTTGCTGCCTTCCTATCAAAGCGGCCTGAGCTTCCGCAATGACTTCAATGGATTGATAAGTCGAAAAGACAACCGTCAATGGATGGCTTTCACCGTGTTGGATTTGCTCAAACTGTTTTAAAATGCCCTTTACATCGGTAGAGGCGGGCAATGCCAGGTCAACGACCGAAAAGCCGTCGGTATCTTCATTTTTGGAGCGTTTGCGGCTTACGTTTGAATCTGAGCAAATACAAATGGCATTGAAAGCGTGTTGGGCATCGGCGGTCCATTCGCGCAAGGTTTGCCCTAAAAGTGCGATGGAAGGAACGAGGAAAAGTACGACCCCTTTGCCGTCTGTTTCTTTTTCTGCAATTTGTAAGGAAGTGAACGTTTTGCCCGTGCCGCAAGCCATGATGAGTTTGCCGCGATCCGATGTTTTGAAGTGTTCGTGGGCGGCGTTTAAAGCGGTGACTTGGTGCGCCATTGGTATTTTTTTCGCAGCGCGGGAGGCTTCGCCCGACAAGCCTTCGGCCAATTTCCCCCAATCTACGGGGGCACTTTCGAGATCGTGCAAGCCGAGGCGCGTGACGGGCGGGGATTGGTTTCGGATGGTCGTCTCAGCATTTTCTCCCCAGTGGTTGGTCGTCGAAATCCAAAGCCGATGTGAAAAGCCAAGGGTTCGGTGCTGGTCGTCTTTGAAATTTTTGCTTGAGGTGGAAAGAAAAGAGTCAACAGCCGGTTTGTCTATTACTGCGCTTTCCTGAAAGCATTTGCATTGAATCGCCCAATAATCGCCTGAAGTCGTTTGGGCAACGAGGTCAATGCCGGTATCTTTACCACCAAAATCGGCCCGTGCAGGAAAATCATTCCAAAGCCAAACCTGGGTAAAGTAATCGGCATAGCGCGGGTCGGTTTGCAAATAGGTCTGCATAAGCCGCTCGAATTTATCGCCTTTATCGCGTTCGGATAGCGCACTTTTGCGGAAATGGGATAGCACGGAATGGAATGGGCTTTGGCTCATTGTTCAGGTTAACCGGATTAATAAAGACAAAAATAGGAAAAGCTGTCATATTGGCAAGTGACGAACGGTTAACCTACAATGGAGCAAGAGCGAGCCTAATTTTTCGACGGAAGACATCCCCAAAACAACCCTTTTTTGCAAAAATGTACCCCTTTTGCACTTTTTTATCACAATCAATTGATTATCAATACAATCCGCTTTTTGTATCAAAAAGTAAGGGGTGTTATTGTATTGCCAATGAAATTGTGCACGAAAAAGTATCACGTTGTTATTTGTTAGTAGGTACAAATAGAACACAACACTTAAAACAGATTCGTTTATTTTACGAGGATTATCATTTATCTTTGTGGATTATTCAATAAATTGAAAATGGCACGGTCAGACCTTTTGATAAAACTTGTTCAATCCGGTTCTTCCGGCGATAGGCACCTTTTTAAGAAGACGGTCTAAGCTATTATTGCCGAAGAAAAAAGCAAGCACCATCACCAATTAGCGACCAAATTGGAAGACTTGATGGTTGAAAAACAGTCATACCCAACCGTCAATGGCAATGGTGCAGTTAACGGTTCTAAGAATCTACAGGTCGAAAAGCTCCTTCATAAAAGTAGTCCTAAGATTGCACTGAAAGACCTGTATTTACAGCAGGAATCCTTGGCGCTCGTCAAAGAATTCGTTCAGGAACAATTTAGAAGTGACTTATTGCGCTCGCACAATCTCGAACCCCGTCATCGAATCCTATTAACTGGAGCGCCAGGAAATGGGAAGACTTCTTTAGCCGAGGCTATTGCGAATGAATTGACGGTTCCATTTTATAGGGTTCGTTACGATGGAATAATTACCAGTTATTTGGGCGAGACTGCTTCCCGGCTTTCCAAGTTGTTGGAATATGTATCACAAGAGCACTGTGTCTTGTTCTTCGATGAGTTTGATGCCATTGGAAAGGAGCGGGGCGATACGCACGAGACAGGTGAAATCAAACGGCTTGTCAATTCCCTTCTCCTACAGATGGATGAATTGCCAAGTTATGTGGTGATCGTTGCTGCTACCAATCACCCTGAATTATTAGACAAAGCAGTCTGGCGGCGTTTTCAAATCAAGGTTGAGTTAGAAAAGCCTTCCGAGAAAGCTATAGAGCAGGTCGTGCAGAATTTTGAAAAACGCTTTCCAAAAAAATTTGGCATTGCCTATGCTCAGTTTGCAAAGAAACTCGTTGGGCTTAGTTATTCAGAAATAATTGACTTCCTATTGGATATTCAAAGGAAATATGTGCTTGCCCTCCCCGAAGGAGATATAAAGGCCATTGCTCAATGCCAGTTGAAGTCTGTTTAACCCTTCTAACTTTATATGCCAAACCTTCCCCATCTACTTTTTCCAAGACCATCTGTTGTTTCCCGTGGTGAGCTGTCCGGAAGTTCTGGTGCTGGATATACCTCTGATAGAGGTCGTCAGGCAGTACGCATTGAACAACAACTTACAGCACTTGAGCAGGCATGGCAGCGTAAAGAGGCCGTTTTGGCTTCGGGGATGACAGGCGAAATCCCGGAAATGGTCTTGGTTATGGAGATAGCCGGCACCATGGATAATTTTTTTACGGCAGTCAGGAAGACGGAAGGAATGGAGTTTTTGGGTGAATATGACGGTGAACTGGACATTGAAGATGGATTTGATCTCTATGACAAGGAAAATAACTTAGTAACCCAAACAATTCCAAAGAGAGTCTTTCTTTCGCTTGTCAATCAAGCAGCCATTGCAGAGCTTCGCTCAATTTGGCAAGCATATCAGTCCAACCAAGCTTTGTCAAGAGGCAAAGGCAAATACAAAGCCTTGTTTGAAGTTCTTGCAGACATCAGACCTTATGGTGTCAAAGACCGCTTGCTCGAACCGGGCATCAGGGAATACCTTGAACAATACACTTCGCCCGACGCCATTGTCAACTTTGAGGTTGAACTGGTTTATAAGCAAAATGATCGAACTTCATTTATAGCTTTTGAACAAGCCATCCGACAAGCCAATGGCCAAATAATTCAAGGTTCGGAACTCATTATTTCGGATTTGCATTATCATGGCCTTATAGCGCAAGCACCTGCTCGTTGTTTCGAAGATTTGACGGAAAGCACCAATATCAGCTTTTTGAAATCCTCGGCAGCTTTGGCATTTCGACCAGTTGGACAAGTTATTGCCGATTTGCCAGATGAAGAAAACCTGCCCCCTTCCGGAAGCGGTAACCAGGTTCCGCCTCCATCCCTCTTAGGCGAGCCAGTTGCTGCACTTCTTGACGGCATGCCAATTACCAATTATACTAGGCTTGCGGGGCGTTTGGAAATTGACGACCCTGACGGTTTTGAGGAAAATTACCTCGCCAGACAGCGATTACATGGCCCTAGTATGGCCTCATTAATAATACATGGTGACCATAGTGAAAATGCAACTCCTATAACTTCCCGTCTTTACGTTCGCCCCATAATGCGGCCAAAGCAGCATGGTAGTAATTGGACTGAAAAATTGCCGGAAACAAGATTGTTTGCGGACATGCTTATCCGAGCGGTCATGCGGATGAAAGAAGGAGACCTCGAAACAGGCGAAGCCCCTGCTGCCCCCAGTGTAAAGGTCATCAATCTAGCCATCGGGGATCCGGATCGACCTTTCATGAATAATATTGGGATATGGGCCAAAGTGCTGGATTGGTTGGCTTTCAAATACAATGTCCTAATTATTGTTAGTGCAGGAAATCATACGCCGAGCATGATTATTCCTTCAAGAGATGCCGAGGGTCAACCATTGTCCATTGCAGAAAGGGAACTGGAAGTACAGTGCCTATATGTGCGTGAGCGCAACAGTCGCAAAATACTTAGTCCGGGCGAATCAATCAACGCCTTGACGATTGGGGCTTCGAACATAGATGGGAGCGGGCTTCCTCAAGAGTTTTCAAACAGAAAGCTGATATCCGAGAATAATGCTTTGCCGGCACCGTACTCTCGTGTCGGTTTCGGATTCGACCGTTCCGTTAAACCAGAAGTGTTGTACCCTGGTGGCCGGGTAATGGGGCGTGAGCAAGTGACCATGCCATAAATAACCGTTTATTTTCCCAGTGAAATTTTGCTTCACCCTCCCGGTATAAAAAGCGCTATGCCCGGACAGAATGGGGCAACCGATGCCGAAGGTTACTCGATAGGCACGAGTAATTCGACTGCACTGGCTACCCGTCAAGCTGTTCTGCTGCATCAAATGCTGGAAGAGCTGAACGAAAGCCTATCAGATGGTATTCCGGAAGAATATTTTCCTATCATGTTAAAAGCACTTTTGGTACATGGTGCCCATTGGTCGGATGCAGACAAAGTTTACCGTGAAGATATTGGCAGGAAAAGTAAGCGCAAATCAAGTAAAAAGGCATACCCATCCATTTTTGGGCTATGGCAAGGTAAACGGAGAAATGTCGCTCTTTTCCAACGAACAACAAGTCACTATACTCGGATATGGGAAATTGGCAAAGGGAACAGCCAACGAATTTTCTATCCCAATACCGGAGGCGTTGAATGGTATTGACATTAAAAAATACATCACATTGACATTAGCTTGGTTCTCCCCATTGCATTTCCAATCCTCTAAATACAGAAAGGCACACTTGTTCCTTGAAAATTTGGCATCCAATGGTCAAAATGATTTGAGGCTTTCGCAAGATGTTTTTGATTTCAAGACGACTGGAAATGGTACTGTCCAGCACCATGTCTTAAAAGGAGGTCATGCTGATTCCTTCATAGAAAGAGCCATGTTAAAGGTCAAAGTAACTTGTAGAGAAGATGCGCCCAGTTTACCCCAATCCGAAAAGATACCTTATGCATTGGCGACTACTTTTGCTATCCCACCCGAATCCCAGATTGAGATTTATGAACAAATAAGAGTGCGGCTTCAACAGCAAATCAATGTTAGAAGTACTATATAAACCTATATTTATTGGACTTTGTCAGCCCCTTGCGTACTCTATGAAGTTTGTCCTTTAATATTATATCCTCTAAACATAAGGTTTTTGCCTCACTTGTTTATTAGTTTCGCGTCATATTGGGAGCATAGACACTGCTCACCGGCGAAATCGGCACAGAAGATTTTCTGGATTCAATTTTTCGAGGTTTTGTATTGGGAAGTGAGGGGATTCGAAGATTGAGCAGAGGAATGAATGGATAATCCTCAACAAATAATCAAGATACAATAAGCTGCCTTTGGAATGGATTTGCCTTTGAATGGAAGACATATTGACGTAAACTCGTCTTTGATGGAAGACAAAATAGAGTAACTGACCAACCCAGACCTCGAATTCCACGAACCAACTAACCGGGAGGACATTAACAACATCCCGATGGAACATGCCGAAATAAGCGCCCCAAAACGTGTCTTCAAGAGCCATTCCTACGACACCGCCGGCAGAAAGGGCATTGAACAGGCGATCCGCTTCTTCTTTGCTTTCCGCGTTGAGGGAAAGCGAAACATTGTTCCCTTCCACCAGCGTATGGCCCTGCGATTCCAGCGCGTCGGTAGCCATCAGGTCAGTATGGCCGATGGACAGGCAGATGTGCATGATTTTTTGCTGGTCGCCTTCCGGCATCTGGTCGCTGCCGGGGATGTCGGCAAACCGCTGAACCATTTTGAACTCGCCGCCAAAGACCGATTTGTAAAAATTAAAGGCTTCTTCCGTGTTGCCGTTGAAGTTGAGGTACGGGTGAATTTGTGCCATTGCAGTGTTTTTTGTTTGTGAATAGTTAAAATGCAAGTTTAAAACAAAAATTGTTTTATAAAAACATAAATTATAAATTGTTTATAAATTACAAACAAATGCCTTTATATTTGGAAATAAGCAGGCAAAAAGACCACTTATTTCCAGATATACGTGTGTATTTGGAAATAAGTACAATGGCATTTATTGACAACTCTCTGGAGACTACGCAATAATACATTCACCAATCAAAGCATGGTGCCGAATGCCTATGCCCAAGAAATCGTGGATGCCGGAGGTGCGGGTGGAGCAGCTTTTGGAGGGATGATGGGTGTCTAAACAAGGATTGGCTTATATTTGTATTATTGTCTTTTCAATCTGCAATTCATGCTCACCATCCATTCCGACGCCCATTTCATGCAGCAGGCCCTGCGCGAAGCCCAAATCGCTTTCGACGAAGGGGAAGTGCCGGTGGGCGCTGTGGTCGTTTGCCAAAACCAGATCATTGCCCGCGGGCACAACCAAACCGAACAACTAAACGACATCACGGCGCACGCAGAAATGATTGCCCTCACCGCCGCAGCCAACTACCTCAACAGCAAATATTTGGACGACTGCACGCTCTACGTGACTTTGGAACCCTGCGCCATGTGTGCCGGCGCATTGTATTGGGCACAGTTGGGTCGCTTAGTTTACGGTGCCGCTGATGATAAACGGGGTTTCATGCGTTTTGGCAAAGGCGTGCTGCACCCGAAAACCCGCATGGAATTTGGCATACTTTCCGAACCGTGCAGTATTTTGTTAAAACACTTCTTTGCTACCAAGCGTTAGGTGTGTGTCTGTCTTTACAGTCCGATAGCTGCGTTATACCCAGCCCGAATAAGGGGCTAAGCTGTCCCACATGAGCAGGTGTCACGGAGTTTCACAGAGTAAAGGGAGTCTCGCGGAGTTAAGCCCTCTGTGAGACTCCCTTTACTCCGCGATACGCTGTGACAAAGGAGCCCACAGAGGCTGCCCTCAGACGCTTTGCGTCCTCATATCGGGCATTTGTGTGCCTTGCTCTCGAACGCTAAAGATCAGACACCTAATTAAATAGCTACGTCTAACATCTAACATCTTAGATCTAAAAAAATGGTCCAAACAGATATCCTCATCCTCGGTGCCGGCATCGGCGGGTTGACCACGGCGATTAAAATTGCCGAAAAACGCCCGGATCTGAAAGTGACGGTGCTGACAAAAACCGTTGATAACGAAAGCAATACGCGTTATGCACAAGGTGGCGTGGCGGCGGTTTGGGATGAATCCAAAGACTCCTTCGACAAACATATCGAAGATACCCTCGACGCGGGCGACGGCCTGTGCAACCGCGAAGCTGTGGAAATTGTGGTGAAAGAAGGCCCGGAACGGGTGCGCGAAATCATCGAATGGGGCACCCGTTTCGACAAAGATAAAAGCGAATCCTACGACCTGGGGCGCGAAGGCGGGCACAGTGAAAACCGCATTCTGCACTTCAAAGACCTCACGGGCTGGGAAATTCAGCGCGCACTGATCGCCAAATCAGAAACGCTTTCCAACATCCATTTGCTGGAGCACTATTTTGTGGTGGACATCATTACCCAACACCATTTGGGGTATAATGTCACGCGCCTTACCCCGGCCATCGAATGCTATGGTGCCTACGCACTGAACAAAGAAAGCGGCGTGATCGAAACTTTTCTTTCCAGGGTCACGGTGATTGCAACAGGCGGAGCAGGCCAGGTATACCGCAGCACGACGAACCCGGTCATCGCCAGCGGCGACGGCATTTCGATGGTCTACCGTGCCAAAGGGCACGTGGAGAATATGGAATTTGTGCAGTTTCATCCCACCTCGCTCTACAACCCGGCAGGCGATAACCCTTCTTTTTTGATTTCGGAGGCTGTACGCGGCTTTGGTGGCATTTTGAAAAAACGCGACGGCCAGGAGTTCATGCACAAATACGACGAACGCCTGTCGCTGGCGCCACGCGATATTGTGGCCCGCGCCATTGACAACGAACTGAAAATCAGTGGCGATGAATGCATGTTCCTCGACTGCAGGCACTTGGAAAAGGAAGCTTTTTTAGCGCATTTCCCGACGATTTATGAAAAATGCATCAGCATTGGCATAGACCCGATGAAAGACATGATCCCGGTGGTGCCAGCCTGTCACTATATGTGCGGGGGCATTCGGGTGGACTTAGCCGGGCGCAGCACGATCCACAACCTGTACGCCGTTGGCGAATGTACCTGTACGGGGTTGCACGGCGCCAATCGCTTAGCTTCCAACTCGTTACTGGAAGCGATGGTTTTTGCGGATCGCATCCAGCTTGATGTGCTGGAAAAAATAGACGGCGTTGCTGTGAAAAAAGGAATTCCTGACTGGAATGCAGGCGGAACGACCGATCCGAAGGAAATGGTGCTGATCACGCAGAGTCTGAAAGAGTTGAAGGAAATTATGAGCAGTTATGTGGGCATCGTACGCTCTAATGTGCGCCTGCAACGCGCAACCGACCGGCTTTGGTTGCTTTATAAAGAAACGGAAGACCTCTACAGCGCAACCACCATTTCGCCACAGTTGTGCGAGTTGCGCAACCTCATCACCATTGCGTACCTGATTACCCGCTCGGCCAGCATGCGCCACGAAAGCCGCGGGTTGCACTATACGACCGACTACCCGGAGAAATTTGATTTCTTGCAGGATTCGATTTTGTAACGACAAGCGCAGACCCATAAGGTTTTAGAAACCTTACAGGTCTGCCTGTCGAGCCATTCCGCTTTACTCCGCGTCGTCTTCGCTATGCAATACGTGCGGGGTTTTCAGCACTTTCCAGAAAAAGAAAGCGGTAAACCCGGCAACGACTAAGTTGGTAATGATCATCGTAATCAAAGCTTGTGTGTTCATACCCATCTTCCTTCTTTGACCCGTTTGCGGTAAGCAACATAAACCAATGCCGCAATGCCGGCAAAAGTAGCTACAAGCAACAAACGAGACCAGTTAACAAATGTCAGTTGTTTATTCAATTCTTCCAATTGTGCGGTATCGGTAGTTGCAGCGATTTTTTTGTGCAGCCCGGAATTCAGGATGGTATTGATCACCGAGCCGTCGTCTAGCACCCAGGTGCCTTGGAATACGGCATTCCAGTCGTTGTTGACCGGCTTGAAAAATGCGCCGACAAAGACAAACAACAACAAAGAGGGGGTCACCCATTTGATGATAAATTTAAAAATATTGGGCACTTTGATGTCGGCGTTTGAAGTAATCTCCTTCCAGCCTTTATCCATCCCAAATACCCAGGCAAACAGGATGATTTCAAGCAAAGCAAAAACCACCAGCGAAATCGTTCCCGCCCAGTAGTCGTATTCGTCAAAAACGCCATATTTGAAAAATAGCACGGTTGGCAAACCTAAAATGAAAATGGCAGCGCCAAACGTCCAGGCACTTTTTTGGCGGCTCATCTTGAATTCATCCTGCAAAAAGCCCATGCAGGGCGTTCCCATCGCAAGTGAGGAGGTAATACCGGCAAAGAACAACAAGCCAAACCAGAAAAGCCCGCTGATCACAGCCAGAACAGGCCCCCATTGCTGGAAGAGGTAAGGCAGGGTTCGGAAACCAAGTCCAAGACCACCGGTTTTGGTATTTTCAATCACCCAGTCAATGCCAAAATAACCAACTGAAATCGGGATCACGATGGCCGCGCCGAGGCAAACTTCTACAAATTCGTTCATCCAGCCCGCGCTCATGGCATTCAGAGCCACGTCGTCACGCTGACGCATATAGGAAGCGTAGCAGTGGATACTGCCCATCCCCACGGAAAGGGTGAAGAAAATCTGACCGGCAGCCGCAACCCACACTTTGGGATCCCAGATGGAACTGCCCGGGGTAGGCGACCAGAGGAAATTTAAGCCCTCCGAACTGCTGTATTTTGCGCCGTCAACGCCAGCTTCTACGGTCAATCCTTTGTATGCCAAGAAGATACCGAATAAAATCAAAAGCGGCATCACGATTTTAGCAACTTTTTCAACCCCGCCGCTCAAGCCGCGGGACAAGATATAGGTATTGAGTATCAGACAAAAAAGCCAGAAAGAAAAAGCTTCCCATCCCGGATTCATCACATAGCTGTTGAAAAAATTGGCGATGCCTTCCGCTGATTGTCCCTGGAAAGAACCCGCTACGGAATGCCACGTATAAGATAAGGTCCAGCTTTCAAGGTAGCAGTAGTAGGCCGCCACGGCTAAGTTGGTAAAAATGCCAAACACTCCTACATATTTCCACAAAAATTGCTTTTTGGGCGCCATGTTACTGAGAATGAACGGCGTAGAGTGGTCGCCAAACTTGCCGCCGAAGCGTCCCATGCTCCATTCCACAAACAACAGCGGAATGCCCATGAGTAGAAAACAGGTCAAATAAGGAATAATGAACGTGCCGCCACCGTTTTGGACAGCCTGCACGGGAAATCGGAGGAAGTTCCCCAAGCCGACAGCATTACCTGCCATAGCGAGGACTAAACCTACCCTCGAACCCCAGGATTCTCTATTGGACATAGCATTGAGTGATTTTAAAGAGATAAACGATTAAAGTGGTTTTCAAGCGGAAAGATAAAATAGTTTTTCGATTTGCCTTTTTTGATTTGACATTTTAGGAGCGTATCGTAAATAAGTTACGGGAATTGGGTGAGGGGATTTTTTCATCAGGCAAGGCGCGAGAAGGGA